>Ga0315905_10003313_pt1 | contig 16655 bp, 16 predicted proteins | sample LakEriMetagenome_5_FD_203522 | JGI IMG/M metagenome (GOLD analysis project Ga0315905, IMG submission 203522) | Freshwater fungal communities from buoy surface, Lake Erie, Ohio, United States - Buoy 4 MA121 | ecosystem: Environmental > Aquatic > Freshwater > Lake | place: USA: Lake Erie, Ohio... | reverse complement strand
GTTCTTCGCGTCCTGATCCGCAAAGTTGAGCAACATGCCCGCGCCAGGCTGGAGCTGCTCCCCGACCTGCGCCCGCCTGCCAGCACAATAACGCATCAGGCTCGGGAACAAACAAAGCTCTTCAAGCAGCATGCCCACGCACGTCTGCAGCGTTCGGGACCCACCTCTGCCGAGGTGCACGTTACCTGTGGAGGTGTGCCATCGAGTGGACACTCACGCAAGTGCAACGATTGGTGCAACGATTTACCCAATGTGCTCAAAAAAAAATACAGGAACGAACTCACTGAAAACTGACAATCCAAAATCGTTAATATGCCGCCGGGGACGGCGGGCGCCGGAAAGGCGAATCAGGGGTAACTTGGGAAGTGAATGAGCGGGGCGAACGTCGGGACTGCCCGCCGCACCAGTGAGCCCTGTGAGCCCCTCTGCTTGAGAGACCGGGGGGGTGATGGGGGATGCGCCGCCGCCGGGCACGATGCCGGTGCCCGGCGAGGCGGAGAGCGACGAAGCAGCAAACCGCAAGAAGCTCGAGCAGAATAAATTTGCCGACAGCCTGACGAAGAAGCATGCAAACGCGCTCATGCTTGCGGCGGGGTTCCGTCCGGGCCCCAACGTGAGTCTGCAGCATGCCATCGACACGTTCAAGGAGCGCCAGTTCCGCGAAGTTATTGTCTACGCCGTTTTCCTGTTTTGCTTCACCGTGTCCGCTTATACGCAGCGCGACGTGTTATCGTCGCATTTATACGTTAACTCGGTCAGGTCGGTCGTCATAAACAAGCCCTTTAAGGTGGTGCCCTTCTTCAAGTCATTCCGCAACATCACGCGCCAAGACGACGTGTGGGGCTACCTGGAGGCGGTGCTGCCGGACTACCTCTTTGAGGAAACATGGTACAACGGGGAACCGTTTGCGCAGGCCCAGCGAAACTCAGTGTTGCAGGTCAACCACCTCGTGCAAGCTCCTCGTCTGCGCCAGGTGCGCGTGCAGTCCTACAAGTGCAAAGACGGCCCCGGGGGCGTCACGAACGTCTTTCGCTCCGTCCCGGAACGCCTTGAGCAGTATCTCATCGACTGCTACCCTGAGGTGGGTAACAGGTGGAGCACTGAGTGGGCTCGGGATGAGATTCTGCCGGGGTGGCCGCCCGGGAACACAGTGAAATACCGCTCCGGGCCCGAGCTCGCTTCGGACTCTTATAGCAGCCAGTATGAAGCTTACGAGGGCGGGGGTTTCGCAATAGATATTCCGCTCAACAGCTCGCGGGTGGAAGTCAAGAAGATGATGCTCCACTTGAAGGAAAATAAGTGGTCAGACTCGAAGACGCGGGCCATTTTCTTCGACTTTGCAACGTATCATATGCCCGAGCGATTCTTCCTTTCGGTGCGCCTGGTGTTCGAGTTTCTGGCGATAGGAGAGGTCGTGCCGACGGCGTCATTTCGCACCATGCGCCTGGGCTTCATTGATACATCCGAGTATGTCAGCTTGGTCTTCGACGTTATCGTGCACCTGATTGTCTGCCGCTTCATCTATGAAGACGCTGAGCGTTTTTTGAAACTGCCCAGATACTGGTTATCCGACTTGTGGAATTACCTCAGTCTTTGTATGTACTTCGTGTTTGGGGTTGCGCTTTTTTTTAAAGCTCGCTTCTTTCTTCGATCCCTTCCATATGTTAACGCACCGCCCGACGAGTTGGACAGACAAATTGCCTCCTTCGATTTCGAGGGGCTGGGATGGATCGAAAGCCAAATCTGGAACTGGACTGCACTGAACAGCGTCCTCGTTTGGATGCGCGCATTCCGATATATGGTGATCGCCCCATACGCGCTGTTGATTGTGGTTCCAGCTCTCTGCGTCCTATTGCGGGGTTTGATGTGCGCGTTTGTGTTGGCATTCGTCCTGTGTAAGTGTGCACGTGCGCCTGCGCAAATTTCAGGGTAACTGCGACGCTTGCCCTGATCATGACTGCAATGCACACGCACACACCAACTCCGCTCGCACACTACTGCAGAAATACGCCAACAACGCCGTGGCGGAGCTTTCGTACGCTATTTTCGACTCTGCAACCCCGCTCGTGATATTTTTCTTCGTCTTCTCGCTTCTCAACTTTGCCTATGCCGTCAGTTTTCATATCTCGTTTGGCGTGGATGTTAGAGGCAACACACGTGGTGTCACTGGTGGATTGGGCACGCTTCCTGCCTCCTTCTTTGCACAGTAAGTGGCATACTAGACGTACACGCGCACGCAGACGCACATTCACGCTCGAATCTTCAAAATCAAGCAGCAACCTAGTTATCATCAAAAACACGCCATGAGTTCTCAAAGTCGTGCAATTAACAATCCACATGTCAATTGACAATCAAAAATGCGCCATTAAAATCAAAACCCGCGTCAATTTAAAAGCCTGCTGTTTAAAACCTACGTTTTTTAGTATTAATGGAATAAATATAATATTTTTGCAAGGTTGCCTCTGCGGATTCATTAAGATCAGTAAGGGATGATGTTAGATTCATTTCATATTTTTCTGTACTGTTTTTTGTGTCTTTTTTTTAAGACTCTCCGCGATTCTTGACAAGGAATGCACAAAGGAAGGGGGTTGCTTGTTTTTTCCACCCCGTCTCACGCCTTTCGTCCGAAACCAGATGGCGCATGCTGATGAAAGGCGGCAACGATTTCAGTCAGATCGTGAGTGCCAACCCAACATTGGGGCCTTTGCTTCTCGTTACATACCAGATTCTCGGGGTTCTCATCGGTGTGAAGCTTCCATCTGCTATCATCTCCAAAACATTTTCCACCGTTTCGGGTACGTGTTTCGTGTAAGGCATTCGTGCGAGCATGATTGCAGGCCCTTGAGGGGTTGCCTGACCGCCACCTTCTTGACCTCCTCACTCTTGCACTTTGCCCCCCCTCATCTGCCCTACTCCCTCTCTCCGCTTCAAATTTGAACGTGTGCAGATCATGGACCCGATGACCCGATGGCACAAGAATTCAGAAAATTGCTCGCCCGAAATTTCAAGAGGATAATTTTCAAAATATTTTTCTGGGGCAAAAAGACGGATGAGGATCTCTTTCAGATGGAACGCGAGGCTGAGCACGAAGAAGGCAGGCTACCCTCCATTGTGAACTCCACATACCCCCACGCCTGTTACACCTCAGAACCTGCTCACGGCATCATTATCTGCGGGAGACATCAGTTGTTTGATGCAGGGAGCGGGTGTATTGAAAGGCTTCCCACCTTCCGTGCACACATTCAAGCACGCATACGACTGCAGATTTGTACATATTTCAGTGCGGGTGCTCGCGCGCGGGGGTCACTGACCAGCGCACGCATACGTATGCACTGGGGCAGCGTTCGTAAACGTCAAAACGCGACGAAGGAAGCGAAATGACAAAGACGACGACATTGAGCTAGTTAACAAAAACTTCTACGCAATCGAAAAAACCGTGAAAGAGCTTCAGGTGTGTCAATGTGTATTTTCGAGAGAGTGTGTGAGAGAGGGATTGTATATTCACAGTGTACCTGCTGGTAACTCTGATTTGGACGTTTCTCACATACGTACACAGCGCTCAATTGTGGGAATGAAGCCCAAGGTTGAGGGGTTCTGCGACGAAGAAGTTAAGGTGAGATATGATGTATGCAAAAATGACTGACGACGGTATTGGTCTTCTCATCTTGACATGTGCACGCATGTGAACGTGTGCCTGAATAGATGGATAGGTAGGTTCACTGCAGTAAAGAATCTATCCGACAGTCGCGATCCTGTGACATGCATTTGCTCGCGCGCACGCACACAACAGCGATATGAAGCACATATGGCGAAACACGTAGAGCCACCATCGACGCTGCTCTTCGGGCGTAAGGAAGCATGGGGGGGGGGGGCGGATACGGAAATAAACCAGGTGCTATCAAATGGATACCCCACTCCATGCCTTGGAACTGGGTGACTAGATGCGCGTAAAGTGCAGGCACAGTCTCTCTAGCGTTGCGGTGCATGTACACGTGTGATATTCACTTGAAACTTGTTTACATGTTTGGTAGCGGGGGCGAGGCAGATCGGATCTTTACTAACGCGCACACGTGGCGTGCAGATTTATCGTCGTGCATACCGATGATGGGCAACAAGACGATCCTACCGCCCAACTGGAAGCTCTACCATGTGATTCTTTCTTCCTCTTGTCTCGCATTTTTCAACACCGTTCTGGCATTAGCACATTTGGTGCTAGGTTGTGGTTGTATAGGAGCAGCAACTATGGTTGCCCTCCATTTATAAATCACTCTACTGGCACCGAGGGTAGTGCCGGGCAAACCCCGTCCAGCCCGAGCAAACTAGTGCGCACGAGCACACGTACTCACACGCTTGTTTCTTGACCCGCAGGGCGAGTATGGGGATCCGTTCTATTACAACATTACCGACGACACTGTGCAGTGGGATCCACCCGTGGTGCTGCTGGCGGGTATTGTTCCCGAAATAGAAAAGGATGATGAAGGCGAGGCCCCGGCACCCTGAAAGACGAAAAAGACGAAATGAGCAGGAAGGGGCGGCATATCGAGGCGGGGGAGCAGCGTGCGTGTCTGATGAGAGCGCCCAAGCATGCCATAGCAGACTTGGAAACCCAGCGCATTACGTCTGGCGCAGCGCCGTGCTTGGAGACCAGATTTCGGTCCCTCTTCAGTGTGCGTGATATTTAGTTTGTACATACTAGTTACCCACAAGGGGAAACGGGGCATTGGAGGAGGGGGTTGTGCGAGCGTGACCAGGCAGAGGCTCCGAGACAGGGTGGGTGAAGGAACCATGAAAGGGGCGCGGGGCGAGGATATGATTGGGGCCAAGTAATTAAGATAAATGCATCTGTATCTAGAGAAGTACATGGCGGTACGTTCGGCTCTCAACTATTGTTCCTTGCAACAAAGGTCAGGCCGTCCCGTAAATGTTTGCGGTTAGTCAACTACCGCAAATCCATCTGCTGCACTACGTCACAACTTTGACGACGCATCTGCACGCAGCACGTGCGGATAAATCATGCATATAAAACATAGATTGCCAACATGATCATGGCGAAAGCCCCAGGCCTACCCTCTTTTCATCTCTCACTCAGCCCAGGCCTACCTCTCTGCGAAGCGGCAGACTTACACCGTCACAAGCACTGACGAGACATTGGCTGCAGCGCGACTCGAGCGAGCTGGCTGTTTTCGGAGCGCACCCTTGATGGTGGTCACGTGCTCTTGCACCAGTGGCGTGAGTACCTTGGCTACTAACACACGGGCCAGCTCGACCTCACACGCACACCCTCCCTTCCACAGGGCCATAGTCAGGCTCCGGACCATCTGCGCATCCGAGGTGAGCAGGTCCATTTGCGGCGCCTCATCCTCCGCTTGATAGAAGTTCGGCCGCGACGCACGTGACATGACCGCAACCCAGTGCTGGTGCCAGTAAAAGTTGTCCCCCGCCTCTCCTCTCTCCGGCGCTGCCGGGTCCTGTTTGTCATCACCCTCCTCCATCTGACCCACCAGTCCCTCCGCATCAACGACTCCACTGCCCACAGGCGAGCCCGCATACAAGCAGCGGTCTTTAAGAGGGGTGCCCTCGCTCGATAGAACACTGTAGCGCGAGCGCCCAGCCTCACGCGCACTGCCGCGCTCGCGCAGTACCCATGCCGATGGCATTCCAGAGGCATCGACACCCAGCCAGTATCTGCGTCCCTGTCCATCCTGTCCCAGGGGCGTGGGCTGCAAGGCTGAGGAACAAGTTTGGTCGGCTACGTCGCCTTCATCACTCTGGGTGTTGATGATGCCGGCTATGGCTGCGCAGCTGTCCGAGGGCCAGGTTTCGGGGGCATGGGCAGTGCAAAGGATCGGTTTTTGGGTGGGACAGGGGAAGAGGCAAGGTGGGAGAGAGAGTTGTGAATACACACACACACACACACAGGCGCACAGTCACTGCAACGGTGATGCGCGAAGATGCATCGCATGAATGGACTGTGGTATGTGCGTGGTATGTGCGTGTATGCTCTCACTCTTTCGCTCGTTTTCTTTCTTCCACACCAATGACCCACAAACCACTGTTTCACACACCAGAGGTCGTGGAGGAGGGACAGGCGCGAGAGGTAGGTCAGGCGTTTGTAGTCGAGCGTGCCTTCTTTCTTGTTACCGGGCACCGTGGTGTCGTGGAAGGGCGAATGTGACCCAAGCTCCTCATGCGCTGCAGGGTGAGTGAGGGAATTACGACGGGATGAACAATATTTATTTATATATGACGATGAGCACACGATACCACGCACATGGGTAGCCGGGTATTGGTAAGTCCAAGAAGACCATTGATAGTAGCAGGAACCCAAGAAGCGCATGACTCATGCAAACAGCAGACTATGCATGTGGCAACAGATTTTAACACCATGCGCGTCTTAGATGCGCACCTCCGTCTTGTGCGCGCGTGCGCGCACTGCGTGCACGCATGACAAAACGGCGATGACGTACCCCATTTTTTCACTTGTGTCATCCAGGAGGAGGTAGATGACATCTTCGACGCTGATTGAATTTTTCCCCGTGCCGCCTCAATAAGCGGCGAGTGGAGGGCAGCCAGCATATTTTCGGTTTCAAGAGTCGGCTTGCGCGCACGCAGTGCATCCTGGATCTGCTGCAAGCTCATTGGATGCAGGCTCACTTTTTTATCGACAAGAATGCGTAGACTCTGACCGATAGCAACCAGCTGCCATGGCATGGTGTCAAGGGGCTCGATAAGCTCGAGATCGCAACAGTCCTCCGCATCCACGTTTGCAATGGCGTCCAGAACCGCAGCATTCTGCTCCGCCAAAATTACTGCATGCTCCTTGGCAGCACGCTGCTCTTGCTCGCGCCGCAGAGCCTCTTGCTCAGCCTTGAGCGCCGCTTTTGCTTCTCGCTTCGCCTTGGCCTCTGCTTTCTTGATTCTGGCTTGCTCTGCCGCGGGGTCGACGACGGTCGGGACGGTGGGAGGCGGCGGCGCAGGTGCTGCGTATGCGTCCACCGCATTGAGCAGCGATGAGGCCACGAATGGGAGACGCTGAATGAACTGATTGTCAAACACCGGTTGCGGCCGGTGCTGCTGCAGGCCCGACGGGCGAAAGGGCGAGAGGGAGACGGGGACATGAGCCTGCATTCTCTTGGCAGCACGTTTCATGTCCTCCGGGGTACGGCCAACCATTGGCGAACGCATCATTGCTCCGACGCGAGATACCTGCATGGGCGACGTCGCCAATAACACCTGCTTCCCGCTTACCTGCTGCATTGCCACGGCGCAACCCCCGGGAGCCGCGCCAGCGCGCAATGCCAGCACGCTCTTGTGTATCATGACCGAAACATTGTTGGGACGCCCGGGCGACGGGCCACAAGCGTTGGAAATGTTGCGCAGTGGAGTCCTGGGCGGCGCGCTCCTGTCCCCTGCCGCTTGCGACATCAGCCACGCCTTTTTAAATTGGTCAACGGCATCTTCCGTGTTTGCGCAGGTCACGGCCCAAATTGAATCTCCAGATTCACTTTTCTTTAAAAAGAAAAAAGCTTCACGCCTAACAATGCCCGGCGCCGACAACAGGATAAGGCAAGAGGAAGCGGCTGCTAACGTGGAACGGACGGGTGTGTCGGAATACCTGCTCGAGGATTCCAACACAGCAGCACGTCCCAGCAGAAAAATGCCGCGTCTTCAGCGATTCCTGCTCTTTGGCGTCTTCGGTTCTCTCCACCACACCTCGAGGCCGGTCTCTCTCCCACGAGGGACCGGCCATTTCTGGCCGTGTGCGGCCTCGACGTGTGGGCGCTCACATGTGCATGTGCGTGAGCAGGCAGGCCCAGCAGAACGGTAATTCCACTAAGTATCGTTGGTGCCCTGCTGGTCCTTGCGCCTTCGTTCTTGACTTCGCTCAGCCCCGAAATGATGAAAACGCACATGCACGTCAACATGTGCCCCAACATCACAGCCGTCACAAACGCGTCGCTCAGTCCGTCCAACTCGGGCTACGCATTGAAGGCGGCCAAGGACAGCGGGAACGGCGTTTTCAGCTTTTTGGGCGCGCTCGCCGCGGGATGCGTCGCAGACAAGGTTGGGCGAACACAGGAGTTGAGCGCGGGAGGGAGAAAGGCGACGAGAGGAGAGGGACAGAGGCGCAGCAGGAAGGCAGCTGCTAATTGGGCTGGGGAGGGTGTAGGTGCGCCTATGCTGCACGCCTGACACGGGGATGCTCAACGCAGATGAGCAGGAAGGCGCTGATTTTCGCGGGCTTGATTGGAGGGATGATGCCGTATCTAGCGCTTGCACTCACGTGCGACAACGCCTACTACATTCCCCTATCATCGCTCAGGTACAGGCGCGACTTCCCATACACCTCGGAGCAAGTTGTGACGAATCCTGAACCCTGAAAGAACAAGAACCCTGACACGAGAGCAAGAACACTGACACATTTCCTACGACGGCAGCGGCGCTTTCGACTCAGCGGTGAGCGTAGGTGTGACAGCCTACATCGCAGACCTCGTTCCCAGCGCTGAGAGGGCCACCACCTTCGGCAGGGTGCTGATATGTCCCTTTGTGGCACTGTCCGTGGCGTCGCCACTAGGCGCCGTGTATACTGCGGCATATAAAGAGTCGGCCCTGCGCTCCGTCTTTTGGATGGCTGCGCTTCTTTCTGTGGCTCCAGTGGCATTCGCCTTGCTGTTCCTCGCTGAGCCGGCGGCCACTAAGTGTGACACTAATTGTGACACTAATTGTGACACTAGTGACCAAGACCGCTCGGCACAAGAGAGCATTGACGGTCTGGGAGGCCTCGAGAGCAGAGCATCTCCCCTCGTTGACAGAAGCGGACGATTTTTGGGGGATGGGTCAGGCGCGGCAGTAGATGAGCACCGGGGTGGCCAAGGAACTTTGCAGAGCAGACTGGTGGAATGCGAGGCGTGTGTGGGCGACTGTTACTCGGCCCATAGGCATAGGAAGGAAGCAGAAGTGCAGGTGCTCACGTGTACCCCACCCCAAGAAGCGGGTGTTGGCGACTGTTACTCGGCACATAGACATAAGGGGGAAGCAGGAGCGCAGGTACTCACGTGTACCCCACCCCAAGCGTGCATCGAGCTGGTGGCGTCAGCCGCGTGTGCGTGTACGTGCGAGTGTGCACATCTGTGTGTCTGTCTGGATGTCCATCAGTTTGTCTTGGTGTGTGTGTGTGCACAGAGGCTTGCGCTCGCTCACCCGCACGCACTCGCTCTCACCCTGTGCGTATCTGTGTGCGCGCACACATGCATTTGCTTCCGCACATCAGGAGGCGTCGGGACCAAAACCCAACCTGTGGACGCGGGAGCTCGTGGTTCTGGTGGCGATAAATTGCCTGATGAGTTTCGGGAGCACAGCCATCACGTCACTGCTGGTGTTGTACATCGCAAACCGCTTCGCCGAATGTACAGAGCAGTGCATCACCCTGCTGTATCTCCTCCTAACCACCTCGTTTATCCTCAGTTCGCTCCTGTACCTCCCCGTGGCTATTCGCGTCCTGGGCAACGTCGGCACCATGATGGTCGGCCTGCTCACACACGCCGCCTTTACAGTATGCTTCTCGTCGGCGCCAAGCCTCAACGCCGTCTTCCTGTCCTTTCTCCTCGAGGTTCCGGCGATGGGGACGCGCAGCTGCCTCATGGCTCTCTTCACTGCGGCGGTGCCGAAAGAGCACGTGGGCTGGGCGTCTGGGGTTAGCAACGCGACATATACGCTGATGCAGATCGTCGGGCCTGTCTTCTTCGCCTTCATGCTGACGGAGTGGCTCCGATATCCTGCCTCGGTGTCATTGCCTGGGATGCCTTGGTTCTGTGCGGCGGCCTTGGAGCTCGTGGCATTTGCCCTCACCACCTTCTGCCTGTGCGTCCAGCGGCGCGACGCGCCGCCGCTATTGGACGCTGATTCGGCGGGAGCAGGCTCAGACCGGGGGGTGGGGGTTGAAGGAGGCCAGGAGGAATGCTGCCGTGGCACTGCGGGGGTAGCGGCAGCTGCTGCGCGGGGCGCAGGGGCGAGCGGCGGAGCGAGAGGCGGGGCGATGAGTGCGATCAGTGGCGCTGCTTCGAGAGGCTCCCGGCTCGGTCTCCCCGCCGCTGGTGCGCCTGAGGTCACCGGCAGCAGGGACACGCGGATGCGGGGCGGAGACCGGGATACCGGTATGGGAGGCATGGTCCAGCCGCTGCTGCCGCCGTTGGCCGACTGATGGCTGGCAGGCCGCAGCCAGCGAACCGCAGGCCCTGCTCTCTCTATAATGTACATAGGTCGAGCAATAAAACATTTTCCTCAGGAGTTCCCGGACAGGCTACAGTAGTGTCGCCAGCGACGGCCCAGGAGACATCAACAATTACTTTGAAACTCTGACATATGTCACTGCTACCAGTGCCAGTGTACCGTGACAGTTGGTAGCTAGAGTGACAGGCCAGGTGGGACGCGAAGAAGCCCCGGGACCGGGTTCAAACATCAAGACCCTTCATTTTTTAAGCCTGCGGATCCTGTACGCGGGTGGCCCTAGACCCTTTAGCCTAGCTTTCCCTCTCTCAGGTTGACTTTCTCTCAGCTCTCTCTCTCAGGCTGCCAGAGAAGAGAGCAGAGCAGAGAGAGTGAGTGAGAGAGAGAGAGAGAGAGAAGTGAGAGAGAGTGTGTGCATTGGCAAGACCCGCTTCAAGCTCCAAGCACGGACGAGGGTATGCCCAAGAAGCGTGGCAAGAATGCGTGTATTATTACTCAGGCCACCAGCATGTGCATGTGCGCAGCGCGCTGGGCGCTCGCAGCTCCTGCGTGCGCTGCGGCCTCGTAGAGCATCGCTAGTCCCCTGTCCATGCTGTGCACCCAGCGGTCCGCATCAAAGGCCGCGGTTTCGCCGCGCCGCCGCTTGGCCAGCTCCGCCTCGCGCCACCGCTCAAACTGGTGCGCGCCCCGAACGGCGCGTTGCCGCACAATGGCGACGGCGAGGAGCTCGTAGTCTGCCAGGTCGCGCGCAACGCCCGTCACGCCCGCCACCGCGGGCATGAGGCTCGAGCGCGTCCGCGGCGCACTAGCCGTCGAGGCCGCGATCGCCAGCGATGCGCCCACGCGGCTCACGAGACGGCGGAGCGCGAGTGTCACTATTGGCGTGCCCGCCCATAGGGCGTAGCTCGCTGTGGTGTGCGCGTTGCAGGCCGGCGTGTCCAGAAAGACGTCCGCCGCCGTCGACATGTCAAGGAAGTCCTCCTCCGCCGCCATCGGCGAGGCAAGGAGCCGGTCGCCCGCCACGCCCGCAGCCGTCGCCGCGCGACGCAGACGCAAGAGGGACTCGGGTGGAAACTGCACCAGCCAGAGCACCGTCTGCGGGAAGCGGCGCATCAGACGCATCCAGACTTGGAACGTGAGGGCGTCGATCTTGAGCGCCCTGTTGAAGCACGCCAAGAGGATGCGGTCGGCGGGCACCTTGTGCAGCCGCTGGACCTCCTCACGACGCCCCAGGCGCTCTTGCAAGTCCGGCGGCGGGAGGGCTGCAAACTTGGCCGAGAGCGAATTCGGCAGGTAGCTCACCGGCAGCAACACCATCTTCTCCGAAAACAACGAGCTGGACAGCTCTGGCGGCGCAACGACAGCGTCGCCGATGTAGTGCGAGAGGAATCGCGCGCCCGTGGTCGCCGCAAAGCGATACGCCACCTGCACGGGCGCGGGCGTGAGGCCGAGGATGGAGATACGGCTGCCGCTGTTGTGGCCGTCGAGGAAGACGATGACGGCGAGCTCCTTTTTGTTCAGCGCCTCCGCTACCACCTCGTCGGAAGCGGCATGGAATTCGTCAAAGTGTACAGCGGCAGCAATGAGCTCTTGACGCCAGTGCGACTCCGCGTGCGCCTCCCCATTCAGTGAAACGTACCTCCAATGCGTTCGGAAATTGCCGTAGCGAGGGTGATGCCGCTTCAAGGGCTCAGATAAGAAACTGAGCATGACAGTCTGGCCAAAGTCGGAGCTGAGCAGCGCAACCTCCACCTTGTTTTGCCTGTGAGGCTCAAAGGCGATGGTGGACAGAGGCAGCGGTGTGTGCGGTACGTTAAGCATCCTCGTCTCTGCCTGGACAGCCAGGGCTCGCATAAGGGGCACCGTGAGCTGCTCGGCCACTGGCAGGAACAATACTGCATTCACAGCCTTCGGAGGCACTGACCCCTGTTGTAAGTCGAGCTCGAGCGCCAACTGCACTAGTCCAGTCAACCATGCTGCCCTGAAATCTCCGACCGAAGCGAGGAGGAGAGCGAGCTCCAGCAAACACACCCGCACCCGCGAGTCGGACAGCCAGCGCAGCCGCTCTTGAGTGTGTATGTGCGTTGTCTTTAGCGCTGGGGGAAAGGGCGCGTCCTCGAGATATGCAGCCACGGGGGAAGAGAGGGGCACAGTGAGGGATAGCGGGAAGGCGGCGAGGTCCGGGGGCGTCGGATGGTGGGAGGATGGGGGCTGTAGTAGGCCCAGGGCGCGGACAAGGTAGGGGATGGCCTCGTCGAAGTGACCGAGCTCCTGCGACACGGCGGAAGCGGACATGTAGCACTCGACCTGCGCGCCCGCAGCCAGGCGCGCGCATGCCAGAAAAAGGCGGCGCGCTGCGAGAGGCTGGTCCTGAATGGCGAGCGCAGAGCCGAGGCCCTGGAGTGCAGGCGCACACAGCACCGCAATCGCCGTGCTAGGATGCCCGCACGCGAGCGCAATGGCGCGTTGGAGGTGCCGCTGCGCCTCTGTTTCGCGGCCAGAGTGCAGCTTGAGTAGGCCAATGTTCAGGTGCGGCAGAGCGCGGTCGCCGGACAGGGCGAGGGCGCGCGCGTGCATGGCCTCGGCGCAGTGGAGGTGGCTGCCGTACTGGAGGGCCACGCCGAGCATCTCCAGGGCGTCCTGGTAGGCTGGGTGTTGTGCGTCGACTTGGAGCGCCAGCACGAGCAGCAGCAAGCTGTCTTGGTGTCGGTGCACCTGGCCGAGCCGGTGTCCCGCGACAATCAGGGTCTGCATCAACTGCTTTGAGTACCGCGCGTCGGCCACCGCACGCCAGCGCGCAGCATCCTCCGACATTCCCGCTGCCTGGGCTAGCAGCATGCGGATCAGCGCATCCCAGCCTTGGTGCGTTTCCCCTGGAGGCAGGGCAGGTGCTGCAGTGTCGAGGCTGGCAGCCAGCTGCGCGGCGCGCTCGGGCTCACGCACTTCCACCAGGATGCCGCCGGACAAGGCCGACTCGTCACCGGGAACGCCGACAAAGCTGCATCGCGCGGGAATCCTGCAGCACGCCAGCGCCAGTAATGAGCGCCCGGCCCTCGTAAAGAAAAATAGATGGATGAGCACCCGGTCCTCGTAAAGAATTATAGATAGATGAAGCTGTGGATAGACATGCGCATCAGGTATACATTCATATACATGTACACACATGTACACAAACACGCATACACACTCGCAGGCATCATGAACAAATAGAGGGGGCGGAGGGGGCGAGGGGGCGGAGGGGGCGAGGGGGCGGTGGGGTTCCAGGATGCAACGTTCTTGATGATGAGCTGCAGCTAAATATACGCATGTGCGTGCATATATACAAGCATACACATTAACGTCATGTACATAGAGGGGGCGGAGGGTGCCTGGGAGCAAAGGTCTCGACAATGAGCTGCATCGCAGGCGCGAGGCCAGCTGGGAACTGCTCTGCGTCCGGATGCTGCGCTGTGGGCGCCGCGAGCCGGAAGCGCGCTTCTCCCGGCCGCTGCGCCTCGCACCAGCACGCGAGCCCGCAAATCCACAATGCCACCGCAGTAGCACCCGGCCTTCGGCCGGCCTTTCGATCCTGTGACCTGCCCCCCTTGCAAGCAGCGTGGCCAGCGAACGCCCTCCTAGCGCATTTCCCCATCGCGTGGCTTATCGCGCGGGGATAGCGCCGGGCTGGCCCAGCGCTATCAGCGCTATCCTTCAAACCAAACCATTAAAACCCTCAAAACTACCGTAGAATACAGTACGCCGGCGTACAACATCTTGGTCGCCGTACAACATCTTGGTCCGCCGCATCCCCATCCCCGGGATGCGGCAGGGATGTCGGAGTACGCGGTGCATGGCGGGTCTGGTGGTGGGCGCGATGATGCTCCCGGGGGCCGCTGCGTTTTTGGAGCCGCCCTGCAGCGTGCGCCTGCGCAGCGGAGGCGGCGACTTTCGATGCCCCAGCCAGCGCAGTGTGCTGCGCGTCAGCCCCGCGCTCCGGGGCGGAGGTTCGCCTGGCCAGGGCAGCGCTATGTGTGCGGCAGCCACGCCCGCGCCGCAGAGCGATGGCGAGGAGGAGGGGAAGCGCAGGGCGGTGGTGCTCTCCGTGTGGCTTACCGTTTTCGTGCACATGCTGGGCGTGGGGATCACTCTCTCGCAGCTCTCTCTGTACCTCACCGCGCTCGGGGCGTCGCCGACGCAGCTTGGCCTTGCGATTGCTGGGTTCTCCGGCGCGCAGATGATCGGGTCGCCGCTCCTGGTCGCCCTCTCTGAAAGAGTGGGCAGGCGCCCGGTTCTTCTCTTCTGCCTCGCAGGCAACGCCGTCGCCTCCTTGCTGACGGCATCCATGGCCACGTGGGAACACATCGCACTGGTGCGCCTTCTCGCCGGTTTTTTTGCCGCGTCTGTTCCTGTCTCTCAGGCGGCTGTCACTGATCTCGTCGCGCCTGGGCCCGACATGACCAAGGCGCTGGGCCAGGTAGCGGCAGCATCCTCCCTCGGCATCGTCGCCGGGCCCGCCGTCGCGGGCATGATTGCCGAAATTGCTGCACGGGCTGGGGCGCCCACCGGCATATTGACGCGAATTGTCTTTGCCGCCTCGGGCATCTTCGCGGGCATGGTCTGTCTGTACCTCGCCATCACTGGCGTCGAGTCAAAGCCCGCCGCTGTCTGGGGCGCCGCTGCATACAGCAAAGCGAGCGCCAGCCACACGGGTAACTCAGCAAGCGCACAGAGCAGTGCTGAAGGAGAGCACGCGGCTCAGGTGGGTACAAGGGGGCATGTGCAGCTGCTGGTGCGGTGGATAGCATTTATCACGAGCTGGACTGCGACTCTGCTCGTTTCGACGTACTCCCTCTTTGCCACCCGCTTCCTCGGGTACACGCAAGCCAACATAAATGCCTCCCAGTCAGCAAGTGCGGCAGTCGCTGTTTGTGTGCAGCTCTGGCTCGTTCCTCGGATGTGCAAAGCGTTGGGTGACGAGCGAGCATGCACGGCAGGGCTTGGAATTTTAGGCAGCGCCTTGTGTGCGTGCTGTCTAGTATGGGGGCAGCCGCAGCACGTAATACTATTCATGGCGGTGCGTGTGGGGCTGGCTCTGGCTGAGACTACCAATGCAGCGCTCACCGCTGCCAACTCAAGTCCCGCTACACGTGCACGTAACTTGGGGCTTCTTCAATCTACTCAGGCCGGCGGGCGCATCATCAGCCCCCTCATTGCGGGGTGGCTGTATCAGCGCTACACCAGCCCGGAAGTCTTAGCAAACGCACCAACGGCACTGGTACCACCAGCATCGGTGGCCTTCCTGTTAGTTGCCACCCTCGCTATGCTCACCGCACCGCTTCCGCTGCTGCTCCGCCGGGACCTACGCCAAAAAAAAATTCACGTCTAGCATCGAGCATTCTATCGAAAGTGCTCGAGTACTTTTAGGTAATCGCCCACGTCGTCAGAGTGGGTGTGTGTGCGTACGCAGGCGTAGCTGGTGGTGACGCTGGAGCGTTGTTGTGCACGCTAATGCTGGAGGAAGAGGACAGTGCTAGCAGGAGGGCGCCCAGGCTGCTCGGGTGTTCGAAATAATGATATTTGGAATACCATGATTTATTTTGTGGGTGTGGGTGTTGGTGGCTGGACAGAAGGAGCGAGGGGGAGGAACGATTTTTATTTAAGCCGCGCATGCGGCCGCGGCGACGCACCTAGAGGGAGGACGCTCGAGCAAGAAGGACGCGCAAAAATCAAGGCAAGGCGCATCGCGAGCTCCGCCCTTGCTCGTAGCCCTCGCACGATCAGCACGCAGTTCCAAATTTCAAACAACCTCGAATCTGGAATATGATCAAATTCCGAGTAATACTTCTAGGCAACAAGGCCCACCTCCCCGTGTCCCTTCCTGCCTCTCCCTCTCTCTCGCTCACTCTCCGACGTCTCACGGTCGCGCTCAAGGTCCACCTCGTTCATCGCGCGGGTATAGCGTTTCGGTTGAGTTGCGTCCGGTACATACCAGACGTGGGTCACTGGTGTAGGGTTTAGAGTTTAGGTTAACCCCAAAATCTAACCCCTGCCTCTTTGCGTGTCGCTGCGGCCGCATGCTGCGTTCCCGCGTTCCTTTTGCCTCTGGCCCGCATTCGGCCGCAGGCAGTGTTCCGAGCCGCAGTCCTGAAGATGCAAAGGTGAGGGGTCAAGGGGGAGGAGGGGGACAAGTCGCGCTCCAAAATTTCTGGGGGAGAAGACCCGCTCCAGGAATTCTGGAGGAAAGAAGGCGCGTGGCTCAGATTAGCACAGCGATTGCATCGTCAGTAGTCAGCACAACGGCTGTCAGACGGAAAAAGAGAAGTTTGGGTTTCTTCATCGCCAAGCGCGCCTTTGATCGTCGAATCTCTCTCTCTCTCTCTCTCGCTCTCTCTCTCTCGCGCGCGCTCTCTCTCTATATCCCTCTCTCTCTCTCTCGCTCTCTTTCTCTC
>Ga0315905_10003312_pt1 | contig 16656 bp, 13 predicted proteins | sample LakEriMetagenome_5_FD_203522 | JGI IMG/M metagenome (GOLD analysis project Ga0315905, IMG submission 203522) | Freshwater fungal communities from buoy surface, Lake Erie, Ohio, United States - Buoy 4 MA121 | ecosystem: Environmental > Aquatic > Freshwater > Lake | place: USA: Lake Erie, Ohio... | reverse complement strand
CCGTAGTTCTGGCTCTCGCTCTCGGTGGTTTCACGCACCAGGGAGGAGGTCACCAGGGAGCCGTGCATGGCGGAGAAGAGGCTGCCGCCGAAGACGCCCGCCACACCCAGCATGTGGAAGGGGTGCATCAGGATGTTGTGCTCAGCCTGGAACACCAGCATGAAGTTGAAGGTGCCGGAGATGCCGAGGGGCATGCCATCAGAGAAGGAACCCTGACCGAAGGGATAGATCAGGAACACGGCGGAGGCGGCGGCCACAGGAGCGCTGTAAGCGACGCAGATCCAGGGGCGCATGCCCAGGCGGTAGGAGAGTTCCCACTCGCGGCCCATGTAGCAGAAGATGCCGATCAGGAAGTGGAACACCACCAGCTGGTAAGGACCACCGTTGTAAAGCCACTCATCGAGGCTGGCGGCTTCCCAGATGGGATAGAAGTGAAGGCCAATGGCGTTGCTGGAGGGAACCACAGCGCCGGAAATGATGTTGTTGCCGTAGATCAGGGAGCCGGCGACGGGCTCGCGGATGCCATCAATGTCCACCGGAGGGGCGGCGATGAAGGCAACGATGAAGCAGATGGTGGCGGCCAGCAGGGTGGGGATCATCAGCACACCGAACCAACCGACATAAAGACGATTGTTGGTGGAGGTGACCCACTCACAGAACTGGTTCCACGCCGAAGCGCCGGAGCGCTGTTGGAGAGTGGCTGTCATGAGAACGGTAGAGGTGTCGAGTACGCCAACCCCGAAGGGAGGACGCGGGACGGATGGAAGGACGGAAAACCGCCTGGGCCTCCGTCGCTCTGAAGTGTAACGGACTGTTGCGGCTTTTGTGAAGGGGGTTCATGAAGAAAGTTTCCGAGGGCTGGGCAAAGGGGTGGGGCCCCGTGGCTGGCCGCCGGGCTTCGCGGCGGCTAAGAGGGAGAGGTGTTCGGTCTCCCGTCATGGCTCCAGCCGTTCCTCCCGCGCCCTTCCTCTCTCTTCGGCGGCCCGTCGAAATCGCTTCCGGGCCCTTGGCGCGGAGGCTGCTCCTGACAGCCTCCCTGCTGGTGGTGGGACTGGCGGGAACAGGCTGCCAGCGGAGGCCCAGTCTGGAAAGCCAGCGGCTGGATCGGGTGGATCTGAAGATTCAGCAGCTGGAGCAGCGCCTGAACAAGCTGTCGGTGCGGGCCGAGGACGGGGCCGACAAGGCCGGCAAGCCGCCGGCGGGTGTGATCAAATCCCTCACCCTGCGCATGGGCAGTGAGGACGATCGCTTACGCATCTACTGGGCCGACGGCAGCAAGACCGATCTGCCCTGCACCAAAGAGCAGAGCACCTTTGTGTGTGGGTGAGTCAGTGGATTGAAAACAGTTTTGGTTGAGCATGATCCCTCCACGGGCGTCTGCCCGTGGAGGTTTTTGCGCAGATTCGTTGCAGGAGATACAGAAAGACCGGCTCCCGATCTGAAGAATCGCTCACGTCCAGCGCGCATCAGCTTGATGGGTGGATCTTTGTATCCAAACCTTGTCACTTGTTATGTCTTCTTAGATCAACCCATGCTCACCTCAAGTCCACCCGCTCGGCGGTCTCCCCAACGATCCATCCCCACCGCCAGCCTCCAATCCGCCCCAGCGATCCTTCTTTCCCGCTGTCGGGGCCTCTCGTCCTCCCGGACTCTTACCTGGCTCGCCTGCGTCCCTGTCGCCCTCATTGGTCTGGGCCTGTTCAACCTCTCCGCCAAGGCGGCCGATCTGCCGGAATTGAGCGCGGCCTTTTTGGCCAACAACATGTTCGTGTTGATCTGCGCGGTGTTGGTGATCTTCATGAACGCTGGCTTCGCCATGGTGGAAGCTGGCCTTTGCCGACAAAAAAACGCCGTCAACATCCTGGCGAAAAACCTAATTGTTTTTGCCCTGGCCGTGACGGCCTATTGGTTCATTGGCTACAAGATCATGTACAACGCCGATTGGGTGATTCCCGGTTGGCTGAAGTTTGGCGGTGTCTTCTTTGATCCCACGGTCACTCCGGAAATGGTGAAGGACGCCAAGCTCGTCCCCAGCGTGGATTTTCTCTTTCAGGCCGCGTTCGCTGGCACCGCCGCCACGATCGTGTCTGGATTGGTGGCGGAGCGGATCAAGTTCGCTCCGTTCGTGATCTTCTCCCTCATTCTGGTGGGGCTCGTTTATCCCATCACCGGCTCCTGGCAATGGAATGTGGGTGAGGGCTGGTTGCACAAGCTTGGCTTCATCGATTTCGCCGGCTCCTCCGTGGTGCACTCCTTTGGCGCCTGGTCAGGTCTGGTTGGCGCCTTGCTGCTGGGCCCTCGCATTGGCAAATTCATGGGCGACAAGCCCCAGGCCATTCCAGGCCACAACCTGGCCATCGCCACCCTGGGCTGCCTGATCCTCTGGATCGGCTGGTATGGCTTCAACCCTGGCTCCTGGCTCTCCATGGCCCCGGAAGTGCCCTACATCGCCGTCACCACCACCCTCGGTGGGGCCGCCGGGGGTATCGCCGGCACTCTCACCAGCCAACTGGTGGGCGGCAAGCCCGATCTCACCATGACCATCAACGGTATCCTCGCGGGCCTGGTGGGCATCACCGCCGGATGTGATGCCTATTCCATGCCCGCCGCCTGGATCGTGGGCTTCATCGCCGGGGTGCTGGTGGTGTTTTCGGTGCTCTTCATCGATTCGCTGAAAATCGATGATCCGGTGGGCGCTTTCTCCGTCCATGGCACTTGTGGCCTATGGGGCACCCTCGCCGTCGGCTTGTTCCACACCGACAAGGGCCTGCTGATGGGCCATGGCTTCAACCAGCTGGGCATTCAGTTGGTGGGGGTGGTGGCCTTCGCCTTCTTCTCCGTGCTCAGCTCCTGGCTCCTCTGGACCGTGATCGGCGCGTTCTTCGGGGGAATCCGAGTGAGCGAGCCGGAAGAGATGGAGGGCTTGGACATCGGCGAGCACGGCATGGAGGCCTACCCCGATTTCGCTTCCGTCAAGTAGGTCTTGCCTTGAGGGTCCACCAGGACCCTCAAGCTGGCTTCCCATTCCTTCGCCACTGGCCAAGCTTCCCTCTGGGTGAGGCTCAAGGCGATGCCTTTTTCCTCGTACGCGGCCTCATTGATGAAAACGGGCCACACCACTGGTGGATCGCCAGGCAGCGGCTCCCAGCCCCGGGTGGCCCCATCCGCCTCCAGAAAGAGCGGATCCCCCGCCCGCAGGGGCCGCCAATCCCGGTCCTGACGCCGGGGATGCACCAGAGCGGTGGGCTGGCCATCCGGGTCTCTCGGCACATCCAGGCTGCGCAGATGGCGATGCACCACCAGCTGGGAGGGCAGCCGGGCCACCCCCTCCCGGGCGTCCGCCAGCACCGCCAGGGCCGTCTCCAACGCCAGCTGGGTTTGGTGGCAGATGGCGGCGGTCACCACACCCTGGGGCACCGGCCCCACCTCGATCACGAGCCCGCAGGGCCACCGCTCCGCCAGATAGCCCCGCTGGGCTGGATCCCCCTCGTGCAGATACACCGGCAGGCCCAGGCGCCCCTGAACCCCCGCCGCCAGGGCCAGATCCGCCGGGCGCCGACCGTACACCACCAGGGAATTGCCCATGGCGGCGGTGGTGCTGTGCAGATCGAGGGCCACCTGGCAAGGGGTCGCGCCCTCCGGACCCCAGGCGCCCAGCAGCTCCCGGGCCCGCCGCGCCTCCAACTCCTGGTGGTGAGGATCATCCACCAGCTCCGGCAGGAAGCTGCGATTGAGATCCCGATCCACATAGCGACGGCCCGCCGCGATCGCCGCGGGGTTGCCAGGGGCGAGCACCACCTCCAGGCCCCGTCGCTCCAGGGAATCGGGCGCCCCGCGCCAGTGCTCGAGCAGCCGCACCGCGTTGCGCTCGTTGCCGTGGGTGCCGCCCACCACCAACACCCTCAAGGATCCCTGCTTCTCGCCGCCCGCCATGGCCGTCCCCGCGCTGGTTCCCCAGCCTGACGCAGAGTTGGCCCAGCCGCAGGTTCGCCATGACGCCTCCCCCCTCCCTGGTGCGCGGCGTTCGGGCGTTTTGGCACTGGCAGTGGCTTCAGCTGATGGGGGGCCTGGCCCCCGCCGATGCCCGGGGCCATTACAGGCGGCCGGAGGGGGCGTTCACCGCCCTGCCACCGGTGCCCGGCGACGCCGCCGAACCCGAACGCCATGGGCTGATCGTGGGTCGCAGCTGCCCCTGGGCGCACCGGGCCTGGTTGGTGTGGACCCTGCGGGGGTTGGCGCCCAGCGTGCGACTGGTGATGGCCGAGCCCGATCCGGAGGCCGGTCGCTGGCGCTTCCCGGAACCCTTCCTCGGCTGCGCCACCCTGGCCGAGCTCTATCGCCGCTCGGGCGGCAATCGCCAGGCCCGGGCCACGGTGCCGCTGCTGGCGCATCTGGGCCGGGGGGAGATCGTGGTGAACGAGAGCGCCCGGGTGATTGAGCTGCTCAACCGTTGGCCTGCGGCCAGCGGCGCCCCCGATCTGGAACCGGCCGAGGCCCGGGAGGCCATCGAGGCCTGGCGGGCGCGCTTTCAAGACGCTGTCAACGATGGCGTGTATCGCTGCGGCTTCGCCCGAAGCCAGCAGGCGTACGACGCCGACCAGGAGGCCCTCTTCGCCGCGCTGGAGGAGGCCGATCAGGCCCTGGGGCGGCAAGAGGAGCGGGGCCACCGCTGGCTGTGCACGGCGGAGATCCCCACCCTGGCCGATGTGGTGCTGTTTCCCACCCTCATCCGCTGGGAAATGGTGTACGCCCCGCTCTTTGGTTGCGGCCAGCGGCCCCTCTGGCAACTGCCGGCCCTGTGGCGCTGGCGAAGCCGCTTTTTCGCCCTACCCGGTGTGGCGGCCACCTGCTCCGGGGCCCAGTGGCGTCAGGACTATTTCGGTGCCCTGTTTCCCCTCCACCCCTCCGGCCTCATCCCGGCGGGGCCGGATCTCGCCACACTGGTGAACAGCGCACCCCCCACCCTTCCATGAGCGGCGTCCCTGTTGCCCCCACCGCCGATCCCCAGTTTGAGGGGATGTTCGGGCCGTACACGATCACGGCGGAGGATCGACGGGAGGTGCTGGGCTATCGGCTGGCCCTCACCAGCGTGGCTGTCGCCCAGCTGGCCCTGGCGCTCCAGTGGCGCCAATGGGGAAGCGGGGGGCTGTGGCCCTGGCTGGTGGTGATGGCGGTGGGGCTGGGGTTGGCGCTGCGTTGGATCCACATCTATCTGCGGCCCCTGCACCGGGCGCTGTGGCTTTTCTGGCTGGCGGGTTGTGTGGGGTTGGTGGCGGTGGCGATCTGGCTGGGACCGGAGGCGATGGTGGCTGAGGCCTGGAGCCGTCCCCTGGCGATCCTGGCGGTGGGGCCGTTCTTCGCGGCGCTCACCGGGGTGGGGTTCAAGGAGTTTTTCTGCTTCCGCCGGCCGGAGGCCATCGGCGTCACCCTGCTGCTGCCGGTGGCGCTCCTGGGCCGCCTCACGGGCCTGCTCCCGGTGCCCGCCGCCCTGGGGCTGCTCGGTGCCCAGGCGGGCCTGCTGCTGGTGCTCTGCCTGCGCAAGTTCCCCATGGAGGCGGCCGCCGACGTGGGGGACAAAAGCGTGTTCACCCACCTGGAGCGCCAGCGGCGCGGCCTGTCCTCCCCTGGGGGGGCCACCCCGGTTCCGGGGGCGACGCCGTGAACCTGATCCGCCTGGAGGGTGTCAGCAAAGACTTCGGGGTGCGTCCCCTGTTTCGGGATCTCGACCTGAGCCTGGAGCCCGGCGATCGCTTGGGTCTGATCGGCCCCAACGGAGCGGGCAAATCCACCCTGCTGAGGGTGCTGGCCGGGGTGGAGCCCCCCCGGGAGGGGCGTCGGCAGGCGCTGGCTCGCCTGGAGGTGGTGTTGCTGGATCAGGAGCCGGCCTTTGATCCGGAGGCCACCGTGCTCGACCACGTGTTTCAAGGGGGCGGGGAGCGGATGGCCCTGCTGCGGGAGCATGAGCGGATTTCCCTGGCCTTCAGCGCCGATCCCCACTCCACCACCCTGCTCTCGCGCCTCACGGAGGTGCAGCGGCGGATGGACGCCCGCCAGGCCTGGGATCTGGAGCGGGACTGCCACACCGTGCTGGATCGGCTGGGGGTCGGCTCCGGGCCCGAGGCCCTGGGCCAAACCATGGGGAGCCTGTCGGGCGGCAACCGGCGGCGGGTGGCCCTGGCCGCGGCGCTCGTGGCCCAACCCGATGTGCTCCTGCTCGATGAGCCCACCAACCACCTCGACGCGGCGGGGGTGGAGTGGCTGCAGAGCTGGCTGGATCGCTACCCCGGCGCGGTGGTGCTGGTGACGCACGATCGCTACCTGCTCGATCGGGTCACCCGCCGGATCGTGGCGGTGGAAGGGGGCGAGGCCCGCCATTACGAGGGCAACTACGCCGCCTACCTGGAGCGGCGCGCCCAGGAGGAGGTGGTGGCCGAGGCGGCCGGCGCCACCTACCGCTCCACGATGCGGCGAGAGCTGGCTTGGCTTCGCCAGGGCCCCAAGGCCCGGAGCACCAAGCAGAAGGCCCGGCTGCGGCGCATCGAGGCCCTGCGGGAGGCCCCACCGGCCAAGGGCCGGGCCACGTTGGCGATGGCGGCCACCGCCCAGCGCCTTGGCAAACAGGTGATCCGGGCTGAGGGGGTAGGGGTGGCCCTGGAAGGCCGACCGTTGCTGGCGAATTTCAGCTACGCCTTCAGCCCGGAGGATCGGGTGGGCATCATCGGGGCCAATGGGGTGGGGAAATCCACGCTCCTGGAGGTGTTGGCGGGGCGGCGGGAGCCCAGCGCCGGCGAGCTGGAGGTGGGCCAAACCGTGCGGCTGGCCACCTTTGATCAGCACAGCGCTTTGCTCCAGGGGGCGGCGGATCGCAAGGTGATCGACGTGGTGCGGGAGGCGGCCAGCCTGGTGCGGGTGGAGGGCCGAGAGATCAGCGCCTCCCAGCTGCTGGAGCGCTTTCTTTTTCCGCCCGCCCAGCAACATCAGCCGGTGGCGAAGCTCTCCGGCGGGGAGCGGCGGCGGCTGCACCTCTGCCGGCTGCTAATGGAGGCGCCCAACGTGCTGCTGCTGGATGAGCCCACCAACGATCTGGATGTGGCCACCTTGGCGGTGTTGGAAGATTTTCTGGAGGATTTCCGCGGCTGCGTGGTGGTGGTGTCGCACGACCGGTGGTTTTTGGATCGCACGGTGGATCGCCTTTTCGTGCTGGCCAACGGGGAGGCCCAGCGGTTTGAGGGCAACTACAGCGCCTGGCTGGAGGCCCAGAAGGAGTGCCCCCCGGCGGCGGCCCCAGCCCCGAAGCAGCCTGTCCCGAAGCAGCCGGTCCCGGAGCCGGCCCAGCTTCAAGCCCCGAGCTCGAAGGCCCCCCTCCAGAGGCTGAGCTACAAAGAAACCCGGGAGTTGGAGGCCCTGGAGCGGGATTTGCCCCAGTGGGAAAGCCAGCGGAGCGCCCTGGAGCGGCGATTGGCGGAGGCTGGAGCGGCCGACTTCAGCGAACTGGAACGGGTGAGCCAGGAGCTGGCGGAGCTGGTGACGCGGATCCACGCGGGAGAGGAGCGGTGGCTCCAGCTGAGCGACCGTCCGGCTTGATCAGCACCAGCGCACATGGAGGCGGCGGCTGGCCGACGGGCCCCGTATGGTGGGCGCGGTAAATTTCCGCCGGCAACCGCGGCTGTCCTGCATGAAAAGCATCGACGACCACATCCAAAAGGACAAAGTGGATATCGAGGAGGCCCGCGCCGCCGGGGATCTCGGCAAGGTGCGCCACCTGGAACAGGAAATCAAGAGCCTGGAGGAGTACAAAGCCCACCACCCCGAAGACAGCCACGACCCCACTCCGCTCGAGGTGTTTTGCGATCTCAATCCCGAAGCGCCTGAGTGCCGGGTTTACGACGACTGAGGTTCATCCAGCTCCCGCCAGACGGCATCGAGAAGCGGCTGAAGCCCTTTCGATGTCGCGGCGGAGACCACCAAGGGGTTTGGCAGCATCCAGGCGCCATGCCCCTTGCCCCAAGCTTCCACGGCGGTGATCGTGGGCTCCAGGGCATCGGCATCGAGGAGATCCGCCTTGTTGAGCACCACCAGCCGCCGTTTCTCCGCCAGGCCATGGCCATAGTTGGCCAGTTCTTTTTCCACCACGGCCAGGTCCTCCACCACATGTTCGGAGCTGGCGTCCAGCAGGTGAAGAAGGATTTTGGTGCGTTCGATGTGGCGAAGAAAATCGTGACCCAAGCCCGCGCCGGCGGCCGCCCCCTCAATCAGGCCGGGGATGTCGGCGAACACGGTGCCATCCCCGCTGGGGCGACGCACCACGCCCAGGTTGGGCACCAAGGTGGTGAAGGGGTAGTCGGCGATTTTGGGGCGGGCGGCTGAGAGCACGGAGATGAGGGTGCTTTTGCCCGCGTTGGGCAGGCCAATGATGCCCACCTCCGCCAGGAGCTTGAGCTCCAGCAGCAGATCCCACACTTCGCCCTCCTTGCCTTCGGTGTGGCGCTCCGGGGCCCGGTTGCGGTTGCTCAGGAAGTGGGCGTTGCCCAAGCCTCCCCGCCCCCCCAGGGCCACCACCAGCTCCTCTCCGGGCTGGGTGAGGTCTCCCAGCTGGATGCCCGTGCGGGCGTCCCGCACCTCGGTGCCACAGGGAACGCGGATCACCAGGGGCGAGGCGCTGGCGCCCGTGCGGCGGCTGGGGCCGCCCCGTTGGCCGTCGTCCGCGGCGAAGAGGCGCTTGTAATGGAAATCCAACAGGGTTTGCAGGTTGGCGTCGGCGGTGAGCACCACATCGCCGCCCTTGCCCCCGTCCCCGCCGGAGGGGCCACCGGTGGGCACATATTTCTCACGCCGGAAGGCCGTGATCCCATCGCCACCGTGGCCACCGCGCACGGTGATTCGCGCTTGATCAATGAACTGCATTGGGGCAACCTTAGGATCCGCCCGTCGCTGCGAACGGTTGGCCGAGGTTCGGTTCGAGAGGGTGAGCAAAACCTACCCGCCCAGGCGGGGAGGAGATCCGGTGGCGGTGCTGCGGGAGCTGGATCTGGCGATCGCCGATGGGGAATTTCTGGTGCTGGTGGGGCCTTCGGGCTGCGGCAAGAGCACCCTGCTGCGGCTGTTGGCGGGGTTGGACGCGCCCACCAGCGGCGAGATTCTGGTGGGGGGCCGACCGGTGAGCGCCCTGCGGCCCTCGGAGCGGAATGTGGCGATGGTGTTTCAGAGCTATGCCCTGTATCCCCACCTGAATGTGGCGGGCAACCTGGGCTTTGGATTGCGGCGCCGTCAGCGGCGCTCCTTGGGCCACCAGCTTCAAGATGGCCTCCATCGGCTGAGCCGCGGGTGGCCTGGGGCGTTGCGGGTGCCTTCGGCCCGGGAGGCGCGCATTGAGGCCCGGATCCAGGAGGTGGCGGCGATGCTGGAGTTGGGGGAGCTGCTGGATCGGCTGCCCAAAGAGCTCTCCGGGGGACAAAAGCAACGGGTGGCCCTCGGCCGGGCGATCGCCCGCCAGCCGGAGGTGTTTTTGATGGATGAGCCCCTCAGCAATCTCGACGCCAAGCTCCGCACGGGCACCCGCACCCAGATCGTGGAGCTGCAGCGCCAGCTGGGCACCACCACGCTCTACGTCACCCACGACCAGGTGGAGGCGATGACCATGGGCCACCGCATCGCCGTGCTGCACCAGGGGCGGCTGCAGCAGGTGGGCACCCCGCTGGAGCTGTACCGGGCGCCCGCCAACTTGTTTGTGGCCCAGTTCATCGGCAGCCCTCCGATGAACCTGTTGCCGGTGGAGGTGGTGGGGCCGGGCCTGCTGCTGCTGGCGGGGAAGAAGTTTGCCCTCGCGCCCTCCCTGGAGCCCCTGGTGGCCGGACGCCATGGCCAGCGGCTCACCGGCGGGCTGCGGCCGGAGCACGTGCGCCTGGCGCCATCGGCCAATCGCAACCTGGCGGCTGAGGTGTGCCATCTGGAGGCCCTGGGGAATGAGCAGCTGCTCACCTGCCGGTTGCTGGAGGGCAGCCAGCTGGTGCATGTGCGGGTCGGCCCGGAGCAGGTGGTGCGGCTGGGGGAACTGGTGCACCTGGAGGTGGAGCCGGAGGGCTGGCGGCTCTTTGACGAGGCCGGTGAGGCACTGGCCCTGGCGCGCCCTCCGGAGCCGGCCGAGCCGCCCGCCCGAAGGGAGCCCCAGCTGCCGCGCCTGGGTTGAGCGACCAGGCCCACAGAGTGGGCGGGGCCCCCTCAGGCGGGGGAGAGGACCAATCGGGAGCTGCCCGGCAAGACCTGGATCACCTGGTCGCAATGCTCCTGGCGGCTGGGGGCCAGCACGGTGTCGACATGCCACCACTCCACCCGCACCCGTTCGGGGGTGACATCGACAATGTTGTAGCCGTGGCCATCCAGGTTGACGTATTTCACGTGGTTGAGGTGGTGCTGTAACTCCCGCTCGTAGGCGAGGGATTGGGTGCGGGGCGGCCACTTCATCTTGTCGTCGAAGTTTTGGGCCGTGACGCTGGTGTTCACGAATTCCACGGCGATGGGCTCGGACTCCAGGTCGTAGGGGTCCTTGCGCAGTTCGAGGGCCATGCTCACGTGGATGTCGCCGCTGAGCACCACAAAATTGCCGGGATGATTCTGGAAATAGCTGTAGATCATCTCCCGTTCCGCCGGGTAGCCGTCCCACTGGTCGACGTCGGGCCCATCGCCTTGGCTGTTCACCAATTTGGTTTTTTTGAGGGCGGTGAGCACCGTGTCTGGCAGGCCCGGTTTCCAGGTGGTGGCCATCACCGACGGGTTGCCGATCAGTTGCCATTGGGCCTGGCTGGCGTCAAGGGCGTCGAAGAGCCATTGGCGCTGGGGCAGGCCGAGGGCCGTGCGCTCCGGGCGGAGCCTGTCCGGACCAGGCACGGGCAGGTCGCGGTAGATGCGGGTGGCGGTGAGGTGCAGGTCGGCCAGGGCGCCGAAGCGGAGGGTGCGGTAGACGCGCCAGGGATCGGCCGGATCCAGGGGCCGGAGCGGCAGCCATTCGGCGCGGGCTTGAAGGGCGGCGTTCACCCGATCCACCCAGGGCCCGTCACGCTCTTCTTTGTGCTCATCGGCGCCACCGCGCCAGGCGCCGTCAGCAAATTCGTGGTCGTCCACGGTGGCGATCAGGGGAAGGGCGGCGTGCATGGCCCGCAGATCGGGATCGCGGTGGTATTGGTTGTAGCGGAGGCGGTAATCGGCCAGGGTTTTGCACTCGTGCGCCGGCTCAAAGGGGCGGCCGATCTCAGCGCCGGGGGTTTGGCCAGCGGGGGGGGTGTTGGAGGCCTCGTAGATATAGTCGCCCAGGTGGAGAAGAAAGTGCAGATCGTCTCGGGCGGCCAGGGCGGCATAGGCGTTGAAGAAGCCGGCGTTGAACTTGCAGCACGACACTTGGGCAAAGCGCAGATGGCGGACGTCCGGGCCGGGCAGGGTGCGGGTGCGGCCGATGGGCGAGGTTTGGCCCCTGGCGTGGAAGCGATAGAAGTAGGGAGTGTCGGGTGTCAGGCCGGTGGGATCGGCATGCACGGTGTGGTCGGCGGTGGCGGTGGCCTCCAGCTGGCCGCTGGCCACGATGGCCGTGAACGCGGGATCGGTGGCCACCTCGTAGGCCACGGGCAGGGTGGATTCGGGGGTGGTGAGCCGGGTCCAGAGGATCACCCGATCTTCAAGGGGATCGCCGCTGGCGACGCCGTGTTGGAAAAGGGGGGTGGGGGCCTGGCTCATGGGGGCGGTGGGCGGTGGGCGGTCTTTCCAGAATGGCCATGGAGGCGGGACATCGCCCAGAGGCCGTGGCGGCACTCAGGACGAACAGCTGTAGTGGGACACGCCACCGGTGTTGAAGAATTCCTGAGGCTTGAGACGGTCGTACTTGGCCGCCATCTCGGGGGACAGCTCACCGTAGGGATGGCTGAACACGGCTTGGAGCTCCTGGATCAAGGTGGGATCCCCTTGCGCGGCCCGGTCATAGGCCGGGACGATCAGCCATTCACGCCAGGTGACTTTGGGGTTCACCCGTTTCATCGCGGCGGATCTCGCATCCAGATCGCCGCCGCTGGACACCCGATGCCGCCAGCGTTGCAGCCAGAGGGCCCATCGCGAGTCGAGTTGCTCTGAGCTGGGAAGGTAGAAGCTCTCCTTCAGGGGGGAGATGTGCTCGGGGATGTCAGAGAGCTTGCGAAAGAAGATTGTGAAATCCACTTTGGAGGTGGCCATCAGATCGAGCAGCTCGCGCACCAGGGTGGCGTCATGGCTGGTGAGGCCGAGCTTGTGGGCCCACATCGCCTCGATGGCCTGATTCATGGCCTCGGCGAAGCCTTCGCGGATCTGATCGAGCCTGGCCAAGGCGGGCGTGTCGCCCTCAAGGAGTGGCCGGATGGCCGCCCAGAACATCTGGTAATTGGCTTCAGCCGCGGCCGGTTGGTTGAAGAAGCTGAAGTGCTCGCCGCCGCCGGTCCAGGGTTGAAAGCGGGGATCGAACAGTTCGCAGAATCCAAAGGGGCCGTAGTCGAGGGTGTAGCCACCCGCGGCACAGTTGTCGCTATTGAAATTCCCTTGGCAGTAGCCCACCCGCAGCCAGTGGGCCACCAGAGCGGTGAGCCGTGCGCGAAACAGCTCGGCGAGGGCCACCACCTGATCGCTGAACTCCAGAGCGGAATCAATTTCAGGCCGGTAGTTGCGCTCGATCAGATGGGCCACGATCATGCGCAGCTCGTTGAGCGCCTCCGGATGGGCCTGGCGGCGGAGGCGACGGGCAAAGAGCTCCAGCTGGCCGACGCGCAGAAAGGAAGGGGCCACCCGTGTGGTGATCGCCACCGGGTTGTCCAGCAAGAGGTCGGGATCGAACGAGCGGGAGTTTGGGGCGTACCAGGGCCTACGGACGGTTTCGGAGCGGGACATGTACAGCGTCAGCGAGCGGGAGGTGGGCACCCCCAGGGCATGCATGAACTCCTGAGCCAGAAACTCGCGCACGCTGGAGCGCAGCACGGCCCGTCCGTCAGCGCCACGGCAATAGGGGGTGGGGCCACCGCCTTTGAGTTGCATCTCCCAGCGACCGCCCTTGAAGAGGCCTTCAAACACGGAAATGGCCCGGCCATCGCCGTAGCCGTTGCCGGTGCCAAACGGGCACTGCTGGATGTACTCCGTGCCGTAGATCGAGAGGGCATAGCCCGTGGCCCAACCAAAGGGGCGCATCGGCTCTGGGGCCACGCTGATGTCGCCGGAGAACAGGCGGCGGAAGTGGTCGTCATAGGCCAGCTCGTCAGCCAGGCCCAGTTCGTGGAAGAGGGTGCCGCTGTGCGCCACATACTCCGGCGCGGGAAGCGCCGTGGGGGTCACCGGCACGTAGTGACCGGAGAAAACCTGGCGGGGCTTGTGTTCCTGGCCATCCGGGCTGGCTTGGGGATCCGCCCGCAGGGACTCCAACAGGGAATAGTCGACCCGTTGGACAAACTCAGCGAAGGTGGTGGTGGGCACTGGTGTCGGCACTGGGGTCTCGATTGTTGAGCTGCCGGGGCATGGCCCGGACGCTGAGGGGTCCATTCTGGCGAGGCGTAGGGCCACGGCGGCGAAGGGAGGGCGGCAGGGCGGAAGGGCGGGTGGACCCGCGCCAGCTGGTGGGGTGCTGACGGTGTGCGACGACCATCGGCACTTCCTTCAGGGGCCGTCTGTCAGCGGTTGATCCACCAGGGGCACCGAGCTGGAGGGGTTTGATTGAGCTTTCTTGGTTTAGTTTCTCCCTCGGAAAAGCTTCTGTCATCCGAGTTTTTCTGGCAAGGGCTTCCTGTAGCTTAATCCAGATAGCATGATCTCAGTGAGCGGGGGGATTCCCGCGATGCCCAAGATCCGAGGCCGGCAAGTGGCATTGCACTGATACCGGAGTACGCTCACGAATTCAGCGTCTGGATGCAAACTTGCCAACCTTAGTTTGGCCAATAGAAGTTACTCACATGAGATTAGTGTTTAGCTTCGAAGATGATCCAGAAAACTGTTAGTGCTTCAGTTTAGCGCATACAAATATGATGTTATCGGCTCGATGAGTCCTTAGTTTTTTCCCAAAACTCTCGAGTCTGAGCCGACATTTTGTGATGGAAAGGAGTTCCAGTTAAGTTGGCATGGTCAAGCCTGGCTCCGTCAAGCTCGGCATGATCTAACTTTGCCTGCTGTAGATTGGCATAAGCAAGGTTTGAGTTGATCAGTGATGTCCTGTAAAGGTTGGTCTTCAAGAGCTTTGCACCTTCAAGATCAGCCTCTTGCAGCATGGAGTGACTGAGGTCCGCATCGCTCAGATTTGCGGAGCTGAGATCAGCCCCACCCAGATCCGAAGAGGCAAGGCTGGATCTTCGCAAATCGGCCCGGTATAAGTTGATGCCTACATTGGCTTTTGTGCAGTCTACTGGATCATTCCTAATGATCGCATTGCTAAACCGCACTCCAGGTGCGCAGCGAAACTTCCTACTCAAACTCTCACCCTTAAGGTCGGTTCCACGAAGATTAGCTCCACGAAGACTGATGATTGGTGGGGACCCTTCAATGAGACCAAATTCCCACAGAAATTTGATGATCACTCCTTTTCGCTTGTTTGAGCCTACTTTATCTGTTTCATCCCTCTCACTAGATAAGCGATTAAGAGCGGTCAGAGTTAAAGCTCTTGCCGCAATTACCTTTCGAAGACTTGCGGGGTCTTTGAGCCGAGGATCGTCGCTCGTAGAAAATGTTTGCCGCATTGATTCTAAATAGCCTGAAAGAATTGAATCTTTAAGAGCCTCTTCTGAGTTTGCTTGGCTTTGCGCATTCATCATATAGGTAAACGCAGATCCTCCTATAAAGATTGCCAGCGGGAGGGACAGATCTGTAATGATGTCCCATCCACTTTTGTCTTTCAAGCCAATCCACGTTGCAAAACTCACGAGTTTCTTGCGGAGATTCATGCTGCCTCCTTTCTTGAACAAGCTTAGGGAGAATCTGGAAAACCACCCCGATCCAGGCGAGAATAGATCTCAGATCTTAGATCTCAGACCAGGACTGGATTGATGGGCGGCAAGCAGCTGGGCTTTAGTGATTATGAGCAGAGCACGGCAAAAAAGCAGACCAGACGCGAGAAGTTTCTGGCAGAGATGGACACAGTGGTGCCATGGCAGGCGCTGGTCGATCTGATTGAGCCCTATTACCCCAAGACTGGTTCCAAAGGAGGCCGCCCACCCTTCCCACTGGAGACCATGCTCCGGATTCACCTGTTGCAGCACTGGTACTCCCTGAGTGATCCAGCTATGGAGGACGCCCTGATTGAGGTGCCGACCATGCGACGTTTCGCCGGGATCGACATGATCAGTGAGAGGATCCCTGATGAGACGACGATTCTGGGCTTCCGCCACCTGCTGGAGAAGCACGACCTTGGCAAGGAAATCTACTGCTTCGCAGAAGACTTCGTCTATGAGACGGTGAAAGCCCATCTCAAGGCCCGCGGCATGGCCATGAAACAAGGCACCATCATCGATGCCACCTTGATTGCCGCGCCAAGTTCCACGAAAAACAAGCAGGGAGAGAGGGATCCAGCGATGCACCAGACGCGGAAGGGCAAGCAGTGGTATTTCGGCATGAAAGTCCATATCGGCGTCGATGCTGAAAGCGGTTTGATCCACTCCGTACAGACGACCTCAGCCAACGTCCATGACATCACCCCCGCGGCGGACTTGCTCCATGGAGAGGAAACCGTGGTCTACGCGGACTCCGGCTACCAAGGCATCGACAAGCGGTCTGAGATGGCTGATAAGGACATCGAGTTTCGCGTTGCCATGCGACCAGGCAAGCGTCGTGTGCTGCCGGAGACATCAGAGGGCAGACTGCTCGATCTGATCGAAACGGCCAAGGCACACGTCCGGGCCAAAGGTGAACACCCCTTCCGTGTGATCAAACAGCAGTTCGGCTTTCAGAAGACAAGACTGAGGGGTATGGCGAAAAACCGTTGTAAGGTGCATGTAATCGCCGCAGTAACCAATCTAATCTTGGCTCGTAGACTGTTGATGAAACAACTATAGGCAGGGGATTGGTATGTCAATTTGGACCTAATCGGGCCAAATCATTCGATAAAGATGGTTGAAATCCATCAAAATCAGCCCTCAGAGCGTGCAAAACGACTCAGATTGAAAAACAAGCACTGGTTAGGCTAGAAGGCATGTTGACCAGAGCTTCCCTAGGAAAACAATTGCAATTTGACTTAATTCAGAGAAGTGTCGAGAATCTTCGTGACTGTCTTTCTTTAGAATTCGCAAAAACCAGACAAAGCAACCATACATTACAAGGCCGAAAAGAAGAGTTGCCAAGCCATCCATTTGCAAAAACAAAGTTTAGAGTAATTGTAACACATCTGGTGATATGAGTTACTGCTTCTGTTACATAGCCCTGACAGATGGTGCCAGATGCTGACCACCAACGCTGCCCTTGAGTGGCAGGCAGGGTGGTTTGGGCGGCGAAGCTGAGAGCTGATGGTGGCCTGTCCACTCGAAGGGCTTGTTGGGCTGTAACGGCTGCTATAGGGCACCTCGAAAAATTGGTATTTTGCCGCCGACCTGCTGCTATGAAAAAGCCGCCATGGAGGCGGCCGGGAGGAGAAAAGATTAGCGGTGCGCGAATAAATACGCCAAGTCATGCTTGCTTTGC
>Ga0315905_10003310_pt1 | contig 16664 bp, 23 predicted proteins | sample LakEriMetagenome_5_FD_203522 | JGI IMG/M metagenome (GOLD analysis project Ga0315905, IMG submission 203522) | Freshwater fungal communities from buoy surface, Lake Erie, Ohio, United States - Buoy 4 MA121 | ecosystem: Environmental > Aquatic > Freshwater > Lake | place: USA: Lake Erie, Ohio... | reverse complement strand
TTTCATATCAGCATTTAAAATCAATTCATAGAGCATTGTTTTCAAATCATATTTGTTGAGAAAAATACTGTCATATTTTTCATCTATTTCTTTTTCTGTAACAATTGCTTTTTTCTCAAGAATAATATCTGCTAGTCGTCCAGAGTCGTAATCGCCTAACCAACGAAATCTCTGAATATTAATCTCTTCATCATTGATTCCAAGTTCTTTAAAAGAGTGCTCTTTGATGAGCATTGTTTTTCTTATAGCTTCTGGAAATGATTCAATATCAAATGTAAAACACACAAACTGTCGAGTTTGTGTGTTAAAAATAGAATATAATTTAAATTCATTCATATATTATTATTTTATTCTGCAACAACTAAACTATATCTTAAATTTTTTACAGGCGACACATAATGTGCAGAATCATACGGAAAGTCTATATATTGACCTGCAAGATCAAAAATCTTTACAAGTTCATGATTACTGTCTTCACAAACAAGGCCATCAACATCTGAACTTGTAAGAGTTAATAGATGAAGTTTTCTAATAGAATATGAGTCACGATGAACAGCAATATAATCACCAGGATCATATTTTTGAATTTGAATAAAGTTATAAAAGTCTTTTAAATCTGAGTCAAAATCAGAGTCTCTAAATATAGCACTAATAAGCTCTTTTGACATGTGACAATTCTTTAGTGTTTTGAAACGACTACAAACATTAGGAATAAGACTTTCGTGTTTGTCACTGCCTTCTCTTGGACGAAATTCATTATCATGCAATTTTACTAAATGCATTATCTCATCAATATTTCTTATAAAATTTGGTATTGCTTTAATCATAATTTTCCCAATGTGTAAATTTACACGGTCCTTCAACTTTATTCAAGTAAATTTTTGGCAAGAGAATCAGGTGTATAAATTTTATCATCACCGCCTTTAGGTATAAGACTTTTCATTTTTTTCTCTATTTTATATACAAAATTTTGTTTACCTTTGCCGTAATAATTATCTAAATCATCTGGATTATCTAATGTTATTTCTTCGTCTGTATTTGAATCTATTATTGTAAATTTGATAGAGGGGTCTTTTGATAATCTTCTATATAAACCAAATCCATCTTTTGTATGAAAAGCAGACGATAGAATAAAAGAAAAGTTCTCAAGAAGATAATTTTTAAAAACATCTGACATATGAAATTCATAAGGAACACCTTTAATCATTTCATATATTTCTATACCTCCATTTTCTAAAACATAAAAATTTATATTTCCTCTTGGAACATCTTCTGAAATAAAAAACATTCTTTTTAATTTCTCCTCATCATATAAATAAACATTTATTTTTGCACCATACATTGTAAAAAAATCTTTTATTTTTTTACAATGTGCTTTATGGTCGTTCCATCTATTTTGAACCGTTGTTATAGGATTGACATAATCTGACCAAGGAGCACTCATCTCCTTTACAAGCATTTTATAAAGTTCTGAAAATTCCATATTAATCAAAGTAAAAATACTTCACTGAAGTAACACCGTCTTTATCGTTAACAATAAGAGCCGTTTGACGTTGACGAGAATTGTATCCAGAGTTATCAGAATGACGACAACCACCTACAAGAGTTGGAAACATAAAGCCTTCAACATTTGTTAATTCATAACTTTCAGAATGGTGCTGATCCGCAGAAAGATAATATTTTCTTTCTACACCAATCATTTGTTCTGGCTTTGCCATGAAAAGATTATTGATATAGTTTTCACGACCTTTACCAGGAGCAGGAAGACGATCTTTTGCTACAGAAGAGTAACCATGTTCCATAAGAAATAAACTATTACCAACATTAAAAGTTACGAAACGCTTGTTTGTTACTTCGAACTTGATTCTCTTGTCACTTTTAAAATAAAGAGAAAGCATTCTTGCTAAGACATAATCACCTAATGCTGAGTGATTTCCACTACATGCTACAACAGATACGTTGTTTGTTGAAGATAAAACTGTTTTTACGAAATTAACAAGAGATTCAAATGCAACTTCAAGTTGTTCTTCTGCAATAGGATGCGCTTCTAGCTTTGTACCCTTGTCAGTAAATCCTGTTAGTGTATGAGACATGTCTCCAAGAAGAAGTAGTTTCACCTCTTTATAGCAACCCTTACGAATTTCTGCTGCTGCTTTTCTAGCATAGTCTTCTACAGTATCCTTTGTCTTTTCAATGTTCCATTCTTTCTTATTATACAAGTAACGTTCGTGTGCTACAAGACCATAATGCCAGTCGCTAAGACCAAGAAGAAGAGTATCTTTACAATCGCGTGGTGTTTGAATTGGACGAGGCGGAACATATGCGGGTGGAGTCCATTTTTGTAAAATCTGCTCAAAAGGATCAAACTGAAGTGTTTTCATTGCACGCCATTTTTCAGCGTCATCTTGTGTTTCTTTCCAGTCACGCTTTTCGAACTTTTGTAAAATATTAAACTTTTTACTTGAAAGAGTATCTTCTACAAGAGATTCTTCATCAGAAGAATTAATAACTTCATCTGTGTATGGAAGAGTGTTATGAGTAATATTCATAACCTTTAATATATGTCGAATAGCATCTACCGGAATTGATATTTTTAATGCGATTTCATCTGCTGTTAATCCACCTGTAATATCACTATATAATTTTACAATTAGGTCAATTGTTGTTTTTGTAAAAACAAGATTTTTTCCGAATTTATCTTCTGTATGAAAGACGTATTTCTGTGTATATTCGTTATAAGTATAGTTTTTATTAGTCTTGAGAGAGTTTGATTTACTCATAGTTTCTAATACTTAATATACACGGAACTGTTTCAACTGTCAAGTTAAATTGTTGCTGGACCTTTTTCTCTATTTAAATCTGGAAACAATCCTCTTGTGTCACCACTAAAATATTGATTGAGCAAACGAAAAACTTCTTTGATTGTTTTCGCATTTACGTCACCGATATTAATATTAAAAGTAGAATTTCCGTGAAGAAGACAGTTTAAAATTATACGTGTCCAATAAACACGTTTACCATTATCTAATTTTTGCGTTTCTGGTAAATTTTTATTAAACTCTGTTATTTTTTGAATAATATTCTTACCTTTAAACTCAGGGGCTTCTGTCCATTTAGATGAAACGCCTTCATATTTGTCCATTGCCCATTCAATAAACCCTAAAACAGGAAGCATGTTTTTAGTTTTTTCAAAATAATCAGAAATCATTTCAAAAGGAATTTCTGATCCTTTAATTTTTAATTTTAACTTATAAACATCTTTAGAACTTGGATTAAAATAAATTGCACGAATAGCAAGTTTAGCGAGTTCAATTTCTTCTGGAATCGCTTCTGGTTCTGTTTCTTGAGGCATGACTTCGTTTTCTAATCCTTGTTCTTCGGGCGGAGCACCGCCTTCTGCGCCTTCTGGTGGTGGAGGAGCGTCTGTTTCTTCTTGTTCAAAGAGAATGCGATGAATATAACTTTCGAATTGAGATTTCATATTATAGATTATTCCCTAGGCCAGATATAAATTTACTCAATTCTTGATCTGAATTTATTGATTTTAAAAATTGATCCTTTTTAACTGGATCTGCTTTTGGATCAAACATAACTGAAGTGTATTGAGTTTTCAATGCATTTGCATTATTAGGATCTTTCAACCAATTTCCCCACTGTCCTTTCATTTTCTGATCATTTAAAACAGAATCTAAATCTACATTTACTTGAATTTTACCGTTATTAGACATATTAGGTTTTGAAGATGTAGAGGATGTGGAATTAGGCTGTGTAGTTGTAGTAGGTTTATTTGGTTGAGTTACATTCTGAGGTGTATTAGACTGTCCACTCCGATTTGTTAATGGTCCTGTGTTTAATTCTTTTAAAATTTTGTAAATGTATCCGTCAAATTTATTCATATATATATATATATATTTACTCCTGAGAAACTAAATTGTAGTTGATCACTATCTGAATTTATTCTTTTATAAGATTTATATTCTTTTTTCTTGACTTCATCAATGTAGCAGGTTAAAGTAATATAGACATAAAAAATCTTTCTGATACGCAAGGGGATCAGAAGGCACTCAGCTTTTAAGAGGTTTGTAGATTTTCCTCATAAAAATTAAAAGCTGAACTCAACTCGACTCTATACCAGCACTCAATTCCTATGAGAACTAATATATAGTGAGTAAAGTGTTATTATAACTTGGGAACATTTAAAAGATTATCATAGTCTTAGCTCCCAAGGGAATAATAATGCACTTTACTCACTCTCTCTACCCAGCAACCAATCCCTAATAAAACTGTATTAAATTATATAAAACTGTATTAAATTATATAAAACTGTATTAAATTATATAAACTGTATTAAAATTTATGGATAAAAAAATAAAAAATTATAAAACACAAGAGTTAGAATATAGAGAAAAATTATTAAAAAAGATTATAGAAAGTGGTTTTGATGTTCGCGAAAATGTTTGTAATGTTAATGATAAGTCTGTTTCAGATTTAGTAGTTTTTAAAGGAAAGGATATTGTTCTTATTTTAGAAACTAAAATTACAGAAAATAAAACACTTTTATACGGTAAAATTAACTCGCAAATTAAAAAATATCAAGAATACGGTTTGCCTATTTTAATCTGTAATCCACTTATAGAAAACAATTTTATTTTAAAAATTATTAAAAAAGCTGTTAATAAAACGTGTTTATCTAATAAAGATAAACGCTATAAAAACATGAAAATAATTTATTAATTTAATAACTATAAAGTTTTTTGTTATTTCTTGATTTATATACAACACTAAAATTAGTAAATTTATGGTATTATTACTTGGTAAAAATGGATATGTAGCTCGTCGTTTTATTGATTTTTTCGAATATAAAAAAATCAAATATAAAAGCGTTTCTTTAAAAGAAGATTCTCCTTATAAACTCTCAGAAATTTTAAAAGAGACAAAACCTAGATTTGTTATAAATGCTATGGGTTATACAGGAGTTCCGAATATAGAATTTTGTGAAAAAGAAAAAGAAGCTTGTCTTTATGGAAATGTAATATTAGCAGAAATTGTTGCTGATGAATGTCGTAAAGCTAATGTTCCTCTTGGTTTTATTAGCAGTGGATGCATTTATAACAAAGATAAAATTGAGTGGTGGAAAATTTTTAAAGAACGTGATTGGCCAAACTTTTCATTTTATAATCAAACAGATAAATGCTCATGGTATAGTGGAACAAAAGCCCTTGGCGAAAACATTGTTTTAAAAAGTTGGGACAGATCACGTATATTTCGATTGAGAATGCCATTTAATCACATAGACGAATCTAAAAATTATCTATCAAAAATATTTAACTATGATAAAATTTTAAGTGCAGAAAATTCACTCTCAAATTTAGATGAGTTTGTTCGTGCAGTTTATCAAGGTATGAATGCAGAAACACCTTATGGAATTTATAACATTGTTAATCATGGATCAATCTCTGCAAAAAATATTCACATTCTTGCTAAAAGTTATAATTTAGGAAAAGAAAGTTATCAATATTTTGAAAATTTAAATGAGTTTTATCAAAATGTAAAAACACCGCGCAGCAATTGTGTTTTAGACACTAGTAAAATAAAAACCGAAGGTATTTATATGCTTCCGATTGAAGAGAGTTTAGAAAGATGTTTTAAATCATGGAATCAAACAGATGCAAAAATATTCTGGTAACAAGTAAATTTGGTTTTCAGATTTAAACTATTAAAACATTATGAATATATTATGTTATCTATTAAGTTGTATGATCTTTTCTTTAGGTGCAACTAGTTTTATTTTTAGTGATTTAGGAACTGATCCTCTTGATGTATTTTGTTTAGGAATTCAAAATCATTTTGATATAAAAATCGGAACTATACAATCATTTTTTGCATTGTTCTGCTTATTAATTTATAGTTTTTTAAATAAATGGAAAATTCCACCACTATCAACCGGTATTACATCTATTATTTGTGGATATATGATTGATTTTTTTAGATTGTCACTAGATTATTTTAAAGATTTTAATAGTTATGTTCTTTTATTTTTTGGTTGCGCTTTTTGTTTACAAGGTAGTGCAGGAATAATATTAAGCGGAATAGGAATAAGAGCAATGGATTTAGTTGCATTATCTTTGGAAGAAATTACTAAAAAACCTTTTTGGTTATATAAAGGCATTGCAGAAGTAATTTTACTTTTTACTGGTTGGATTTTAGGTGGTCCAGTAGGAATAGGAACAGTGTTATTTTTATTAACAGTTGGTTGGTTGATTCAACCTGTTATAAATTTAAATAAGAAACTATTTAACATTTAAAAGCTTTTTAATAATAGTGTAAATTGTTTTATAAAACCATTTTTTATTTTTTTCGTATATATAAAAAAATTCAGGATAAGTTGAAATATCGGCTACGATAGCATTTACTAAAGGTTTTAGTTTACGGCTTTCATACAGGTTCTTTATATATTTATTATACATCAATAGAGAAGTAACCCATTCGTTTAAGCGTGCATTCATTTCTGATGTAGAATTAATATATCCATAGTAATCTACTGAAGGATCAACTTTAGAATGTGTATACTGATACACGTTTGTTACCAAGTCTTCGTATGCATGTGACAATTCATGGCGAACAGTTTCTTCAAATTTAGCAGGAAATTTCTTTCTAATATATTGTAAAGATTCTGATGAATCGTCACCGTATATAGTTTTAATCGCTACATCAATGGTTTTTGTAGCAGGATCATATTGACCAAATGCAGTAAGATCGCTTGGTATAACCGATTCTATTTTAATCAGAATTTTAACATTTTTATTTAGATTTATCCAAAAAGTATCACCTAATTTTAATTCTTTTATATTATCAAATTGTTTTTTAAGTTGGTTTGTCATTTTTACAAGTTTTGCGGAAATATCAGCAAAATATTGTCTTTCCAAAAACAATTGAAAATATTTTTTATATGAATGCATTATATATATTTATCAGGATTCTCAATCTTCGTCATTGCAGACAACGGTATCAGTCCCATATATTGTAATTGATTGGTCCATTCTAAAGATTTTTCTGGAGGAACTTGTTCCCAACTTTTATATGATGTTTTATTTTGTTTAAGATAATCTACTAATTCATAATCATCTGGATAAAATAAATCATAATTTAATTTTCTAGTATCTATATGTATTAGAATACTTTTTTCATTATTATAAAATCTATGATAATCAGCAGAACAATATGGACTATCAGATAAATATATTCCTTTTTTACCAGAAATTCCTGATTTGTTAAATTTTATATCTAAACCTCCACTTTTTTTAATATCTGGTATATTTTTTACAGATGTGCAGTGATATAATGTTCGAGGAATTGAATTGTTTAATTCCTCAAAAAACTGTTTAAAACTCTTCATATTAATATTTACTAAATAAAGTATGTGAAAAATATTGTTCTTATTTTACTTTTTTATAAAAGTACTAGAGTATAATTTAGCTTGATCTAACATCATTTATAGTGTATAGTAGTCTATGGAAAAAATTACCTTAAACGAAGATCAAAAACTTGTTTTAGAAAAATTAAAAGACTTTATCGAATCTGATAAACAACATATGCTTCTTATGGAAGGTGCAGCAGGATGTCTTGGGGCAGACACACAGTTAGTTTATAAAAGAGGAAAAAGACGAAACGGGAAACCTTTAACAATTAAAGAATTGTATGAGAAATTTCATCAAATTGCTAAAAAGCAGAGTTGGAGGTTAGAGGGTATACCAACCTATTTAAAGTCTTTCAATCCTGAAACAGGAGAAATCGTATACAATGTAATGACTGATATATGGATGTCAGGGGTAAAAGATTTGTTTTTATTAAAAACTGAAACAGGAAAAGAACTAAAACTAACTATGTCGCATCCTGTATTAACTCCTAGTGGATTTAAAAAATTAGAAGAATTACAAACAGGAGATGAGATCATTGTTCAAGGAACAATGAGAACTAATAAAGAAAATTCAAATTTAATATATTTAAATAATGAAGCTGTTGTTCATCATATAGACTATAATCCACTTAATAATAACCTAGATAATTTACAGGTTATGTCTAAAACCGAACACGACACTTTACATGGTAGAGAATATATTTGGAATAAAGAATATACTGAAATTGATAAAATTTCTTCTATAGATTTTTTTAACACAGAAGAAACATACGATATTTCGATGAAATCACCATTAAATAATTATGTTCTTAAAAACGGTATTATCGTTCATAATTCTGGCAAAACAACAACAGTTACTAAATTTATAGAATGGCTATTAGAAGAAACTAACATTGCAAAAATTGCAATGGCAAGTCCAACACACAAAGCATTAAAAATAATGACAGAAATGTGTCCAAATAAATATAAAGGAAGCATTGTTTTTTCAACACTACACTCTATGCTTGGACTAAAGCATGAGATTACTAAAGACGGTAAAGAAATTTTTGTTCGTGATAAAAACGTCATGACAAAATTTCCTTTTTATGAACTTGTTATTATTGATGAGAGCAGCATGATTGCTGACCAACTCTTTAATGAAATGGAAGATCAAAACTATCGTAAAATTAAAGTTCTTTTTGTTGGCGATAGTAACCAGATTAATCCAGTAAATCATAAAATGAGCATTCCAATGCTGGAAGAAAAAAGAAAAGAATATAATATTGGACACTGCCGTCTTGATAAAATTGTTCGACAAGCAGAAGGCAATCCGATTATTGCATATTCTCAGAAAATTATCAACAGTACATTTTCTTTCGCACCAGGAGAAAAAGAAATGGTTGGAGATAGTGGTGTTGTTATGCTTTCTGAAAGTCAGAATAAAATTCTTCAACAATTATTACAATATTACTTTGGAAGTTCCAAATTTGATGAAGATGCAAACTATTGTAAAGTTATTGCATGGCGAAATACTACAGTTGACTTTTACAACAAAATTGTTCGTAATTTCAAATATGGTGCAAAAGCAGGAAAGATTGTATTAGACGAGAAGCTAATTGCTGACAGACCAATTAAAAATGATGATTATAAAGTTTCTTTTTCTACAAACGAAGATTTAGTGGTAAAGAATATTGAAATTAAAGAGAAAAAACTTTTTGATAACAACAGTTGGGTTTATTATGATTGCCTTGTTCAAGGCATGGACAAAACTGACAATATTCATATTCTTCATGAGAAAGAAGAAAAGCGTTACAATGACACTCTTCGCAAGCTTTCTAAAGAAGCAGTAGACGAAAAAGAAATATCATCTCGTCTTAAAAAGTGGAGAAAGTATTATTCATTTATGGAAAACTTTGCACAGGTGAAATATAATTACGCTATAACATGTCATAATAGTCAAGGCAGCACATACGAAAATTGTTTTGTAATTCAAAGTGATATTGATATGAACCGAAACGAAGAAGAAAAAAGACGTATTCTTTATACAGCATTTACAAGACCAAGAAAAATGTTGTATATTTTGTAAAAATACTTGAAAAGATAAAGAAATATATATAGATACTTTTGTATGACATTAAAAACTTATTATATAGGATTCTTTCAATATGATGATGCGAAAATTTGGAATAAAACAAATTTGAACGAAGATAAAAAAGAACTAGAAGATTATCTCAATAATCTACAATATGTTGATAAGCGTTCTATCAACATCAAAACTATTGAACTACCTGAGTAAATGAAAGAATATATATTAGAAAAACTCAAAGATTATTATAAAGATAATTACAATGTAGCAGATTGGAGTGAGATTAAATCTACTATTAACGATTATTGAAATAGAACTGATATGCAATTTAACAAACAATATTGGATAGAACAATTAACAAAAGAAGTTGGTTTAGAAGGAGTATCTTATGAAGAACTCTCAAACCATTTTGTAAACTTTGACTCTTTCTTTGGAACAGATGAAGATTCTCCTACATCCAAGGTTAATGCTAAGGATTATGTGAATCGTCAGTTAAGAGAAATTGAAAAGCAATACGAAGAATTCGCACTTTTTGAAAATTCTGAGGTTGCTCAAGAATCATTAACACTAGATTTTGACGAAGATAATATTTTTAATAGACTTGGAAATATTTCTAATGAAAATTTCGATGAAGTTCCAGTTGATAATCTTCATCAGAATAGCAAAGTTTTTTACGATAACATTCCTCTTTTAGTTCCTATTCAGCAAAATATTGAACGCTCAGACATTAGATATTATGATGTTCAAATTGAAAGTAGAATTTTTACAGTTGCTATAAATAAGAAAAATAGTGACTTGAAAACAGAAGACCAAATTAATCACATTAAATCTACAAGTTATTTTATCGAAGAACGTAATCCTGTATCATTTATTGGAGGTGAAAATATTATTTCATATTTTCAATTCTCTAACCTTGTAGAAGAAATTGCTCGTAGAAAAGGAACTGTGTCAGTAAATATTAAAATTCAAGATAACGTTAAAACTAAATTCGATGGAGTGAAATTAGATAATTTCGAATGATTACAAATTTCGAATTTAAAACAGGATTTGTAATGGGATACGACCATTTAAAAGGTCGAGCATTCGAATTCAATAATAATCTGAATGTGTTGTTCGGTAATGTAGGTTCTTGCAAATCTACTGCACTAAAAACAATGGCAGGATATTGTGGAATTCGTACAGGTGGTTGGAGTTCTATTTCAGAACCATCTTCTCTTGCATATGATAATATTAAGCATTTTCCATATTGCTATCGTAACATAACACCGTCTAACATTGATGCCTTTGTTGAGTGGGATGGTTCTCCGACGTTTTACAACGATTCTGAGGCACTTTCAAAGACCGACAATACTTGGTTCTTCTCTAACGCTAAACAAAGCGCAGACGGCATTACAACAGAAGCAGAGCAAATGGAAATTCTTGCAAGCAAACCTTCTTCTGGTCAATATCGAATTCATAAGATTAACAAGATTATGAAAGTGATTCAAAGTCCACCAAGTCTTTTAGAAGTTCCGCCTTATATCAATAACAAAGCTCTTGCACAAACAGAAGTAGAATATATTAAAAGCTTGCCAAGAAATGGTAAGATTACTCTTCTTCTTGATGAACCTGAAAAAGCACTTTCTATTCCTAAGCAAATTGAATTGTTTGATGTTTTAATAAAACTATCAGAAAACTTTCAAATAATTATGGCAACCCACTCACCATTTATTTTAGAGTATAAAAAAGTAAATCTTATAGATTTTACTCCTGGCTATGCTGCGGAATGTAGAAAGTTAATAAAAAAAATTGGCAAAGGTAAGTAATATATTATGCCAAAAGATCTTGAAAATAAATTAAAAAAACAAGCCAAGAAGAAAGGTCTTGGCGAAAAAAGAACAGACGCTTATGTTTATGGAACAATGCGTAAAACAGGCTGGACTCCTTCTACCCAAAAGAAAGGTAAGAAGAAGTAATTAACAAACCTTTTTCGACAAATTACAAAATAAATCTTTTAAAGAGTTTTCATCAAGAAAACTCTTTAATTTTTTAGGGTCTACTGGTGTTTTATTTTTCAGCAATAAAACTTCATCAATAACACTACCTTCTAAATCGTTAACTAAAGAATGATTTGGAATATCTGCTTTATTCTTTAAAAAGAATAAACGATTAGTAACTATTTTTAGTTTCTTGCATATTTTATTAAGAAAAGTTGATAATTTTTGATGGTTATAATATTTGAATAACTCATGAGTTTCAGTGAAAACGTTGTCGTGAAAAAATAACAAATCTTTATCGCTTGTTATTTTTTCACCAAATCGTTTAACAAACAGATAAAAAATTATTTTCTTAGCATTACGGTCTAATTTAGATAAAAGTTTATATTCGTATAAACAATCTACTATTTCTTTTTCGATAAGAAATAAGAACTTGTCTATGTTTTCAAAACTGTATAGCATAAGATACTATATCCTATTCTGTGGGACATTTCCACTTAAATAAAGATTTTGTAATTTCGTTGTATTTTTCTTTGAGATGTGCAGGACATTTCCCGATTCTTATATGAACTATTCCGTTGTGATATAATTCATCGAATAAAACAGAATGTCGTAACTGTTCTAATGTCTCCATATAAGACATCGCCCATTTTGATTCACATACATGTAAAATAACTCTTTTAAAATTTTCTGGTCCATGAATTTTTATTTCGTTCTGTAAATCCTTAGATGAACCAAAGTATTTTTTCCAATCTGATTCTTTTTGAACTTTTCTTTTTCGAGTCTTTCCTTTGAGCGGTTTTAATTTAATATTAGACCAAAACTGCTTTTTTCCTATGTAAAATCTCTTTTCCCCAGGCAGTGCATTAATTCTCTCGATACGATAAACGTAGCCGAACCACTCACTAATATCTTCTGGAATATTTTCCCAAGAGTTTTCATTCATGTTTTTATTTAGCGTGACTTTTTACGTTTTCTACGCTTTCTAGTTTTAACTTTTCCCCTACGAGAATACATTCCCATTACAAAAGGGGTTCGTGGATCTTCTGTAGGATATGGACCATCAGCGCCTAACACTCCTGCATCAGTCATTTCTTCTTTAAGAATATTTGGTGGGCGGTACATGTATCCGTTTGTTGTATGAACAAACCCAAATCGGGAATACAAAGACATTAAACGGTTTTGATCTTTTTCAAATTCTTCTTCCTTTTTCTTATTTAATTTTTCTCGACTTGTTATAGTGTTTTCATAGTCACTCTCTATTCTCGCCTTAGTATTATATGGATATGCTTGACCGAAAATATATAGCTTTTTACGATCTGCAATTTTTAATAATTTTTTAAATTGTTGAAAATCTTTTAAATCCCAATCATCTAAATATATACCGTTTTTTAAATCATCTTCTGAAATGTTTGGATAGTATTTCCATTCAGTAGGCAACAACCCTTTTCTTTGTATGGTCATTTTTTCAAGAAAAATTTTTACTAATTTATCAAAATCTTTAGTCATTTTATAGTATTTACTTGATTTCTATATATGTATATAGTATTTTTAAAATATGAATGAAAAAGAACCAATGGATTTATTAGAAACTTACTCTAAAGAGATAGAAATGGATACAAGCATTGATATTACAAATATCATGGAAAAGCAACTATCATCTCCTAATGTTAAGCATAAATGGCTTTTTCGACTAATGAGAGCTAAAAAACATCTTATTGATTTGGTAGAACTTAAAGATAGTTTTGTTAATAATGTAATGAACAAGGATAATCCTTTAAAATTAAGTAAAGCAGTTATATCTAACAAACTTGAAACACAAGGAGATTATAAAGAAATACAAAAGAAAATTCGTGAACAAGAAATTCTTGTAGAATATCTTGATAGCAGCGTGAATAAAATTTTTAGTCAAATGGGATTTGATTTTAAAAATCTTGTTGAGTTGATGAAAATGGAGCAATTATAAGTGGTTGAACATATTAATGTAACTTATGATAAAAAAAGTGGATATTTAAAATGTTCGCCTAACATCTTTAAGTTAATAAGAGAAAAGTTCTCTATAAAGAACCCATCATATCAATCTAGAAAGTTTGTACCTAGATTGTATGCTATTACGCCCGCAGGTGCATTTCAGGTAGGATTATGGAACGAGATTGAGAACTATCTTCGTTCTCTTAATCTTCAATTAAAAATAGAACTCACCGAAGAGTTTAAAAATCAGTTTAAGCCATCTACAGGAATTAATCAAATTTCTAAGATTAGTAATTTTGATTATTATGATTACCAAGAAGATTCTTTAAAGGAATTTATTAGTAACGGACGAGGCATTTCATTGATTAGTACAGGAGGAGGAAAGAGTTTAATTTTAGGAGGATTATGTAAAACTTTCTTAGATCACTATCCACATTATAAAATTCTTATAATAGTTCCTAACGTTTCACTACTAAATCAACTTTACTACTCATTTTTAAATGAATTTGGAATAGATTGTATAACTCGATGGGGTGATAGTAATCTTCCTGACTTTTCACAAAATATATTAATTGCTAATTCTCAAATATTAACAAGTGATGAAAAATATACACTGTCAGTTGTTAAAGATTTTAATGTTGTGATTGTTGATGAAGTTCATACAATCAATGAAAAGAAAAACAAAATTAGTAAAATTATCCATAACATAAACACATCTTTTAGATATGGTTTAACAGGAACTTTACCAGATTCTTTGTTGGCAGGTTGGAATGTTATTGGTAAGATTGGTCCTATTCTTTATGAGAAAAATTCTTACGAACTACGTAAGCAGCAAACTATTACAGATGTTGAAGTAAAGGTTATACTATGTCAACATCAGAGAATGCCAGTTTTTCAAAGAGGTCCAAATCCTACAGACAAATATAATGCAGAATTTGATTATGTTATTAACTATTCACCAAGAAACAAAGTTATTAAAAAGATCTCTGATAAGCTATCAGGCAATGTTCTTATAGTGGTTGACCGATTAGATTATATTTCTGAATTAAGTAAACTTTTTAATGGTGGAGAAAAGAAAATATTTATCATTACAGGCGATACACCAACGGACGAAAGAACCGAAATACAAAATACAATGGATCGCGAGAGCGGCATAATTTGTATTGCAATGAGTAAATGCTTTTCAACAGGTATTTCCATTAAGAATTTACATTATGCAATTTTTACATACATGGGAAAAGGTGGTGTAAAAACAGTTCAAACTATTGGTCGTACTGTTCGTAAACACGAAAGCAAAAACAAAGCTGTGATTTTTGACATAGCTGATAATTTAGAATACTCACTTTCTCACTTAAGAGAAAGAATTAAAATATATAAAAATCAAAAAATTGATTATTCTATTACAAAAATAACTATTTAACATGTGGAATACTGAAACTGATAATGAAAGCGAAATTGAAGAAGAATATAATGAACTTGATGTTCTTGATGAAAAGCCTCGTAGAAGAATAAGACGAACAAAGGCTGAAAAAGAAACCGATGAATATGTTTCTAAAGAAGAGATGTGGAATGAACTATTCAATTACTATACTTCTCTAAAAGAAGAATATGATTGGGAAACGCAGAAACTTCTTAAAAAAGAATCTTATCCTAAAATATCAAATCGCTTAACAACTATTATTAGTGACATTGCTACAAAAATGGGATACCGTGGAAACTTTTGTTCTTATTCTTGGATTGATGAAATGATTGGTGATGCCACATTAAAAATGGTTAAAGCAATTCGCGACTGCTCATTTAAGTGTTACACTATTGCTGAAATCATTTCTAGAACAGAAGATAATGGAACTATTTTTATTAGCTTTATAGACAAGAAAGGAGAAGCACAGAAAAAGCAACTAGAAGACACTGATTTCTTTTTCTCTGAAGATAATAAAGATTATATAAAGTTTAAAGCAAACCCGTTTGGATATTTCTCTCGAATAACAAGTCATTCTTATCTTAATCGTATTAAAAAAGAAAAACTACTTGAGGAGACAAAGAGATGTTTTCAAACTGAGACTTGGGAAAAATTATATGCTGATGAAAACTTTCGTAATGTGCGTCGTCCAAAATATGTTGAAAATGACGAGAACGATGTTATATTTGAGGAGTGAATATATATCTCCTTGATTTGGATAAAGTATCAAATAGCTTTTACGGAGAATTGAAAAGCATATCAGATACTAATGCTAAATGGTGCTTTGAGAAAAAAAATGATTTTATAACTATTTTGGAAAAATATAAAATTCCAAAAATTAATTATATGCCATTAGAAAAATGGAAATGTTCATACTGCAAAACTTTTAATAATAAAGACCACCAATCATGTTATGGTTGTGGGGCACTGGCTGAAAAATAAAGTTAAAAAAAGAAGATGGAATTACGAAATTAATTGACTTAGTGTGACATAAACTTTATAATCCTAATATGAAAAATAATCTTGTCTTGTGTGTTGGCGACCTTCATCTTGGAGTTAATAAGAACAATCCTTTGTTCTTTAAAACAGCACTACGTTATGCAGATTGGTTAGTTGCAATTTGTCAAAAGAAAAACATAAATACTATTGTTCAGCTTGGTGATATTTTTCACAACAGAGAGATGATTCATCTGCCTGTTATAAATTGTGCAAGTGAGTTCTTTAATAAATTAAAAGATTACAAATTACATATTGTAACGGGCAATCACGATGCACTCTATAATAACAATAGCGAAGTAAATTCATTAAAACTTTTAAACGAATGGCCGAATATCACTATTCATGAAAAAGTATCAACAATAGATGATATTTGTTTTTGTGGCTGGGGAACAAAACTAGAAGATATTCCTAATTGTAAAATAATTTTTGGACACTTTGATATTAAAGGTTTTGAAATGAGTGCATTTAAAATCAGTGAACACGGTTTCACTGCATCAGACCTTATGAGTCGTTGTAGGCTTCTTATGAGTGGGCATTACCATAAGCCACAGGTTCGTTTCTACGACAAGAAACCTCTTGTTTATACTGGTAGTGCATATCAGCTTAATTGGGGCGAGAGTGGCGAAGATAAATATGCATATATCTTAAACACTGAAACCTTGGAATATAAACCTGTAGAAAATAAGATTAGTCCTCGTTTCCAATATATTCGTAAACCAGAAGACTATGATAAGGTAAAGAATAATTTTGTTTCTGTAGAGGTTGAAAATGTAGAAG
>Ga0315905_10003309_pt1 | contig 16666 bp, 16 predicted proteins | sample LakEriMetagenome_5_FD_203522 | JGI IMG/M metagenome (GOLD analysis project Ga0315905, IMG submission 203522) | Freshwater fungal communities from buoy surface, Lake Erie, Ohio, United States - Buoy 4 MA121 | ecosystem: Environmental > Aquatic > Freshwater > Lake | place: USA: Lake Erie, Ohio... | reverse complement strand
CTCCTAAAATACCTAAATGGTCTTTACCGTCTTTCGGATTTTTTTCCCAAGTCCGTACAACCCGATATTGTATGGGTTTATCTTCTTCAATATGTTCAAAAACCAATTCAATTCTAGTTTTTTCTGTGGGGTTAGCTTTACTGTTGACACATTGGGTTAAAAAATCACTATAACTCAGATTTCCCCTAGTTGAACATTGGGCGCGTTGTCCATATAATGCGAGACGAATGGCATCTATTAAGGTGGTTTTTCCGCCACCATTCATTCCCCCTAAAAGGATAATGGGGCGGGCGTTATCTTCATCAATTTGGGGGTTGAGGTTGATGATTTGTTTACCAGCATAAGGACCGAAGTTTTGCAGAACTAATTCTAGAAAGATCATGATACAATTTTGGATTTTAGATTTGGGATTTGAGATTGATATTGTTATCTATCGGACGACTATGGGAAGGTTAAATATATTACTTTTTCCCACTGAAGAATATGGATTAAATGAACCACGTTCGCAGAGCGTCCCGAAGGGATAGGAGCGAAGAACGCGAAGAAAAAAGGAACAAGAAAGAAGAAGTTATTCTTACCCTGGGAAGGCAGTATTCTATTGGTCTGGGCTATTATCTGGGTTCTTTTGTGCATATTTGAAATTAGCCCAAGTTTGTGGTTTACTCTCTTCTTTATCGGAGGTATCTCCTAATGTTAATTGTTTGACTTTTTCCCGCACTGTAGCAACATCACCTTCTAATGCTGCTTGTCGTAAATCTCTTTTTAAATGGGCATTTCTAATGGCTACTTCTGGAGAACGGGAACTTGTATCAAAGCATTTCTCTAGGCTTTCATAAATACCCACACGGCGAGTTTTTTTCTTAAATTGTCTTTCTGTGTCTAATAGTCTGGCCATTAATTCTAAGTGCATTCCGTCACCTTCACAAATTTCTTCTAATACTCCCCATTCATCACTACCCAGTATACTTTGATCTGCGCCAGGACGGGGATCTTTAAATACTTCTCCTGTCACTTCTTCATATATTCGGGGAACACTATCATCAAATTCGTGTTTTTCTTCTAACCAGATTCGGCGAATTTCACTTAATTCAGCTTGAGAAATCAGGGTAATATCCCGCATATTTTCCGGCGCGTTTTGACGCATTTCTTTTTGCGCTGTTAATAATTTTCTTAACCAATATTCTCGCCAATATTTTGTATATGGTCCAGGTATAGGTTCAATAGATGTTCCACCGTCTACATTACGTTCAAATAATTGAACTTCTCCCCGTAAACGGCGAAAATCTCTTTTTTCGCGGTCATTTTCAATATCTAATTCTCGACGAAAATCAACTATTGGTTGCATCCATTCTTTTTCGTCATTATTTTGAATCATTGCATTCAAAGATTTATCACGTTCAACAAGTGTGCAAACCCAGCAACCAAAGCGAGAACTACCACAACTAGGAGTAGAAGTATCAACAACTAAAGGACATTCATTATCTGCTGTTGATTCCCTATACATAGTAAATAGGTCTTTATTACTATGTCCCCAAGGATTTTCCCATTGCATTAAATATAGCCAGACTTCATCTGTACGCCAATCTTCAATAGGACTATAAACGAGTGAATTAGGTAAGCTTGCATTAGGACTAAGATGTTCGCGTAATCGTCTTGCTTCGTATTTTTTCATTGTAGCAGCACGACGAGGACTTTCTGCTTTGCGAATACCTAAGATTACAATAGCTTCACCGCTACTTCTAACAACATCACGAATAAAACGATTAGATGGATTGATTTTCAAACGTCCGGTACACCAACGAAACTTTTGACGGGGTGCTGGATAACCTTTGCCAATTAGACCTACCCAGTATGTATCTACAATCTCTGGTTCTAATACATGAGGTTGCATTGGCATTTTCTGCTCTTTAGCAGCTAATTCTATATGCTTATGAGAACGACGCACCCAAGCAGAAACATAGGGATTTTCTACTCCTGTATCTGTCGTAATTACATGAATTGGTTTAGTTCTTTTTTCCGGTGGGAGTCCAGAAATTGCATTCCAAATAAGCTGTAAAGTAGCAGTGCTGTCTTTTCCCCCTGAATACCCTACCACCCAAGGTATCTCATCTAAACAATACAATTCTTGAATTTCTGTAGTCAAAGCTTGGATATACTCCACTAACTCTGGTACAGTACGATTTTGCTGATTTTTATTTTCTGGCTGTTGTGAATAAGTCATTTTTCCCCTACTTGTAGATACATGAACCTAAAATCAATACTTCCCCGTAGCATAATAGAATTATTTAGTATATAAATAAACATATATTTACGCGTGTAACATAATATTTTTAAAAATAACATCATTAGTATCCATTTTTTTGGATAATAAAGCAACAATTAGTCAATAAGTTTTTAAAAATTAACATGAATGATAGTACAAACACACTAAATAATCAACTCGCTAATGAGTATCTAGAACGGGAAAATAACGATAAACAGGTATTAGCTTTACTGCTAAACCGGTTTTTAGAGAAAAAAGACCAAATTCTTGTCCAAAAGACAGAAATGGGTGGTATCGAGGCTTATGTAAGTTCTGTGACATTGGAATGGTTCGCGGGACGGGTACATTTTGCGTCAGGTTTACCTCTCCTGCAAAAAAAGTACAACCCAGATACGGAAAATATCGAAATTGATGCTGATAGCATTGATGAAATTCAACAACGACCTGTTGATTGGTCGCGTCAAGCCCCGTTAGTACAGTATTTAGCAGCAAGAAAAAACCATAAATTTCCGGCTGTTTTGGTGGTAATTAATCAACCTTGGGTAGATAACCCCAAAGCAGCGGAGTGGGATAGTCAAGGACGGGCTAAAAAAGCGACAACTGATTTTATACCTTTAGATAAAGATGGTAAGGTTGGTTTACTGAATATTTCTGAAGAAAATGTGACAATTTATGCTTTAGATGGTCAACATAGATTAATGGGTGTACAGGGTTTAATGGAATTAATTAAATCTGGTAAACTCCAACGTTATAAAAAAGATAAAACTGCTGATGAAAGTTTTATTACTTTATCTGATTTGATAGATAAATATCAAGTAGAACCTGCTTATTTACAAAGTTTATCTAAAGAGAAAATTGGTATTGAATTTATTTGTGCGGTGAATACTGGAGAAACTCATACAGAAGCAAAACGACGAATCAGATCAATTTTTGTTCATGTAAATTTGATGGCTGCACCTTTAAGTAAAGGTCAGTTAGCACAACTAAATGAAGATGATGGTTTTGCCATTGTAGCGCGAAAAATTGCCGTTACACATCCACTTTTAGAACAAAAGCCAAATCGCAATTCCCGTGTTAATTGGAATAGTGCTACAGTAGCCGCTAATTCTACGGTTTTAACGACTTTACAAGCCCTACAAGATATGTCTGAAAGATATTTGGGGCAAAAGTTCCCTCACTGGAAACCTTTAGAAAAAGGGTTAATTCCCATGCGTCCAGAAAATGAAGAAATTCAGGAAGGAATTGCAGATTTTAGATTACTTTTTGATCATTTAGCTGATCTTCCCAGTTATAAAATATTAGAACATGAAGAAACAACAGTTTTACGTCGCTTCCATTTTGAAAAAGACGGGGGTGAGGGAAATATGCTATTTCGTCCAGTTTCTCAAATTGCTTTAGCGCAAGCTTTGGGAAATTTGGTATTTAAAAAAGGTTTTGCTTTGACGGATATTTTTAAAAAGTTAGAAAAATTTGACCGTCAAGGGGGTTTTAGTGGTATGGAATATCCTCAATCTTTATGGTATGGGGTTTTATATGATCCGAATAAAAAGCGGGTACAAGTAGTAGGAAAAGATTTAGCTGTGAAGTTATTGATTTACATTTTGGGGGGAATGACTGAAAAAATAGAAGTTACTGGTTTACGTAAGGCTTTAGCTAATGCTAGGACTATAGAAGAACAAACTATAGGTTTTGATGGTAAGTTTGTCAAACCGCAAGATGTAGGACTACCGATTATACTGAGTTAAGCAAGTTAGCTAGTAACATCGCTCTGGATTTTATACTGATGCTTAATATCACTATTGTTGTTTACTATATTAAAAATATAGTTCGGTATACGGGGTTGATATGACTCAGACAAACGATGATAAAACTAATAGCAATCTATCTGATATCAAAGCTAATTTTGTTACATTAGTTGCACCTCTTTTTTCGCAACATTATCTAGAGTCATGCTATCCAGGGTTGATTTTTTACCAGGGGAAGCGAAAAATGCTACAAATCAATGTACCTGCTAAAGATTTGCCAACTCTTCTCCAAGCTAAACCTGCTACCAAAAATGATCCCAGTTTGGGCAAGAATAGGCCAGAAGTTAAAGGTCATGCTAAAGAAATAAAAGACTATGTTATTGAGCGTGTTAAAGCCCAAAAACCTTGGGTTTTAGGTACAATTACAGCTAATGTTGATGAGCAGTCTATTAAAATACATGATTTAGGGAGAGGCTTTTGTATAGTCGTTATTCCTAGCGATGTAAAACTAGATATTACAGATGGACAACATCGTAAAAGTGCAATTCAAGAGTTAATGTTAAGCAATGAAAGTCATTTAGTATCTGGTGATCAGTTTGCTATTACACTAATTTTAGAAGGGGACAAGCGCCAATGTCAAACTGACTTCCGAGATATGGCTCTAACTAAACCACTAGATAGTTCATTATTGTTATCGTATGGTGAGTTTGAAGGTAGAGTTGGTATTACTCAAAATTTGATAGAACAAGTAAGAATGTTTCAGAATAAAACTAATTTAGTGGGAAAAAAAGCATCTACTAAAGAAAAGCTTATTTACACAATGAGTTTTCTATCTCGGTTTGTTAGTTGTGTCTTTGCTGATAACACACAACATGACCTTAAAGGTTATAATGTTGATAAATTATCTGAATCTTTAGTTGATTGTTTGAATAGATTTTTTTCAGAATGTAAAGATACAAGAGCAATTTCTGAAACACAGATTGACAAGCTTACAGTCCATCAAGTAGCTGCATTTCAGGAATCTTGTTTGTTGGGTATGAGTGTTGGTATCGAAGTATTGGGGAGATTGCTGTATACTACTTATGATAAGGATAATAATTATTTTGATGAACAGAAAGTTTCTGAATTAGCACAAATTGACTGGTCACGGAGAAATACCCTTTGGGAAAATAACATAATTAGAAAAACGGGTAATTCTGATTATGAAATTGTAAATAGAGTAAACCCTGTACTAGATGCTGTTAAGGCAGTGAAAACTTTCCTGATATGGATATAGATTACTACCTTTAAGTATAAATTGACAATCAAGACAGGAATTTAGTTAAATCAAATTCCTCGTCCTCTTTTTGATTATTTGCTCTTTCATAACTGAGAAATAGTAAAATCCGCTCAGAATAATCTACCGCACCTCTTAACTCATTTTGTAATATTTCTAGTCCACCATTAGCGTATTCTTCAAAAATTCCATTACGTTGTTTTTCGTATTCTTCCTCCTGAGGAGACAAAATAATAATATCTTGAGTTTCTGTAAGCGCAATTAATTTAATTAAAATATCATATCCAGATACCGCAAAAACTTCTAACCTAATTGGAGCAGGTTCACGTTTAGAAATTTCCCCCAAAGGAATACGCTTTTTATACTTTACACCCAAAGCAGCAGCAAAAACAATCACATCAGCAAAAGTCTGAAAAGGACCGGTTCCCCCATCAGCAGAAGTTAAACTTTTTACCAACTCAGCTTTATCCTTAGCAACCCTGATTCTACCAGTTTCCGGCATAATTATAAAATCTACACCCTTAACATCATAAACCAACGCTAACTTACTAATACCACACAACCACCCTCCCCTCTGCGCCTCTGCGAGAGAAAAAAATCAAAAAACATCCTCATAAACCAGAGAAAGAGGAAAAGTAAAATCAACACTAACCAAATGTACATCATCACCCTCAACAAAAGGATGTAACTCCCATAAACCCCTATCATTTAACCGAAAACAATCCAAACCTACCTTATCAGCACTAATTAAAACATATTCCTGCAAAGTTGGAATCTGTCTATATAACTGAAACTTACCCCCCCTATCATAAGCTTCCGTACTCGAAGAAAGCACCTCAACGACTAAACAAGGAAATTGAATAAACTTAATCGCTTTTTTATCTTTAGGGTGACAACTAACAACAACATCAGGATAAATAAACGGACCATTTTCCGATATACCCACTTTAGCATCTGCCATAAAAGGACGACAATTACCACCACGCAAATGATTTTTCAACCCAGAAGCTAAATTTAAAGCAATAGTAGTATGAGGAATAGTTCCCCCAGTCATAGCAAAAACTTCACCATTGATATATTCATATTTAATATCTTGCTTTTCCTCCCACTCCAAATACTCCAAAGGACTCATATAACTTGTATCAAAATTAGCAACCATAACATTTACCTCCTGATTTTCCGTAAAATAAATTAACTAAAAATTTGCAACAACCAGCGATTAACTTCACCATCATCTTGAGTTAAACTACGTTGAATAGCTTCCTGAACAATAGCTATTTGTAAACCTGGTAAAACCTTGGACTCCTCAATTCTTCTACTCCCACCGTCAATAATTTCAAAAGCAATAATATCATTATTATTAGCATTCATTACCCAATATTCCTTTACACCTAATCGTTCATAGAGTAGTCGCTTAAAACCCAAATCATCATTAATAGAAGAAGCAGCAACTTCTACCACTAGAGTCGGCGCTGCTAACTCATTAATATTGACAGGAGAATTATTCAAAGGTGGAAATTTGATTTTATCCCCAATATAAAAAGCTAAATCAGGTTGACATTCTCCTTCACTCGTCCTGCGAAAACTGGTATTTACCCAACCTTTAATTTTAATGTTTTTCAATGTCGCATAAAAATTCACAACATTTGCAACAACATTATTATTATTTCCATGAATTGAACCAACTGGTAACATTTCTACCCTCATATAATTTTGATAAAAATAAAATCTTCCGTGCTGATAATCAGAATGTTCAGCGACTTCCAGAAATTCATCCCAACTTACCTTTACCCAACTATCTGTCACCAAACTTAAAGAACTAACAACCATAACTTTCTTCCTCCTTTGCGACTTTGCTTCTTAGCGACTTTGCGCGAAACCAAAATTCTTTATTCAACCTCAACAATCTCCGTATATTCAAAACCATTCAAACTCTGTCGCACCAAAGAATATCGTTCCCCGTGTAACTCAATAAAATCCTGTTCACAATTAGGCTTAGAAGAATAATAAACCAAAACATATTCCTTCCCGATTTTATCAACAATTTCCTCCTCAACTTCTATCCTCCATTGAGTTTTAGTCACCAACACAACCAACTGATTTGCTAATTTAGGAATAGTACGCGCAATGTGACGACGGGAATTAGCATCTAAACTCCCAAAAGGGGAATCCATAACAATGGGAAAAGTGCTACTATCGGGAACCATCATCATTTTTTTCTTCTCACTCCACTCGCGCACCTTATCAATAATACTAGCAATGAAAGACAGACTGAGAATTTGATTTTCTCCCGTAGAAGCTGCGACTGGTGCTTCAATTCCCGTGGTATTTTCCACTAAACTTAATTCATAGTTTTCGCTAATTTTGGGAATATAAGGAGTAAAAGAAATCTCTGAAAATATTTCCTGTACTCGCTGTTCCAATTGCAGACGAAACTGATTTTCTTGACGGTTTTTCACTTCTGACAATCGTTCAATAGCATCCTGAGTAGCATTAATACGACGTTGTGCTAAAAATTGTTTTTCCTCATTTTGTTTTTGCTTAGATATTTGTTTGATCAAAGTATCCATACTTATTTTTAAGTGAGAAAGTTCCTGGTGATTTGCACCTTGTTCCCGATTTAATTCATCAATTTTAGATTCAATTTCATCCAGACGTTTTTGTAAATTACTAATTTCCTCATTGGGATCTTTTCGTAATTGTTCTTCAATAGTTGTTAATTCCAATTCGACTTGATTGAGATTTTCCCTCAACTGTTGAATTCTTAATTGTTCCCTATCCGCTTCTTCCCAAAAAGCAACAGCTTGTTTATCAATTTCGTCAACTTGTGCGCTCATTCTAATTGCGGTTTCTTCTACAGTTGAAGAACCGGCTTTTCGCATTAGGTTCTTCACATGAAAATGAGTATGAGTTCCTTCCCTTAAATCTGCACCACAAATACAACGTCCAGTATTCAGTAAATCATTGACAAATTCCCGCGAAATCCCTGCTGTTAATTCACCACGTTTTTTTAAATCTGTAAATATTTCCCGAAATTTAGCGGTAGTTTCTGTTAGCAAAACAGTATAACCCCGTGCGGAAATAACTTTTTTTAAATTCTCCCGTGTTTTTTTCAATTCTGATCGCAAACTATTTCTTTGCGATTCTAAATTTTGCCTTTTTTCCTGTAATTCTTTAACAGCACTCAATTCTCTTAGTTTATTACTGACCTCCTTTTTAAATACCTGTTGATATTCTAATTCTTGATTTATTTCCGTTTGACGTTTATTAATGGTTTCAATTTCTAATTCTTGTTTTTGTTGCTTGGTCAATAACTGTTTGGTTTCTGAATCACCAATATTTTTAAACTCAGTTTCTAAAGACTTTTTTGCTTCTTTTAAGTGTTTAATAGAAAGTTCAATTACTTCCACACCTAAAAAAATTCTAATTGCTTCTGCAATTTCCGCTTTATTATGAGAACGCACAATTTCCTCAATACGTTCACCGTCAAAGAAAAAATATTGATGTAAACTTAATGGTAGAATTTGGGTAATGATTTCCTCTGGAAACTGATTAGGAATTTTCCATTGACCATCATCTCCACCTAACCACATAGTTAACTGAGTCTTACCAGTTTCTATTAAATCACTTTGGTTTTTATAGACTCGACAACCACGTTTAGCACGATAGCGAATATTTTCATGTTCCCAACCAATTTCTACTGAACATTCTACAGGTTGACCAGGTTGAGATTCTGCGATCGCCCGTTTATTTACTAACTGTTCGGTTGACGCAAAAGCAGCACTAAATTTCTCATATAAAACCCAAGTAAACCCATTCAAAATACTAGTTTTACCTGCTCCATTACTACCATAAATCATCGTTGTATTGCGAATATCTCCATTAGCTAAAATTATCTCTGGAGTTTTTCCATAAAAGGAACGAAAATTACATAATTTAATAGAAGTTAGCCTCATTGTACTGCTTCCTTAACAATTGTGAGAATATCATCATTAATATGGCCTTTGCTTTTTCTATCTAATCTACTTTTTTCTAATCTCCAGACTTTTTCAATAATTTGCTTTACCTCTGGTGGTGCGCTGGAAATTGGTTCTTGAACATCTTCAATATTTGATTCTGGTATCATCCTAAAAATGCAATCAATGTTTCTTTTATTTTAACCAGTTTTGATATGATCCATATCATCTACACAAAATTTTTCTCAGGGACTTCCAAAAAATAAATTATCCTGATCATCATACCTTTCCTAAAAAAGAGTATAAGGAAAGGACTGATGTAGTAGAGTTATAGTCTTCTAAAATGACAACTCAAAAACAATAAATAAATCATGGTTAATATCTTAACACTATTGCAATATTTACTACTAAAAATCAAATTGACACCAAGGAATCAAACCTATTGTCAAATATTTTAATTATTTAATATTTTAGCATTAATAAATTATTACTTGTGAATAAGTAAGTCAGGATTATATCATCATAAGATAAAAAAGTATATAAATTAACTAAAAATAAATATTTGAATTGTTAATCTCAAAAAGAGTTTACTAATTTTGAATAATTACATAGGATTACTATTTTATTTTTGAATACAATGTCAAAAATTTGGTATGTTACGCTGTTTAGTATAGCTTACATATCTTTTCAAAAATTAAACTAGATTCTTATATTTATTTGCGTTTTTATGTAAACGCAAGTAAAAATTATTTATTAGTAATCATTAAAGTTCTTAATCAACCTTTATTTTCCTCAACAAAGGTAATCTGATCATGACATTCCTAAACGAAGTTATTAATGGTAAAAAACCCATTGAAGAAGCAATTTTTGAAGCTATTGTTAAAGCCAGAACAACTTGCGAAGAAAATGGTAATAGTTCTACTAATTGTGTATTAGCTTGGAATGTTGTTGAAAAATTGGAAGTAGAAAAAGCCTATCAAAAACAAGTAAAACACCGAAAAACAAGTTTAGAAGAATATTGTGAAATGTATCCAGACGCTTTGGAGTGTTTAATTTACGATATTTAACTTAAATAGCTACACTTCAAAAAAAATAGATATTCAAATCTCCGATTTATTGCAAAAGTCGGGGATTTATATACTAAATGAGTTTATTTAGATTTTTATATAATTTGCAACACTGCTATTGTTTAAGCTTGCATTATTAGTTTTTTAAAATCTATTTTTATTTGATGGTATTACAATATGAACGTATAACGTTACATTGTTTATAGATAACGTTACATTATTGATAGTTTTGTTTACAGAAAGACTGCAAACACTGATTACCTTATTGTTTTTTCACAAACTCCTGCATTACTTGTTTAGTAATTTCTTGAATTGCTGCTAAATTTGGTGGTTGGATTTCACTTTCCATTTTTAACCACAAAAGATATTCAATATTTCCCGCAGGTCCAGTTATGGGAGAATAAGTTAAACCTTTATATTTCCAACCTAATTCTAAAGCCTTTTGCATCACCTGAAAAATTGCATCTGCTTGGTCATCAGAATCACGCACAACGCCTTTTTTCCCTATGCGAGACTTCCCGACTTCAAATTGAGGTTTTACCAGCAATACAGCTTCTCTAGAGGGTTGTGTTAATCCCCAGACAGCAGGTAAAATTTTAGTGAGAGAAATAAACGAAACATCCACAACCACCAAATCAGGAAATATAGCATTTTCAGTATATAATTCCTGTGGTTGTAATTGACGTAAATTCGTGCGTTCCCTTAAAATTACCCTTTGATCATTTCTGATTTTCCAGTCAACTTGTCCATAACCGACATCAATTCCATAAACTTGTTTCGCACCAGATTTTAACAAACAATCTGTAAAACCTCCGGTAGAAATTCCACCGTCTAAACAAATTCTTCCCCTTACAGAAATCGCAAATTGTGCTAAAGCTTTAGCCAATTTTTCTCCACCACGGGAAACAAAAAGAGGACGTTCTTTAACTTGAATTTGTGCGGTAATATCAACCTCAGTTCCTACCTTATCAATTATTTGTTGATTTACAGTTACTTCTCCAGCTTGAATAAGTCTTTGTGCTTGTTGACGAGAAGGAGACAATCCCAAATCAACTAATAATGTATCTAATCTTTGTTTAACCAATGTTACCTTCTTTAATGCTTACAAAATCTCCGAATTGCAGATTTTAGTCATCTTTTAGTCATCTAAAATATTATCTAATTAAAACGACGAATTTTACCATCTGAATTAAAACCTGTGAACATGACGAACCCGAACTTTATCATGTGGATCAAAACCTTTATCAACAAAATTCAAAATAATTTTTTTCAGTAACCAATGTAAACCGCAAAGAATGATAAAAGTGAGGGTAATGATAATTAACGGTTGTTTACCAAGAATTTCCTCCACACCTTTTGTAATTATTTCATCTGGTTGAGTGACAAAATCCCAACTATTAAAACGTAAAAATCTTCCCCAATAAATACCGACAGCACAAAGCGCGTGAGTAATTAACTCAACTGGAAAAATCCATTTACTTTTATCAATGCGATGTAAATAATAACCCAGGTTTATTAATGATATGACATAGGCTGCAAAACCGGAGAAAATTACTACAAAATAAACAGGAATTAAGACTAATGTAATCATCCATATTGACTGGACTGTGCGAATATCGTCTATTAAGTGAATAACATCAGTTAATAAATAAGGTGCGTTTGGTAAAAAAGCGTAAAAAGTCAGGGATACTGGCCAACGTGACCAAGAACGACTACGTTTATTGCGAAATAACCAAACACTTAAAGCTAGGGGAATAAAAGCTAAAAATAAATTCCATGTCATCCACCGCATATTTACTTGTAATATATGCAGAACAGTTTTCATTAATTCAATGATTTCTGGTTTCATACAATTTTAATAGTATTAACTAGAATAATTTCTGTTTTTGGTTGCACAGTGTTGCACAGTATTCATATTATAAATCATTTTTATATCAAAATGGACTGCCAATAAATTATTTTATTTAACGAACCACTCCAGGCACGGAGACACGGAGGTTTGATTATGAATCATAACATTAAAAATATGAAATCATAACATTAAAAAATTGTTAAAAAATTGAAGATCTTTAACTTTACGACTTTGTACCTTTGCGCGAAATAACATCTAGGGGTAATATGAATTACCCCTAACAATTAAGTCCTAAACATCAATCTCACTCAACTCACGAGTGATATAATCAAAAGGCTCATCCACAAAAGCAGCATTGGTAATACCTGCAACTGCTACTTGTTCCTTAACAAGATCCTTCATAATCTGGATACCTTGCACTGTTGAACCAATGGGTACACCCAAGGAATTGTAAGTTTCCCGTAGTCCTTGTAATACACGCTCGTCAAGTACATTCATATTACCTGCAACTAACGCATAGGTAGCATAGCGCAAATAATAGTCCATATCCCGTAAACAAGCCGCAAAACGACGAGTTGTATAAGCATTACCACCAGGACGAATTAATTCTGGTAACTGTTCAAATAACTTTGCACCAGCTTGTTTAACAATTGCGGCTGCATTAGCATTAATTGCGGCTGCGGCTTGTATTCTGGCTGTTCCACTCTCAAAGTAAGATTTGAGACTATCAATGGCGTTCCGGTCAAAATAACGACCGGTTACGTCATAATTCTTAATTAAAGTTGTAACGGCATCGCGCATTTTTTTCTCCCAATTGTCAACTATTTATGGTTTGATATTAAATTGGCTGCAATTACGCACCAATAGAATTTTGTGCCAATTCGCATAAAATAGACTTTGGCACAAAACTATTCATCTACTACTTAAGGATTTTATGCCAAAGTTGACCCTTGATGATAAAGTTTATAGTTTTGTACAAATTACGAAAGAAAGGTTAACATAACCTGTAATCCAGACAATCTGTAACTAACATGACAAAATCATGTCAAGTTAACTATTTACGATATTTCAGGTGGTGTGTGACAACTTGGTTGAGCGTAACAGGGTGAGAACGTCTTATGATGGTTTGGGTTTATATTAGGTAATTGCCTACAGAAGGAGTAAAGTAACAATGGCAACCCCAAAAGAAATCTTGAAGAAGATTCAAGACGAAAAAATTCAGATGATTGATCTGAAATTCATTGATACACTGGGAACTTGGCAGCATTTGACCATGTACCAAGACCAAATTGATGAAAGTTCATTCTCTGACGGTGTTCCCTTCGACGGTTCTAGTATTCGGGGTTGGAAGGGTATTGAAGAATCTGACATGACAATGGTACTTGATCCTAACACTGCTTGGATCGATCCCTTCATGAAAGAACCAACTCTAAGTATCATTTGTAGTATTAAAGAACCTCGTACAGGTCAGTGGTATAACCGTTGTCCCCGCGTTATTGCCCAAAAAGCCATAGACTACTTAGCTTCTACTGGACTTGGTGATACAGCTTTCTTTGGTCCTGAAGCTGAATTTTTCATTTTTGATGATGTCCGCTACGACCAAACCACTAACTCAGGTTACTATTATGTAGATTCTGTAGAAGGTCGTTGGAATACTGGTAGAGAAGAAAAGCCTAACCTGGGTTATAAAACCCGCGTTAAGGAAGGTTACTTCCCCGTACCACCCGCAGACAGCTTTCAAGATATGCGGACGGAAATGCTGTTGATCATGAAAGATTGTGGTGTACCTATTGAAAAACAACACCATGAGGTAGCCACCGGTGGTCAGTGCGAACTTGGTTTCCGTTTTGGTAAGTTAATTGAAGCTGCTGACTGGTTAATGACTTACAAATATGTCATTAAGAACGTTGCTAGAAAATATGGCAAAACTGTCACCTTCATGCCTAAACCCATTTTTGGTGATAATGGTTCTGGTATGCACTGTCACCAGTCTATCTGGAAAAATGGTCAACCTCTCTTTGCGGGTGACAAGTACGCTGGTATGAGTGAAATGGGACTTTACTACATTGGTGGTATTCTCAAACACGCTCCAGCATTGTTGGCAATCACTAACCCCACCACCAACTCTTACAAGCGTCTTGTACCCGGTTATGAAGCACCTGTAAACTTGGCTTACTCCCAAGGTAATCGTTCTGCTTCCGTCCGCATTCCTCTTTCTGGAGATAACCCCAAAGCCAAGCGCTTAGAATTTCGTTGTCCAGACGCTACTTCTAACCCTTACTTGGCTTTTGCGGCTATGCTTTGTGCTGGTATTGACGGTATCAAAAACAAAATTCATCCGGGTGAACCCTTAGATAAAAATATCTATGAACTTTCCCCAGAAGAATTATCTAAGATTCCTTCCACTCCCGGTTCTTTAGAATTGGCTTTGGAAGCTTTGGAAAATGATCACGCTTTCTTAACTGAAACTGGTGTTTTCTCTCAAGATTTCATTGAGAACTGGATTGATTACAAGATTGCTAACGAAGTTAAGCAAATGCAATTGCGTCCACATCCTTATGAATTCTTCTTGTATTACGATTGCTAATTACAACAATTACTAACGTACAACTAATTTTTTAGCCACCCTCTGGGGTGGCTTTCTTTTTCTCTTAACTCATAGTCGCTTGGCTGCGTCCATAAAGGGTCTGGGTAGCCGCATCCATCTTACCTTGAATGGGATTCCAATAGTGAGACATTTCTTCGTGCAAACCAAGTTCCTGTGCAGCACGCATCAGCATGGACTGTTGACGGTTTTTAGCTTGCTGATGTTGACGTACCATCAATTGACGAGCTTTCTCTTGAATAGACATGACACTACCTCCCTGTATTTATTTACTAAGAAATAATTTCCTACTTTCTGCAATCTGATGATAACACAAAAATCTGTAGTGTAAACTACAGAATCTTAAATAAATATGATTATATTTCTTCTATGCTGCTTGTACTTTACATGAGAACATAAAAGTCTGTAGTGTAACTTACAAAATTGAGAAATGATATAAAAATTCATAAATGCTTTCCCCCTCTCCCCTGGTTGTCTTAGGGATAGATTAAGATTTTATAAGTTTCTGCTGTCGGGGCGATCGCTTGGTCTACGGCTTGTGGTAGATCTTGTAGGGGATAGCGATCGCTAATTAAAGCTTTAACATCAATGCGGCGATTAAAGACAATATCCGCAGATAGACTTTGTAAACGGTAGGATGAGCTATAACTACCCATTAGATCTATTTCTCGACGATAGAGGATATTAGGATTAATGGGAATGGTCAATTCATCGGGAAATTCCGCAAAAAATAGGATTTTTCCACCTTTGCGAGTACAGTCCAAAGCTTGAAAAAACGCTTTATCACTAGGAACTGCTAATAAAGTGACATCAACACCCATACCCCCAGTTAAAGCTTGAATTTTGGCGGGTAAATCAGGATCACGGGCATCAAAAGCTGCTTGTGCGCCTACTGCTAGGGCTTTTTCAATTCTAGAAGGCAAGAGGTCCGTAGCGATCGCTTTAGCCCCAAAGAACTTCACCAACATCATAAACATTAAACCAATCGGACCTGCACCGGTGACTAATACAGTTTGTCCTGGTGCAATTTGGGCTTTTTTAACAGCTTTTAAACAGCAATTAGTAGGTTCAACAAAACTAGCTTCTTCAAAACTGATATGATCAGGAATGGGAATTAAGCCACCATTTTCCACAATGTGGGCTGGAACTTTCACATACTCAGCAAAACCGCCGCCACTGGGGTTAAAACCCGCGCTAGTGGAGATGTTTTTATAAACATCGCACATGGAAAAATTATCATTTAAGCAATAGGCGCAACGCATACATGGTATATGGTGCATCACCGCTACCCGTTGTCCTACCTGCCACCCTTGCACCTGAGAACCAACAGCCGCAATAGTTCCAGCGGTTTCATGTCCAAATATGCGTGGCGGTTCATACAAAGGATAGCGAATCTTTTTAATATCTGACTGACACAAACCGACAACCCGCACCTGGACCAGAACTTCATCTGCTTCCAGTGTGGGAACTGGGACTTCTTCGTAGGATAGGCGATTTACGCCTCTAAATACTTGTGCTTTCACGTTGGTTTTTTATGATTCAACGTTACTAGATTTAACATTTTGTGGTTAAAGTTAGGTTATGGAGTTTGGGAAAAACAATAAAATCCTGGGAATTCTTATCACAATTTTACATATCTGTAAATAAAAATACAGATTAATAAATGATTTTCATGGGAGAATATACATAAAAAACAATTGTTTTTACTGAAAATATAAATGTAATTTTTAATCAGAATATACAGAGAACATAATAATGGCAAAATGCCTTTATCTTCAATTTCAGATAAACTATAATTGAGGAAATTGGCAACAATAGATATTTTCAGCTTTTCCATATTTAAGAAAAGTAACTTTTGTATTTCCAGGTTAAATATAATTACTAATTGCCTTAGTTAAATCT
>Ga0315905_10003306_pt1 | contig 16672 bp, 16 predicted proteins | sample LakEriMetagenome_5_FD_203522 | JGI IMG/M metagenome (GOLD analysis project Ga0315905, IMG submission 203522) | Freshwater fungal communities from buoy surface, Lake Erie, Ohio, United States - Buoy 4 MA121 | ecosystem: Environmental > Aquatic > Freshwater > Lake | place: USA: Lake Erie, Ohio... | reverse complement strand
TGCGTGAAGCACTCGGCTTGGAGTGCGACGAGTCATCCCTCGCGCTCTCTGTGGCCAAAGCGTGGTTGCTCGGCCTGATCCAACAATCTCGGACTCCCTGGAACCCAGATCGTGGCGGCCTTGGCCGGCACCCCCCCAAGCCGCCGACGTAGGCCAAAAAACCGACACTTGTTCATGACATCGCGCTATCATGCTGTCATGAACAAGCAGACGACGGTCCGACTCCCCGAGGATCTTGCCGACCAAGCCGAGGTCATTGCTCGAGCTCAAGGCACAAGTGTGAACCAGGTCCTCATTGATGGCCTCCTCCTCGAAATTCAGCGAGTCAAAGCCGACAAAGAGTTCATGGCGACCCTTGAACGCCTCGTTGCTCGAGACAAGGAGATCCTCGACCGCCTCGCGCAATGAGGTACCTCACCCTTACCGAGGGACTTCTCATTGCATCCGCGGTTACAGGCATTGAAGTTCAGACGATTCAGCATGTCTCACGCGTCGAACTTCTCGATTCCGCTCTCCATGCACCTCAGGCCGGATTCGGAGAAGAGGATTTCTACCCAAGTCTTGAAGAGAAAGCCGCTGTTCTTTGTCTTCACCTCGCACGAAATCATCCGCTTCCCGACGGGAACAAACGACTGGCTTGGATGGCGACGGTGATGTTTCTCCGTCTCAACAATGTCGACCTCGCCGTCGACACCGAAACCGCCGTTTCAATGATTATTGGAGTCGCGAGCGGCGTCATGTCTCAATCTGATCTCACTGAGTGGATCGGTGAGCACCGGAGTCGCGACAACACCTGAGTCTCCTGTGCGAGGATCTTCGCCTACGTGGAGGTCGTATGGACGGTCCGGAAATGCTTGAACGTTCTGCTCGGTGGATCACCGGCGAAGAACCATTGGCGATGAATGGACTGTTCAGCGAAGACGCTGGTGGCGCCGCGGTTGTTGCCGATGGAGTCGTTCTCATCGAAGCGTTCAGCAACGTGGTTGCGTTCAACACCGACGAGGGCATCGTCCTTTTCGATGTTTCGCATCACATGTCTGCACCGAAAGCGATCACCGAACTTCGAACCTGGTCGGATGCGCCCGTACACACCGCGGTGTACACGCACGGACATGTCGACCATGTCACGGGCGCTCAAGCATTCGATGCGGAAGCTGCATCACGTGGCGACAAACCAATTCGCTACGTCGGCCACGAAGCAATTCCCGAACGATTCGACCGCTACCAATTGACCAACGGCTACAACGGCTGGATCAACATGCGGCAGTTCCGATTGCCTGAACCGGCTTGGCCGAGTGAATTCATTTATCCCGAACTCACGTACCGGACCTCGACAAACCTCACCATCGGCAACACGGAGTTCGACCTGCGTCACGCTCGCGGCGAAACCGATGATCACACCTGGGCGTGGGTCCCCGACAAGCGCGCCATCTGTGTTGGCGATCTGTTCATCTGGCAATTTCCCAATGCCGGCAACCCGCAGAAAGTGCAACGTTTCGCATGGGACTGGGCAGTGTCCTTGCGCGAAATGGCAGCGATGAAACCTGAGCTTCTCCTCCCTGCTCACGGTCCTGCCGTTGGTGGAGAGGCAATGGTTACTGAAGTCCTCATCAACACTGCTGCAGCACTCGAATCGCTGCATGAGCAAACGCTTGCACTCATGAACGCTGGCGCGCGCCTCAACGACGTGATTCACACCGTAAAACTCCCGCAGGAACTCGCTGACCTTCCGTACTTGCGACCGTCGTATGACGAACCCGAGTTTGTTGTGCGCAACATTTGGCGTCTTTACGGCGGCTGGTATGACGGCAACCCCGCGAACCTCAAGCCCGCTACCGATGTTGCGCTCGCACGCGAGACCGCAGCACTTGCGGGTGGCGCCGATGTGCTCGCCGCACGGGCCGAAGCCCTCGCAGAAGAGGGCGACCTGCGGCTTGCATCACACTTTGCTGAAATGGCGGTGATGGCCGAACCGGAGTCCGCTCGTTGTCATCAGGTACGCGCAGCTGTGTACGACGCTCGACGAAAGGCCGAAGCGTCGTACATGGCACGCGGCATCTATCGATCTGCAGCAATCGATTCAAAGGTCCAACTGAAGGGCCTCTAAATCGAAGCGCTACTTCGCTTTGGTGACTTCGACCCCGACAAGCTCGCCGGCTTCACGCCATGCAATGAGGTGGTCGGCGTATTCCTCGACGCTGCCCATGAACGATGCACCACGTGCACCCTTCATGTCACCGGCGGCTTGTTCCCGGTTGAGATAACCAGGGGTGCACGACGCGTTGTACACGCCAACACCCATGACCTTGCCCATAAGAACGTTGAACCAATCTTCTTCGGCGTTGGCTGACGGTTCAATCTGCGTGATGTCTTCGTCGAGACACATCCGGATGATGTGGGCACAATGCTTCGATGTTTCGGTGAGGTAGTGAACGAAGTTGGTTCCGAAACCACCCTGCACGGTGCTGATCATCAGAAGGTTCGGGAAATCGCGAGTCATCACGCCATGGAGACTGTGCGGACCCTCGCCCCACGACTCGGTCATCGAAACGCCGCCGCGACCCTTGGGATCAAAACCAAGGCGGTCATAGGTTGCAGCAACATCGAAACCTGATGCGTAGATCAAAAGATCGACGGGGTACTCGACACCATCAACAACGGGGCCGTTTTCGGTGATTCGTTCAACGCCCTGACCGTTGGTGTCGATGAGACGCACATTTGGGCGGTTGAACGCGGGCAGATACTCATCGTGGAAGCACGGACGCTTGCAACGAACGCCGTACCAGGGCTTCAACTTTTCAGCGGTTTCGGGATCGTCAACCGCGTCGCCGATGCGCGCACGCACTGCTTCCATTATTTCGAAGTCGATGCGTTCGAGTTCTGCAGCTTCGGCAGGATCTTCGGTGAACTTGGTGGTGTCGGTCCACATGACGTTCGTCCACTCGTCACCGACCATGTTCTCTTCAGGTTGCTGACCACAGACAGCACGAGTGAAGTTCTTGATGCGCTCGTCCTGCCAACCTGGCTTCTGGCTCTTGAACCACGCTTCGTCAGTGGGGGCCTGACCTCGGTAGCCAACGAATGCTGGCGTGCGCTGGAAGACAAGAAGTTCTTCAGCGGCTTCGGCAACTCGGGGAACCACCTGCACAGCTGTTGCACCGGTACCGATGATGCCAACGCGCTTGCCCTTGAGCTTGTCCATGAACTCTGAGGGGCTACCACCAGTGAAGGAGTAATCCCAGCGGCTTGTGTGGAACGACTTTCCCTTGTAGTTCTCAATGCCAGGGATACCGGGAAGCTTTGCTTTATGGAGGACGCCACCAGCAACAACAATGAACTTCGTTGAAAGAACATCGTCACGCGTTGTCGTGACAGTCCAGCGCTCGGTCTTTTCATTCCAGACCATGTCTTTGATTTCGGTCTGGAAAAGCGCGTTCTCGTACATGTTGAAGCGGCGACCAAGTTCCTGGCAGTACGCAAAGATTTCTGGCGCAAGCGCGTAGCGGCTTGACGGCATGAAACCGGTTTCTTCAAGCATCGGCAAGTACACGTAGGACTCGACGTCGCACATCGCGCCCGGGTAACGATTCCAGTACCAAGTTCCGCCGAAGTCGCCACCCTTTTCGATGATGCGGAAGTTGTCGACGCCGAGCTTGCGAAGATTCGCAGCTTCAAGCATGCCGCCGAATCCACCGCCGACGATCACTGCATCAACATCGGCGATTTCTGGATCGCGAGTGAAGCCGGGTTCGACGTAAGGATCTCGGTTGAATTCTTCGTACATGCCAGCAAGCGCTGAGTACTGAGCGGTGCCATCGGACCGGAGTCGCTTCTCGCGCTCTTCGGCGTACTTCTGACGGGTCTCTTCAATGCTCAGTGACATGGCAGATGTTCCTCGGTGGTGACTGGGGCTCACTGGCCCGGCTGCGTAGTGACCCACAGTATGCGAACCACGCTGGCATCAATCCACGGGACGTGGCCACATGATTCTGGTCGTCTCCCACAAGGGCGGATCAGCCCCGGAGCACCACCTTGATTGCTGCGGTGCCGGCCGTGACAGACCCAGATTGCTTCGCAGTTTTCTTGTCGCTTCGCTCGATCAGGAGGCGATACATGATCCGATACTTCGCCCGAACCGCTTCGCGCACCCTCGCCACCGCGGCAGGATCCAAGACTACGGCCGTTCCAGCAAACGCCACCGAACCCCTCTTTGGCCGACCCCGAACGTTGCTCGCCTGAATCGTCACGGTGGGGTTCTTCAGAATGCGCTTGATTTTCCACGAATCCGGATCGGTCGTGAAGGCGTAGCCATCTTCAAACGGAACCACCCATACGGCAGTTGAAACCGGCGTTCCATTCTTTCGATACGAAACGAATGCGATGTACCGGGCGTCGTCGAGTGCCGCAAAATTTCTCAGTGGCGGTTGCGCGTCCATCAGACGGCGAGGTCGACGAATCCACCCGTTGTGGTGAACGGCATCGAGCGTGTTATTGAGAAATCAGTTTTCGCCAGATCGATCGCGTACCACTGGGGATCGCCGATGGTGTTGTAGATGTAGCGATTGCCAGTGAGATTGGAAATGGTCGACCACATCGTCAGCAACGGCATGAGGCCATTAGGTGTTTCTTCCATCACTACTCCGGGCACAAGATCAAACCCATGGAGAATTCGCGCGGTATCCATCTCTGCTGCCTTCTGGTCTACGGGTTGCTGCGCGAATTGGACATTGGCCAGCACTCGAATGAAGCGCGACGGTGAATACTCATCGGCGGGAAGACCACGGAAGCCCTGGCCTTGCCCGGAAGCCGCAAACGTCGTCCCACCGATGTTGACGGGCTTTGGGTTTTCCGCCGAGAGGCTCAGGTAGTTCGCGACATTCGTGAGATGCCAATCGAGATACGGCGCATTGGTCGCAACCTGAACGGGATTGTCGGAGACGACCATGCCGTCGGGATGGAATTCGACGACGACACAGGAATCCTTGTCGTGAAGAATGATGTGAAGCGGAAGCGGTACAGGAACTTCCTTCGGAACCCAGTTCACGAAGTTGAGGCTCGCAAGCGCCGCTTTTGCTTCAGTTGTGTTCGAGCAGGTTCCGAGAATGAACGCGAGGCCTTCGAGAATGCCGATATCGGTTCCGTCGTTCTTCGCCGCGTAGTAGGTCGCGTGATCTGGCATGTAGAGGAGATGACCAGAAAGGCCTGCGTTGTTCATCGCATCGGCAAACCACGGTTTACCAAATCCAGAAACTCCGACAATGCCGTACTTGGCGGTCCACGTCTTGCCATTCGAACTGCTCTCGCTCTTGCCCACATGGTCACTGGCAAGCACTCCCAGTTCCCAAGGCAACACGTCGGGAAATTCCATTGTGCGACCAACACAAGCTGTGCCGTCTTTTGCAACCGGATGTTTAAAGTTGGTGCACATGGCGAAGCCTTGACCTTCTCTAGGGAAAACTCGTAGTCATTTCTACGTTAGACACGGAGCAAAGCACTATCGAGGTCGGTAAACATCGGGTCGATGTTCGATGCGAAGCACCGAGACAACTTAGGAGGCGGAAACTCCGCCTCAAGACGGGGCGTTGCCGGCGTTCGCCGAGAGGACACCGTCCCAGTCATTGCCGTTCTTCACGAACACGTTGACTAATTGCTGGAAGGGACCCTGAACGCCATTAACCGTGCCGCGAGCCTTGTACGCCACAATCAGAGTGTCAGGTGCCGATGTCACGACGATGTCCTTAACCTCGGACGATGAGTAGCAGACCGACGCGAGCAAAGCGAGGATCGTGGGCTTGTCTTTGGGACCGGTCGCGGTGACGGACTGGAACGCGGGGTCGAGGAGACTCTCGTATGCGATCGAGTCGCTGCCGTCGCAAGAGAGTGTGTTCCAGTACCCGTTGATGAGTTGGGTGCCGAGCTCAGTGGCCTCGGCCTGATTGAGCGTCGTCTTCGCCGACGAATTTGACGAACCGCATCCTGCGAAGGTTCCAATCGCCACTACTGCGAGAACCATCATCACCGTCTTCTTCAACATTCAGTGCTTTCCCTTCGCTGCCCCGTAAACGGGGCGTTCAACCGACGGATCCTCAAAGGTCACGGCAATTCAGGTAAGGGCAATCTAGATCAGTTCGACATCCGGGAGGTAGATGGCCATAGTCAGACGCGCCGCGCTCAGGTGCGTTCAACAAACTGGCTGCCTCCATCGGGCGACCTACACCGCTCATCCTTTCGACCGGCAACAGACGAGACCCTGACGTAGCCGATCAGACACTCATGTGTTCAGGACGACTTCGGTGGGGTCTGGGGGTCATCCCCCATTTCTAATGAAAAACGGTACACATTCGTGTTGCGCTCAACGAAGCCGATGCGTTGATACAAACGGTTCGCAGCTTTGCGGCTTGGGCGCGAGGTGAGGTCAACCGTCTTTGCCCCAAGTCCACGCGCACGATCCAATGCCCAACGATTCAACAATTCACCCACACCATGTCCGCGTGCAGTTTCATCAACAACCACGTCTTCGATCCAGGCTCGCACGCCGGTCGGGATGCGGAACCACGCCAACGTGAGGCTTCCGAGGATCCGATCGTCGGCCTCACGGTCGACCGCAATCAACAGCACGCTGGCTTCTGACTCACAGATCGCCGCCAGCTCGGTCTCAGTCGGAGCCGGATTTGATGAAGATAACTGGGGAATCAGGCGCTCAAATGCAGCCACCAATTCCGGGGTGACTTCTACGGCCTCAATGATCTGCACGTTCGCCATCGGTCCAGCGTAGACACCGGTACCCTTCTGCGAATGCCGGAGACCTCAGGCCACTCGCTTCCCCACCTTCGCTGGACGCAGCCCGCCGATGTCACGGGCCCTGTCCTCCTTGTTGCCTTCGGCGGCTGGAACGATGCGGGCGACTCGGCAACCACGGCAATTGAGTACTTGGCCGAGCAATGGGGGGCGACCACGTTCGCCGACATTGACCCCGAGGTCTTCTACGACTTCACCGTCACTCGTCCCGAGGTTCGTGTCGATTTCGATGGGATTCGCCGCATCGATTGGCCGAAGAACGAATTCCGATCAGCCCACGCGACTCCTCACAATGTCGATGTCATCTTGCTCTCAGGCACCGAACCTCAGTTGAAGTGGCGCACGTTCTGCGAGCACGTCATCGGCGTTGCTGTTGCCACGAACGCTCGCATGGTCGTCACGTTTGGTGCACTACTCGCTGAAGTGCCGCACTCACGACCGGTGTCCGTCTTCGGCGCTACCTACGACGAAGCGAGCACCGAAGCGCTTGATCTCCTCCCATCGCGTTACGAAGGACCAACCGGCATCACCGGCGTATTGCATAACGCGTGCAGCGAAGCCGGTATTCGTTCTGCCGCGTTGTGGGCAGCAGTTCCAACCTATGTGCCGTCCTCGCCATCACCAAAAGCGGCGCTTGCACTCATCGATCGCGCCGCCCGATTGCTTGAAGTCACCATCGATACAACGGAACTGAAGTTCGCAACCGATGCCTACGAACACCAGGTGTCAATGCTTGTTGCCGAGGATGACGAAACCACCGAGTACGTCGCGCATCTCGAACAACGCTATGACGAGGAACCCGATCGATTCACCGACAGCGAAAGTCTTGTCGACGAGGTCGAGCGTTTCCTTCGCGATCAGGACTAAGCGCTAGTCCTGATCGGTGAGATCAACAACGAGATGATCTCCTTGCCATACCGGCGTACGGGGATGATCGAAGTGAACATCGACGTTTGCACCGCTAAATGCATGCGCAGCAAGCGGTCCCCAAAGATCTTGACCAACGGCCATGTCGGGCAACGCGTCGAGCGGGAAAAATCCGACGTCTCGAGTTTCAAGCGGATGCGCTTTGAGCGAACCACCGGTTGCTCGGCAATGAAACACAAGTGAGTAAAGCGGGACACTGGTGAAGCGTCGCTGCAAGCCGTCGTAGACCGCGAGCAACTGCACAACTTCACAATCGATGCCCGTTTCTTCGCTGACTTCCTTTACGGCAACTTCAGCGGGTGAGTATCCGATGTCGGCCCAACCAGTTGGGTACAACCACACACCTGAATCAGATCGTTGCACAAGAAGAATTTCGTCCTTCTCGTTTTGAACGATCGCGCCAACAGCGACCTTCGGGGTTTGGTATCCCGGCACACCCACGCCCACCGACTTCATCCACTCGTGGACAAGATCATCGGGGTCGTAGGAACTTCCAGCAGCAACGCGCATGTCTGCGGCGACAGCGAGTACCTCTTCAAACCGTTCTTGTTCGTACAGGCTCTGCGTGAATCCCAAGCCCGTGCGGGCAATGCCAGCCAGCGCTTCACTCCAGCGAACAAGGTCCTGTGGGGTTACGGGATCAGCCATAGCCGCACGCTATCGGCCCTATTCAGTTGCTGGAAGCCCCTTCTAATGAATACAGCAACGAACGACGGATCTCGCCCAAGTAGTCGTGATCGGTGATCTTTCGACCCTCGGAATCACGCACGTAGAACGAGTCGACCGCGTCAGTGCCAATGGTCTGAATCTTCGCCGAGGTGATGTCGAGATCGAGCTCATGAAGCGCACGGGTGATTCGCCACAACACACCCACGCCGTCTGGGGCACGAACCTCGAGCACCGTTGCCTCGTGCGACAAACCATTGTCGACAATGACCTCGGGATGGGTCACGAGTCCGGGAAGGCGACGAGGGCGGCGATAGGTCTTTGAACGTTCTTCCAGACGAGCAGCAAGCGCAAGGCGACCGTCGAGCGCCTTTTCGAGATCACGAATCACTCGATCCCACGGAATCTCTGAATCGAAATTGCTCTGAACGCGGAACTGTTCCAGCGCCATTTGGTTCTCGGCCGAGTGGGCTGCCGCTTCAAGAACGGTGAGGCCATTGAGCGACAACACGCCCGCAACCCGAGAAAACAAGCCAGGACGGTCGGGGCTGATCACCACGATCTGATCGTCCACTGCTTCGATGATGCGACGACGTTGAGCGAGTAGGTCGCGCTGATGCGAGGTCGGAAAACCCGAATCCGTCGCGTCGGCGACGGAGCCACCCGAAAGCACGTGTCCAACTCGGTCGACGAGCACGCCGACAAGTTCCGCTTTCCACGAGCCCCATGCCGCTGTCCCAGTCGCGAGTGAATCTGCTTCGGTGAGCGCATCAAGAAGTCGCAGACATGTGAGGGTTCCGACTGACTCAGCGACAAACGAAATGGTTCCGTCATCAGAAAGATCACGTCGTGTCGCCGTGTCGGGCAACAACAGATGATGACGACACATCTGCTGAAGGATGAGTGTGTCACCTTCATCGAAACCCATTCGTGGAGCGATCTCGGCAATGAGTTCAACGCCAACATCGGTATGGTCGCCTGGCCGGCCTTTGCCGATGTCATGCAACAAGGTACCGACGACCAAAAGGTCTGGGCGATCAACGCGATCAACCAACGCCGCGGAATTTGCCGCCGCTTCACAGAGGTGACGGTCAATTGTGAAGCGGTGATAAGCGTTGCGTTGCGGGCGGCACCGGATGACAGACCATTCAGGAAAAATCGGTTCCCATAGCCCGCGCTGATCAAGCGTCTCGACGACCTGAACCGCTGGGCGACCGGCGAGGAAGAGTTCAACGAACAGTCGACGAGCTTCCTCAGACCATGGAGTTGTCAGCGGCTTTGATTCCGCCAAGCGATCAAGCGTGGTTCGCTCAATACGCGCATCGTTGCGCGCAGCAGTAACAGCAACGCGCAGAACCAGATACGGATCATTCGCGGGTTCGGCACCAGCCGCAAGAGCAACTGAACCGTCGCGAACAATTACTCCAACGAGCGCTTTTTCGTCGCGACGCAGCTTGCGTGGGGTTGGACCGTCGAGAGATGAACGCACCCGGAACCAGAGTTCATCGCTCACCCACGCGATGGTTCGAGCCGCGGTGGAGAGCGCCCGCATGAACACGTCGGCGTCGTCGAAACCAAGTGCAGCCGAAACTGCATCTTGTTCTTCAAGAAGAAGAACGTCTGAATGCCGCCCGGTTCGTCGTTGCAACTCAACCCGAGCCGATAACACCACCTCGTAGGCCTCGATGATCGTTTCATGATCACCGGGAAGAAGAGACATCCCCGCACGCTCTGCCCATGTGATCGCATGGACATCGCGCAAACCACCGCGACCATTTTTCAGATCTGGTTCGAGGAGGAACGCGACCTCTCCGGATTCTTCGTGCCGAGAACGAACACGTACGTCCATTTCGTCCAACCAGCGCTTTGACCGCTTCCGCCAAAGTTCGTCGCCTTTGACAGCGAGTTCCTCAGCCAATTTTGGATCGCCAGCAATATGACGTGCTGAGAGAATTGCAGTCGCGGTATCGAGATCATCCGATGCCAGCGCAAGCGTCTCTTTCACTGTCCGAACCGCGTGACCCAGTTTTATGCCTTCATCCCAAATCGGATACCAGATCGATTCAGCGAGGGCACTTACGGGAGTCTTCGGCTCGTACAGCAAATACACATCGATATCGCTGCCCGGAGATAACTCCGACCGGCCGTACCCGCCAACCGCGACGAGTGCAGCCCCAGTCGCGGGACCACCGGCGTTCTCCCAAAGTTGTTGAAGCCAGAGGTCAACTTTTTCGGAAAGTAAACCGCAGAAGGCCGCACCTCGACGGCTGGTGTCCTGAAGTAACACCAGCCGATCGAGTTGCGGAGTCATAAGTGGATGAACAGGTGCGACGCGGAATCAGACCGCTTCGTCACCCAGCTCCCCAGTACGAATTCGGATGATTTTCTCGACCGGTGAAATCCAGACTTTGCCGTCGCCGATCTTTCCGGTTCGAGCTGCTTCAACGATCACGTCTGCTACCTGTTCAGCGATCTCGTCTGGAACAACCGTCTCGATCTTGACCTTCGGCAACAAATCGACGACGTACTCCGCGCCGCGGTAAATCTCTGTTTTTCCACCCTGTCGGCCAAATCCCTTGACCTCGTCGACAGTCATGCCGTGAAGGCCAGCGGCCTTCAGCGCATCTTTCACATCGTCGACTTTGTGGGGCTTGATGATTGCAGTCACAAGCTTCATATCAGGCACCGTAGCCCTTTCGTTCGTGAGTTCCGCAGATGACGGAACGAATCGTTCACTTGTCGTTCAGTTGAAGAATTAAAGGCGGTCCATGCTTCCGGTGCTACCGAAGCTGTAGGCCGTTTCCGCATGTTGGCTGTAATCGAGGCCTTCATTCTCCTCGTCTTCGCTCACGCGCATACCGATCGTCTTATCGATCGCCTTGGCGATGATGAACGACACCACGAATGAGAAGACCATGGTGACGGCCGATGCCACGAACTGGAACCACAGCAACTTGGCATCCCCGCCCATGAAGAGACCTTCGTTCTCAACAAGGGGATTGATTGCCGCGTCAGCAAAGAATCCAAGCAGCAGTGCACCGACCAAACCGCCGACCAGGTGCACGCCGATGACGTCGAGACTGTCGTCGTAACCGAACTTGAATTTCAGTTGAATGGCGAGCAGACAGAGCACGCCGGCGAGGAAGCCGATGATGATCGGGGCCATTCCGCCAACAAAACCTGCGCATGGCGTGATGGCCACTAGTCCAGCCACGGCACCAGAGGCAGCGCCAAGGGTGGTCGCTTTACCGTCCTTGATGCGCTCGAACAGCAACCATCCGAGCATTCCCGCAGATGCTGCGAGGAAGGTGTTCATGAGTGCAGTTGCAGCAATGCCATTCGCTCCGAGTGCGGAACCTGCGTTGAAGCCGAACCAGCCGAACCACAGAATGCCCGTTCCCAAAAGGGTGAAGGGAAGGTTGTGAGGATGCATTCCCTCACGCGGCCATCCCTTGCGCTTGCCGAGAACGATGATCACCGCGAGCGCTGCCGCACCGGCGTTGATGTGCACAACCGCACCACCGGCGAAGTCGAGGGCTCCGAGCTTGGCCAACCAGCCGCCACCGAAGACCCAGTGAGCGACGGGCGCGTAGACCAGGACAAGCCACAAGGCGATGAAGATGCCATAGGCCTTGAACTTGAATCGGTCAGCAGTCGCTCCGGTGATGAGCGCCGGAGTGATGACAGCGAACGTCATCTGGTAGGCGCAGAACAACACGAATGGGATGGAGAGAGCAAACGCCTCATCCCCGGTTGTTGCAGTGATGTTGCGCATCCACGCGAAGTTGAGGTTGCCGATAAAGCCACCGTCACCGAAATTGCCGAAAGCCAGTGAGAAAGCGATGGTCACCCAGATGATGGCCATGAGGCCCATCGCAAAGAAGTTCTGCATGAGCATGCCCAGAACATTCTTGGCCCGAACCATGCCCCCATAAAAGAACGCCAAACCTGGCGTCATGAACAACACTAAGCCGGTCGCAATCAGCATCCACGCTGTGTCACCGGTATTGATCTCTGTAGCAATCACCGCTGTTCCCTTCGCTGCTCGTTCACGCCAGATCGGCGTAAGGTCTGCGAAAGGATGCCTACAGGTTGTTTCGAATCGATTCCCTAATTGTTTCGAGTTTGTGAATCGTGACTTCTCGGGAACTGACGCATTTATTGCTGGCCAGCCGCCCGACGTCGAGCCAAGAACACATGGGCTTTCGCAGCGCCCCACACCAGGCCGGTTTCCTGAAGGGATGGATCAAGATCCCCGAACGAACCTGGAATCAGGTCATAGATGTCGTCAGGGAACATCGCTACTGCCGATTCATCTCGGCGCACCGGGGGAACCCCAATTTCGCGTAAGACCTCGGTCGGGAATCGCACTGCCCCGCGAACAAGTTCAAGCGGACCCACTCGTTGGTCGTCGATATCCATGGAAAGGAGCGTGCGCACCTTCGGTCCGATCTCCGCTGCTGCCATTCGTCCAGCCTCTGCGGCGTGCTGGCGCAGCTTTCCCGTTACGAGCTGTCCTTGCCGATCACAGACCGACCCCACCGATCGCTCAACCCATGGACCAACCGCCGCAGCAATCCCATCCGCGAGCGCTGTCGCATAACCGGCGAGTGCTTCCATGTCAGCGGCCGATGGACCAGACGGAGCCTCGCTCATGATTCGAGCGCGGCGTTGAGATTGCCCGATCGCAAACCTTCAAGGTCGAGCGTGATGTAGCGATAACCGCATGCAGTGACAGCTTCCACAACTTCGGCGCGACGTTGGACGAGCGCGTCGATTGCTGAAAGCGGAACCTCGATACGAGCAGTGTCGTCGTAATGACGAACACGCAGTTCTCGGAAACCGAGCTCGTGCAACGATGCTTCTGCGCGCTCAACTCGAGACAACACCGAAACCGTTACCGCAGTTCCGTAGGGAACTCGAGAGGACAAACATGCAGCTGCCGGCTTGTCCCAGGTTCGAAGACCGAGCCGATGCGATGCATCACGTACCATCTGTTTGGTAAATCCAGAGTCGACCAGCGGGAATTGTGCGCCGCGCTCAGAAGCTGCGCGCTGACCTGGGCGATGGTCATCAAGGTCATCAAGGTTCACACCGAGAACCGCGACTGCGCCCTGATCGGCAGCGATCGGCTCAACCACGTCCATAAGTGCTGTTTTGCAATGGAAACAACGGTCGAAATCATTGCGCTGATAATCGACACTCTCAAGTTCTGTGGTTTCCAACTCAATCCAAGTGAGTCCCCACTCCGCAGCAAGCGCACGACAATCGTCGTACTCACTTGTTGCAAGTGACGGAGAAACTGCCGTCAACACCGTGCATCGATCGCGACCAAGCGTTTGGTTTGCCACGTAGGCAAGAAACGCTGAATCCGCACCGCCGCTAAATGCAACAACAACTGATTCGAGATCGTGGAGTTCCTCACGCAATCGATCAAGCGCAACATCAAGTTCATCGCTTCGATCGATTGCAGTCATCGAAGAATCAGTCGATGCCAAGCTGCGAAAGAACTTCTTCGACTGGTGCGACCATGCCCGTATAGAACGGACCGAATTCGGCGTACAACGCAGACGCTGTGTCGAAACGCATTGTGTAGACGACCTCTTTGAGATCATCTGGTGCAGTTGCGAACAACGTGACGCCCCACTCGTAGTCGTCGAGCCCAGTTGAGCCAGTCACAACCTGGATGACCCGGCCAGCAAAGTTGCGACCCGACGCGCCGTGCTCGTACATGAGCTCTTTGCGATCGTCGTAGGGAAGCGTGAACCAGTTGTGCGCATCGCCGCGTTGTTTCGACATTGGGTAGAAACACCAGGCCGGCTTGTCCTCAGGGGGAAGCACCGGCGTGAGCCGCGCTGATCGTTGCGGCTCAGGGACACCCTGGGCGTATTCCGAAAGTTCAGTGAGCGAAACATAGGAATCGACGATCTCGAGACCGGCGTCCTGAAGTGCGGCCTGCAGTCGACGGATACGCCACATGTCATAGCCAAGAGCCATAAAGGCAAGGTCAGCCTTGTGGCCGAGTATTCCGATGGTGACGACCTGATCACCCTCGGCTTGGGCTTTCTGCACAGCAGTCGTGATGGCTTCAGCGTCGGCCAACGGCGTCACCTTGCAGAAAAGGTGGATGACGGCCATGCCGATCTTGGGGGAAACGGTCTCAGTCACGGGGCCGAGTCTACGGCCTGTCCGGAGACCTCGGTCAGAGCGTCAGTGCGCTACGGACACGGAGGTGTCAGCAGGGGAAATCGTGACGACAGCGTTGTAATCAGGCACCCTCGAGGCTGCTTCTCGATGCTCGGGACCCGAGGGAATGAGCACATTGCCCTCCGGCCAGAACACCTGCAGGGATCTCTGAGCGAGTCGAGTCACATGCAGGTGACCCGTGAATTCGCCGGTTTCAGATCGAAGCGTCACGAGGTCGCCATCGAGAAACCCGCGCGCGGCAGCATCGGCGGCATCAATAAAGATTGCGTCTCGGCCCGTGCCGGTGAAGGGGTCGTGTTCGCCCTGGACCATGGTGTTGAACTGCTTGCCCCGACGAGTGGCCACGGTGAACATTCCTTCGGGAATTTCGAGCACCGGGCGCTCGAGAACACTGAAACGACCTCGACCATCGCTGGTAGGGAAAACACCGCCCTCGCAAAGGTGTGGCCCACCCCATTGAATTTGATCGCCCGTCTTCTCCAACGTTTCGATTCCGGCATAACTCGGAACCACGCGAGCAATTTCCTCGCGCAGCTGTTGGTTGTCGCGCCACGTGAACGCGTCGGTGAGTTCCGGATTCACGCGCGCCGCGATCTCAGCAAACAACCGCCACTCGCTTCGCGCCTCGCCAACAACTCGCGGGATTTCCGGCGAATACACAACGCGACGTTCGGTCGTGGTTTCGGTACCGCCACCTTCTTGTTCGTATCGCGTGTTCACCGGCAACACAATCACATCATCGCCGGGAATAAGCATCTGCGAACTCAGAACGATGTCCTGATGCACACGCAATGGAACGTGCTCAAGGGATCGTTCAACCGCACGCGGATCAGGAAGTGCATCGAGGAAGTTCCCACCCGACATCCACAAAATATCGAGGTCTCCAGCAAGTGCGGCCTCGGGTATCTCGGCTGCAGTCAGACCGGCACGCGCCGGAACGTCGAATCCCCATTGCTGGCCGATCGTCGCGGCATTGGCTTCGTTCGGTTCAAGTCCACCCGGAAGTGCCGTGGCGTACGCACCCATTTCGGCGCCACCCTGCACGCCACTATGACCACGAATTGGCATGAGTCCTGCACCGTCGCGGCCAACGTTGCCGCGAGCAAGCGCGAGGTTCACGATGCCGCGAACTCCGGCACCGGCGTGTTTGTGCTGTGTGATGCCCATCGACCAAAGAAGAATTGCTGAGCTCGCGTTTGCGTATTCGTCAACAAATGCATCGAGTTGCGCCATAGTGAGGCCAGCGTCATCGAGCAGTTCCTCGAACGTCAGCTCTGCAAGGTGGGCGACAATGTTGTCCCAATGGTCGGTGTGTTCTGCAATAAATGCATGATCGACCGCATCGCGTTCGATCAATCGCTTGAGTGCAGCGTCAGCAAAGGCGACGTCACCGCCCGGACGGACCGGTACATGAAGATCGCACATCTTTGTGCCGAACAGCGCTGATTCAGTAGTTGACGGCACCCAATAGTGCTCGAGGCCGGGCTCGAGGAACGGATTAATGACAACGACTCGAGTACCCGTCATGCGCGCCTTGTACAGATACTTCATAAACACGGGCTGGTTGTTTGCCGGGTTCGCTCCCCAGATGACGAGCAAATCGGTCTTCATGACATCGGAAAGCGAACACGTGGTTGCTGCAACACCAATCGTTGCCTTGAGCGCAGTTGTCGAAGGTGCATGACAAATGCGAGCTGCGGAATCGACGTTGGCAATACCCATCGAGCGTGCCGCTTTGCCCGCTGCGTAATAGGTCTCGTTGGTGATTCCCCGACTCGTCAGAAACATTCCAACTCGATCAGGTTCGGTCGTACGCAATCGGTCGGTGAGTACGCCGAGTGCTTCTTCCCATGAGATTCGTGTGAATCCGCGCTCGCCGCGTCGACGGCGCATTGGATGGGCGAGGCGACCAAGATCGCGGAGTTCCTTGCCCGACTTCAATCGCAATGTCGCAACATCGTTGAATGCCGACTCTTTGATGGGGTCGGCACAATTCATTTCGAGAAGTCGCAAACGCGTCAGACAAAGATGAATGTCATCCATCGTCCAGTCGTGCAGACCAGCAACACCAAGT
>Ga0315905_10003305_pt1 | contig 16672 bp, 51 predicted proteins | sample LakEriMetagenome_5_FD_203522 | JGI IMG/M metagenome (GOLD analysis project Ga0315905, IMG submission 203522) | Freshwater fungal communities from buoy surface, Lake Erie, Ohio, United States - Buoy 4 MA121 | ecosystem: Environmental > Aquatic > Freshwater > Lake | place: USA: Lake Erie, Ohio... | reverse complement strand
ACTTACGACGAGGCCGGCCCGCCGCGATTTTTGTAAGTTATTTGGTACCAACGACTTACGTCAATTTAGTCAAAGAATCTCATAAGCCTAGTGTTGTCAAGGGGTTGCGATGACGATATACTGTATGTGGATGTAAGGTGTTATCTGGCAAAGACTTAGGATAAGTTAGTAATAAAATTGTAATAATAGATTGGATATTTTCCAGCCCTTATCTGTCTCGCCTAATCCAGCGGATTTGCTGACGTTGCTGATAGTCAGCCAGAAATAGACGAATAGTAACAACGGCCACTTATCGTAAGTTCTTATGAGCCAACCACTTGCAACCGATGCTGCGAAATGGTATACTAGAGAGTGTAACAACGATAGTAACAAAAAAGACTAATTGTTGAGACCGATTCTCAATAGATAATAATAGATTTGATTCGTAGTCTTATCTATAGTCAGGCCAATCTGGGAGCCCTTTGATGCAGAAAGAAAAGATTATTGTTGACGATAATAATAGGCAAGATATTACCAGTGTCTATTGCCGCCGTTTGTTGGACGATATGGACTTTAATACTCTGTGGACTTTTGCTTATGATATGTTGAGAGATAATAAAGAGGGATTGACTAATAAAATGTTGGAAGAAGAGATTACTGACTACTACCCTGATATTCTGAAGAACTAATATGAACTATTATATTGAAAAATATGATATGGAAATGATTCTGGATGCTCTGGAACTCTTGAGAGACAGTATTAAAAACAGAAAACTGTTTGGTACTGGCCCTGGCACGGGCTTCGGCAAGCATCCAGTTGTTTATCCTTACTCTGAAAAAGATGTTGATGGATTGTTTCAGGGTTTGGATGAAAAATACACTAACGCTTTTTGATAACTATTATATGGAGAACTAATGGAAATAGATATTACTAAACAAGAAGCATGGAAACTAATAGATGCTATTCAAGCCTACATGAAAGATTATACTGTTACTGGACCTGTTCATAAAACATTTGATAGTATTACTAAAAAACTAAAGGAGGTTGTAAAAGAATAGTAACTGGTGGTGAGAGGTCAGTTAGTATTGTAAGTTATCTGCGCTCAGGGGGTTTGGAACATGAGGGCCGATGTGGTATAATAGGGTGGTGGCGTGAGTGGTCAATTTCTCTTTTTTAAGGAATCCTATGCTAAGTCTTATCTTTGGGGCCGGTATTATTGTCGGCCTGGTTCAGGGATTCACTGGGAAATAAATATTATGCAAGAAAATCAAATTATTAGGGTCGTTACCATACAAATGGATTTGGCCATACCATCTGATGATTGTCACTGTGTCAGCAAAGAAGACATTTGTAATTATCTAAATAAAAAGCTGTATGAAGACCCTGAATTTTTTGGTGAGTTTGGCCCTGAGAATATTCTAAGAGTAGGCACACTAGAATCATAGAAACTACTACTTGTATTATACCCTTCTCTAACTTCTTAACTCTTATTTATCATACGCACCTGCATAATACATACCTTTTTCTCAGGGGTGTGTCAAGGAAGAAAAATCTTATAATGAGAGATTAGTGATTTTCTGGACTTAGTGTATTTATATAGAGCATTTATAAGTATTCCAATATTCTTTTATGGGAACACAATATGAAAACCTCTATACATACTCTTGTCTGGAATCAATCTGTGGATTCAATGGTAATAGAATCGCATAAAAAAGTCACCAACCATCTTGGTCTTAATGTGAATTATTATCATGAAAACTCTCCACACGGTGGATGGATTAATAGAACTCTAAAAGAATCATCTGATGATGTTGTAGGATTTTTTGATATTGATTGTGTGCCAACCAATAAAGATATTGTTAAATATGCTCAAGAATATGTCTATACAAATAAAACACTAATAGGAACAGCACAAACATCTAATCATATGGGGTTTGTTGCTAGAAACCATGTGTTCGCTGCTCCAGCATTTTTCTTTATACATAGAGAGAAATGGTTTGAGCTTGGATGTCCTAGCTTCTCAGAAGCAGATGGTTGCGATGTGGCTCAATGTGTAACAAGAAAAGCTGAAGAAGCAGGATTACGTTATCAATGTTTATATCCAACTCACTGGGAAAGAGAATCATCTTCAGGAGCATGGAGACTTGGTAATTATGGACTATATGGAATAGGCACCCACTATAGAGGTGGAGTATATCATCTATACGAAAGCAGACTGAATCAGAATATAGATTTGTTTGCTAAAAGATGTAATGAAATTGTTTCAAATATATTCTCTACAGCAGATATGAGATCATCATTTGATAGTTACTCTGGATATACTTGCCCATAATAGTCTCAGCTAATGCTGCGGATTTGGAGGTCATGGAGATAGTCAGCGAGTAATGGGGGTCAGTTAAAAAATCGTTAATAAGTAATGTTTGGTCTCTCAACCTCTCTCTGGTATAATAAGGTAGTCAACGGAGCCAATAGTCAAGCATGTGGTGAGTCAGATGCGGGACTAACGGAATCATGGGCAAAGAGTTGTTTTTAACTTTTAACCATGAGGTGTATTATGCGTACTCGATATGTTAGTGAGATTAATCGTAAGGAAGTTCAAAGAAAGTATATTGATCAGATTTTGGGTGAATTAGATTTCATGCAGATTAAAGATAGACTAAGGGACTATCTTGATCATGAAAAAGATAAAGAATCTAATTATGCCTTAGAAGCAGAGATACGAAAAGAAGCACCAGAATTATTGGTGGATAATTGGGAAGATTTTAATGGGCCTGCTACTCTCACAGAAGAGGAGCAATATCATGCCTAAAACTTTCCATAGAATAATTTCTTTTGAAGTAGAAGGTGAGATTTATGATCACTTTACATCTCCAGAAGATATTCTAAGAAGCTATGAGTGGCACTTTAAAGGATTTCATGACAATCATGAAGATAAATGTTTCTTAGAATCATCTCATGATGACAGTCGTGGACGCATTACTAAAATAGTGCGAAAGAATAAAATCGGAAAAACCGATAAAGCAGATACAGAAACTTTTACAATTAACCAATGAGGTGATTTATGAATTATCAATTATTGTATTGGAGCATAGGTGGACTAGTAACATTGTTAGCATTAGTATCATTATATTATTACTCATGCCATTGTTCTCCTCCAGCTATTAAATAGTAAACAATAGTAATTTGGTATTAATTTAATCCGGTGAGGTTAGTCTCGGCTAATCTCCCGGATTTGGTTTTAGTGGTAATAGTCAGCGAGTTAGCAGGGTCAGTTAAAAAAGAGTATGTCGGTGGAACTTGCCTCCTAGTCCACATATCCTATTATAGGTCAAATGACAGTCGCAGGGACGCGACATTACTTCAACAGGAGAAAGTTTATGATTAAGTTTGTTCTTGTGTTTGCTCTTATGATTCTTGGTTCGTCAACTTATGCTGGCGAGTGTGTTAATGGCAATTGTACTCTACGCAGTCGTGTTGTCAATGTTACCCAAGAAATTGTTGCTGTTCCAGTAGTAGTTACACGCCGAACAGTTGAGGCTACTCGTAATGTTGGTCGAAGAACTGTAGCTCGCGTTCGCAGCGTTGTTCGTTAATATAACTGATTGATAATCAAAAGGATCAGAGGACAGATTTGTTTGATTATAGATCATAGGAAAAGATAAATCCCCCGATGCCTCTTAGCAATGCACACTTTCGGGGGTCTTTTCTTAAATAACTTTTACTTTACTCAAGGAGGAACTTATGAAAAATTTTATGATTGCAATTGCTCTAATTTTTGCTACTACTTTTGCCGCACACGCTGCTGGGCCAAAAATGGTACAGAGTTATACTAACAGTTATAGTTCAAGCAGTGATCAAGATCGTTGTCAGGCTGAAGCAAATTATATGGCAGCTAATAACATTACTGGTCATGTGTGGAGTTGTATTGGTAGTTTTGAAGGCGTAGGTTATGGTTCTAGTCCCAATTGTAATACTTGTACTCCAAGAAACAATATGAGACTAACAGGAGATGCGTCAGCACAAGGTCGTAATGGTAAGTGGTATCGAGTAAGGTCGTGGAGGTAAAACCTTCAGGCAAGAGTAGCTCAATGGTAGAGCGTTAGGTTTCCAACCTGAATGTTGAGAGTTCGAGTCTCTTCTCTTGCTTTTTATAAGTATAATATATTTGTCACAGCTAATATGATCGGGTTGGTTTTTATGGTAACAGTCAGCGAGTTTTAGTATGATAACAACCATTAATATAGAACCAGAGATGAGTTGTGAGTATATTTGTAAAAGAGTGCATGAGGCTATCTTAAAATATCAAAAAGATAATCCCGACCTAACTGATACTATGGTTGTTATTGATATTAAGAAACATAGTTACGATATTGATCTTATTCCTAAATTAGAACTTAAAGACTAATGAAAGTATTAACAAGTTTTTCTTTTGGAGATCAGACAGACTTACTAAGTATATCTATACCAACATTTAGACAGTATGCTTTGACACACAATTATCATATGTATATTCCTCCTAAGCCTGATTTTGATCGACCATGGTCTTGGTTTAAAGTTCCTTTAATAATTTCTTTATTAGAAAGTTATGAGACAGTATTGTGGATAGATGCTGATGTTGTGATTGTGGATCACACTAAAGATATTTTAGATGATTGTTCTAATGCTCCTTTTAATCTAGTTGTTCATGAGTCAAGAGAAGGTAAAGTTCCAAATCTTGGAGTATTTGTTGCAAGAAGATCGGCTGTTCCTATTCTGAAAGAAATGTGGAAACTAGATAAATTCAATAGATCAAATGGTTGGTGGGAACAAGCAGCATTTATATCTGTGGCAGGTGGGAATCCTGACATAACTCCAACAGAAACTCCTCCTGGTGAAATGTGGTCAAGTTTACCATATGAATGGAATCCTCATAAAAATGATCACAGAAGAATTCCAGATAACCGAAGATTCTTTCATGCTACAATGTTTGACGATAGGGCTAAAGAAATGAGAATAGCTGTTAATCATCAAGTATTGGCTCATTAAAAATTTTATCTTGAATTTGTAGTTAAGCTAGATACTATAATAGTATTAAGCTGGAGATTTTGTCTCATGTAATATACCCGGTTTGAAATTTATAGAAACAGTCAGCGAGATTCTATTATGGCAAAAAAGAAATCAGTTCCCAAAAAGAAATCTTGTACTAAAAAAAGTTGTGGCAAACGCCCAGATAAAAATAGTCCAGATAAAAATAGTCCAGAGAAGAAACAAGATCTTCCTGAGTTTGAAATTAAACGTCTGACAAAATCAGATTATTTTTTCGGAATGATTAAGAAGGCTTTCGGATATGAATGAGTTACTTGGTGAACTTACCCCCTTCATGATAGGTTTGATTTTAATAGAATCAACAATATTCCTTGGAAGCTTATGGTTCGCCGCCTATCTCTCTAGGAAAGATAAAGATGATAACTCAACTAATAACCATAATTAGTAAACCAGTTTGTCCCACCTTTATTCATGATGACCCAGCCAGAATATTCATTTCCCTAATAGCACTCCTACTCCTATCAGCAATACTTTACCGGATAGTTAGGTATTATAATGGTTGAAAATAATAATCTCATTATATATGGCCCATATATCATTCTTTCCTGCATCATAATTAGATCAGCGTTGATCTACTATTTAGAGTATTTTTTATATGAGGACTATGATGAGTGACTTTTCAAAAAAAGATGAATTTCATGTACCTTTCATTAAGAATCTAGCTTTTATAGGGCTAGTTACAGTAGTTTCTATGATTACTACTCACTTTTTAGTAGTAAATTATCTTCCAAACCTTATTCAAAATCAAGAATATACCATTCAGCAATCCCAGATAGAGCCAGATTGAGGCTTTCTCTATCTAATAGCACCTATTTATCGGCTAAAAATATTAATATTCACTTATTATCTTGCGCCGTGGTGAAATTAGGGTAAAAACTGTTTCTCATGCTGGAAATTATACCAAACTGGTCTAAAGTTGTCAAGCCCACAATGTCGATGCTTGACAGAGAGGAAGCGTTGATGTATACTATTGCTAGGAAATGTAATTTTAGGCTGAAAAAGTGATATTTTGAATGTACAAGACGATTCAATTAACCGATCAGGAACTAGAGCTTTTAGCATCCATGATTCGATACTATATTGGTGAAAAATCAGACAAACCCGGTTTTGAAATCAATAATGCTCATATCATGCTACGTCATATTAGTGGGATTAACTCCCGTAAAGGATCAAATCAAATAGTCATTAGTGGGAAATGAACCCATAATCAAATGAAATCAGAATACGTCAACTTAAACAATCATTTGGCCGAAATACTTCATAATCCTAACATGAGTAAAAGGTCTTATATGATCCGATTTAAGACTTCTTATGAAAGATATGAAATGATTTTGAGCAGAGACGATTTGGGCAATCTGGCTAATTTAATTTATGATTTTTTGGAGGAAACTAATGATGAGTCAGACATTGAGCTTTACTGATTTTGCCAATTTAGTGGCCGATTATATTGAATCAGAATATGACCCAATTATGGGGCCGCGACCTAATATGACACATGAGGAAAAGGATACGGTTAATAGTATACTATCTTATCATTATGAGATTAATGATTGTAATGTGGGGGATGCGGCAGGAAACATTGTGGACTTTTTAAGGGAGATGACTAATGAATGAAATTACTATGAATTGCTATATACCAAAGGATGATGCTAGAATTATTCGTGATGCTCTTAATCATTATGCTGAATGGATAAGGAACGATGACCATGCTCCGGCTTTAGACTCTTTTCCTTATATGGTTGATGATATTGATGGACTTATTGGGGTTTTTACAAACTGGAAGGACGATACCAAATGAGCGTTGTTACTAAGGATTCTTATAAGGCCGATATTTTTAATTTCGATATGGAATGTTGGAAACAGGAAGAACCAAAGGGGGAGCTATTTAACTTTACGATCAATAATGTTATTAGTTGGGAATGGACTAAGATGAAGTTGACAAGAAGTGAACTTAAAGGTTTGGCCGATTTTCTTAACCAATTTATTAAGGAGAACTAATAATGATTTGTAATATTGAGAAACATGATTTGTCTTTGATTGTTGATGCTCTTGATAGTTATCAGTTAGATATTGAGCATGGCAATTCTAATGGGCATAAATATATTTGGACTGAAAATGATGTAACTAATCTTAGGGATCAGCTTAACGATATTCTGGAGACAATCAATGAACGATAAACTAAAAAGTAATATCAGGAACTTTATTGTTGATTATGATAATACTGTGAGTGATTTTAATATGGCTGATTATGATTTGTGGCTTGAGACTGCCGTTAATCTTTTGAAAGAAGTTTTGGAGAATAAATAATGGTAATTCAAAAAACTTGGACAGACCTTTTGGGAAAGCCTCAAGTGAACGATAGTGTTGATGGGAAGGATATTGTTAGGGAAGTTAGTCCTCATCAATTTAGAATATTGTGGTCATTTAAGTAATCAAGAAGCTAATTGGGTTTATACTTATTGGACAACTATGGAGAATAAATAATGACTAGATTAAATTTGGATTTGACAACCAGACAGATTAATATTTTATTTGAGGCTTTGGAAAGTCTTGAGAAAAATAGCGAGAGTGGTACTGAGTTTAATGCAGATATTATTAAGTTGACCAGATATTTGGATAGTGTAGTATTTGTTGAGAAATGGTATGTGGAGAATAAATAATGACCTATCCAAAAGTAAAAGAATTAGTTGCTTCATACTGGTATAAAAACTCAAGGACTATTCCAGTAGAGTTTACTATTTATGGAACTAATAATGATGTTAATTCTAACGAACATAACTATTATGATGTTTATGATCGTGGTGGAATTCTTATGGGAATTAATTTAACCCCATATTCACCATTTGACCACTTTCCCTCATATGATGAAGTATACGATTTAATTAAGGATAATCTGGAGAATAACTAATGGCTGGACTTGTATTGTTTGGTATACTAGGATATATGGCTTGTATACGAATTTATGATTGGTGGAATGGATATGGGGATTTGTTTTAATGGCAATTAATATCAAAACAGAATTACAAAATCTTGACCGTAATGATTTTATGGCAGTTGCTAATCTAGTTGATCGAATCATAAAGAATATTTGGGACACATCAACAGACGATGACTGTCTTGATGGTTTGATGAAGGATTATATGATTGATCTTATTAATCCCAACCTATTAGATTTTGATTCAAGTGAGTCTTGACAACATCCGATAAGGATGGTATGCTTACTGGCAAAGAGATAACTAATGACTCTGCTAAGAACTCTGAATCTTGAATATGATACTATCGAGATTCATTATAATGAGCTTTTGAAAAATAAACCTTACTTGGTGAGGGTTTTCTCATATAATAATACTGATCCCAGCGAACTACGTCTGGACGAAAAAGAAGTAAAAAATCTATATCAAACCCTTAAAGAACATGAGCTATTATGAAACCCATAATTCTAACGGATGAAGAAGCTGAGATATTTGCAATTCAATGGAAAAATGAATCTAAATGCGATTCAGAATTTTGTTTTAGTTCACGAATTGAGGCAGAGGCTTACTTAGCTAGAAAGAGTAGTGAACATCAGGGAATTGTTGTCCCACTTTATCGTTACCAAGCTCCATAATCTATTAGAAAGAATAAAGGATAAATAATGACTAATCTACCAGAAATAGAAAAAATATCAGTAATGAATCTGAAACCAGACGATATACTGGTTTTTAGTACCTATGATAAAATACCCAGTAGTGTTTATTCAAGAATAGACCAAAAAATAACTGACTGGAAAATTCAGAGCAATATAACAAACAAACATTTGATACTAACCTCTCTAAAACTAGAAGTATTGTCAAAAGAACAGGCTCAAAAACTGGAAAATAACTAATGAAAGTAATACCAACATTAGCCGAAGATATTACTGTTGCTATTTCTTGTATGCAGGATTATAGGGATACTATTTCTATTACTGATAGTGAGCCGTGGCGACAAATTACCGAAAGAATTGAACGATTATTCCGTTTTTATTATCAATTAACAGGATTTGATCCTATTGGAGAATAAATAATGGCTAAAGCGGATTGAAGTATTTTATTTCATAGAACTATCTTCCTCCTTTAGATAAATTATCTTTAGCCCAAAGGGGCTGTAGATTAGTATAATGGCATAGTTTAATTAATTCCTCTTCATTTTTAGCAGATGTTAATGGTATTATGTGGTCTATGTGCCACCCACGAAAACTATAATTATCCCAATTCATGCCATCAGTAAATTGTTTTTCTAAATGAAATCTTAATTCGTTTGGTGAGCAACCTATAATCTCTATACTTTTTTTACTTTTATTTATTCCTTTTATTCTAATTGCTTTACGAGTTCTACTTCTCAGATTTTCTACTAACTTATAATTTATGTCTGTTTCTCTTCTCTTTTTTTTATACATATTTGCTTGTTGGCGGGCTTGGTTTCTAATAGCTGTTTTATTTTTTTGATGATATTCTTTCTGGTATTGTTGAATTTTTTCTTTGTTTTTAACATAATATTCTTTTCGGATATGCTTCTGGTGGCTCATTATAGTTGTTTTATTTTTTTCAAAATATGTTTTTTGATATGCTGAACGCTTATCCTTATTTTTGATTCTATATTCTTTACTGGTTTTATTTCTACAAATCTTACATGCACTGCTTTTCCCAGATAAGGTTAACTTATCGTTATAAAAACTATCTAAGCTTTTTTCTTCTTTGCATTTAGAGCATTGTTTTACTGCAATATTCATTTTTCTACCCTAAAAAACAGAAAGCCCATAGGAATGTCAGTCGTGGTTGACAAACCTACAGGCTTCTGATATGATTCGGTTGGCAGCAAATGTTCCACGACAGACATTTACTTAATAGAAAATACACCAAAATGATCGGTTTAAATGTACGGTCGCCTTGGTCTACCCTTTTAATTAATGGTCAGAAAACGGTCGAAACCCGCTCCTATCGACTACCCACAAGATTAGAGGGAGTTGAGTTGGCACTAATTGAAACACCGGGGAAATCGGCTAAGTTTAAGAGTAGAATTATCGGAACAATTACTTTTAGTTCTTGCGTTCAATACTCTTCTAAAGAACAGTGGGAATCAGATGAGAGTAGACATAATGTGAGTATTAATGATAAGACTTATGGTTGGAAAGATAAGCCTAAGTTTGGATGGATCGTACAATCAGTCAAAAAATTTAAAAATCCAGTTGACCCTCCAACCAAACGTGGTATAATTTACGCTAAGAACTGTCTTATGGAGAAACAAAAATGAATTGGGTTTTTATTGTAGCAAGAAACAGCACTATAGAAAGAGTTAAAGTCTTTACTGATTATTTTGCAGGAGAGGCTTATACTAGTGAATATCTTAGGATAGAATTTGGGGTCAATGAAGTTGATTTTCCAGAATATCGTAAGGGGGAATATTATCAAAATGCTGATTCTGGAGTAAGTGTGGGTCTTTATAAGGATAATATCTAAATGGAAAAGTTAATTAATCTATTCCCACTATTTCTTATTGTATTTGTTGTGACAGTTTTAGCTTATCAATCTGAATATAAGCCAGAAAAATGTGAAGTAAGGATTAGACAAAATAAGTCTATATGTTTTTGTAATGGATTAAGTATGCCAGCAGAAAAACAATGTCCTAGCATGGATGATTTGTAATTCAAGTTGACAGATGGGCTATGACGATGTACAATGCAAAGGTATCGAACAGTTATTTTAACAAACACAAACCGGAGTTTATTATGAGTGCATTTAAGATTAGTGTTTTGGTTGCTGCTTTTTTGAGCTTTGCTCTTAGTGTTGGTCTTTGGTTTAGTGGTATGCCAGAGGCTAAAGATAGTGGACTTTTTGTAGGTTTGTGGGTTCCTAGTATTCTTAGCCTTGGTAATCTGTTCTCTTATAAAGGGGATTAATTATGGAAATGTTTATTTTTTTTGCAGGACTAATTATTACCTTGATTGTTAGTTCTGGTTTTGCTATTAGTATCTTATTCTTAGGAGACTTAAATCCAAATTCAAGAAATAATCGCAGAGTAAATTACACATTAGCTGATCTTAAAGATAGTGACAATCTTAAAAAATTAATTGTGGAAGTTAAAAACTACAAAGTTAAAGTTGATGAACAATCATAAGACTATCAGTTCTTTTTAAAGTAGTTGTTGACAACTGCCGATAACTCTGGTATACTAGCGTTACATTGGGAGGAAAACCATGAGTCCAACAGTTCAACAAAAAGTTCAGAATTTACTGGACAAGTATTTTATTGGTCAGAGTAATGGTGAGTTAGTTATTAAACAAGAGGATATGAATAGTTTTTTGTCAGAGTACAATACTATCATCATCACTCGCACTGTGGAAGTTTGTGGTATACATTAATTGGAGAAAAACATGACAGTTCAAGAGCTTCGTAATAGTGGATATAAGGTTAGAGTTCTTCATAATCGACTTTACAATGGTTATTATAAATGGCAAGTAGGCAGTAAGCCTCATAGTATTCAAGGCTATGGGCCTATTGATCCAGATACTAAGGGTGGCTCAACCCAAATTATAATTGATAGTCCGCACGGAAGTCACTATGAGGGACTAGCTATTTGTAGCAAGAAAGAGAACTATAATAAGAAATTGGGTGTTAGAATTGCTCTTGGGCGATGTAATGTTAATCAAACTTTTTATAACCAATACTCTCAAATAAAGACAGAGAATGAGTAAAGAAGAAAAACTAGAAGAAATTAGACGGTTGTGCATAGGTATTATGCAAAGCTGGAGTCAAAAATCTAATTATAATGATCCTTATGAAGATGGACGAATTGTGGGGCGTTCAACACTAGCAGAAACTATTCTGGAGATTATTAACAATGGCTAAGAGTTTTGAAGATTTACTAAAGAAAACTTGTTCCAAGGATGTTATCATTGATGGATACAGAAGAACTATGAATTACTTATCTGAATATATTGCTATGCCAGATCTATTTAAAAGGAATGATATTGTTGTTCCTGCTGGTTTTAGTCCAAAGAAAACTACAAAGTTTTTCCAGCCCTGTATTACTATTACAAAAACAACCACACATTTTAGTCCACCCAAAAGGCGTGATGCTTCACGACGTTGGAAATGAGAACATTTAAAGAAGAAGTACGAAAAGTTATTGATGACGTTAATTGCGATGTCTGCGGTAAAAGTACAACCAACTTTAAAGAAGTTGGGCCAGACTTTGCTACACTAGAATCCTATTGGGGATACGGTTCAACTAACGATGGATCAAAATACGAGATTCATATATGTGAACTTTGTTTTGACGAAACAATAGATTTCCTAAAACAAAAAAGAAAGAGCATCTTGGGGCCATTTAGTTATCCTTTTGATAATGATCCATTGGATGGAGTATGAATAATAGTATTACTCTCATTGGTGATCTTCATGGTAAGTATAAAAACTATCATCAAATTATCAGAGAAAAAGATCGTCATCCATATACCTTACAATTAGGAGATTTTGGATTTAGGTATGATACATTAAAGAATGTTGACTCTACCAGACATTTAATATTGCCTGGTAATCACGATAACTATAATGATTGCTATAATCATTCTCATTTTCTAGGAGACTACGGACATACTTCTCTAAATAGAGTAAAATTCTTCTATTATAGGGGAGCATATAGTATTGATCGTCAATCTAGAACAGTAGGAATTGATTGGTGGGAAGATGAACAGGTTACTGTAGACCAATTCATGAAAGCTAGAGAATTATATAGACAGATTAAACCAGATATTGTAATCACACATGATTGTCCAGATGAGGTTGCTTTCCGTTTATTAAAACCACATCAAAGAAAATACGAGAACCTAACGGGGTGGGCTTTGCAAGAACTATTTAATATTCATCAACCAAAGATTTGGCGTTTTGGTCATTGGCATCAAAGCTGGAATATGAATATAAGTGGTACAGACTTTAGGTGTTTAAACGAATTGGAAACGGAACTATTGACAGTCTAGAATCAGATAGTATAATTAAAATGTTGATGCCGAAAGGTTTGGGATCGCGGGTATTCCCTACAATCAACTTCCGTAGACTCTTAGCGGGATTCTGTGTAAATGACTGAGAAATGCCGCTTTAATACAAGGATTTAATAATGACAGAGGATGAGAGGTTTGTTATATTTTGGCTATATAATATAGTATCCAAAAGGATGTCAGATAATCCTTATGGTTCAAACGATATTTTAGTCAATGGTATTAACGTAACAGAAACCGTTAGAAAACTATTACAAGACAGACTATTTATATGAATGAAATAGAAAAAGCTAACATACTTGAAATTATGAAATTGTGTAATCGAAAGATTCAAGACCAAAAAGATCACGAGTCTACATCTGGATACGGTGAAGATTATAATGATGGTAGGATTGTTGGTGGTGCTGCATTAGCACGAAGAATACTAACTATACTAAAATACATTGAGCTTTAATCATGAGTACATTACCGGATAGCAAAATTCCTTGGTGGGACAATCACTATGAAGATGTTTATAGTGAAGAAGTAGAAGATGGTTATCCTTATGATATGGGAACTAAAATACAGGAATAAATTATGTGGTTCAGACCAAGATCAAGAATTCATCATTGGAATTGTTCTAGGTTCGCGGATTTTGTTCGCGGAGAAAAGAAACCGTTTGCTTTAGAGTGGGGCAAATGGGACGAATGGAAAAAAGAACAAAGAAACAAAAGACCAATTCGATTTTGGCTGGCAGAAAAAGGATTAGCTAAACTACAAGATTTGATGATGTTTCCTATAGACATTTACAGAGATGTTAGCTACTATGTAGATAATCGTTATATAACTAAAGCTCATTATCTTAAAACTGGACTAAAGCCAGGGCATTATTATGAGCTTGACTATAGAATTCTTCACGGATTATTTAATGAGCTTGTGGATTTTGTAGAGATTGAATATGCTAATATGGCGAAATACATAAAGAAGAATAAAGTCTACAAATTTAAAAATGGTCGATGCAAGGAAGCAGGATTAGATTATTTAAACTGGGCTTGTTATTTAAAGTATGGTAAAAAGAGCTATGGAATAGATAAAAGCAACCCAAAATATGGCAAGCCAACACCACAAGCATTAGCAGCAATAAAAATTCAACAACTTTATCTCTGGTGGAAAGATCGTCCGAATAGACCAGAGCCGATGACTGTTGCCGGATTAAGCTGGGATCAGAATAAAGAAGATGATTTGATGGATGGTAAGATAACAAGAAAAGAATTGTCTCAATTCAAAAAACTTGAAAAGATTGAAGCAGATTATGAAAAAGAAGATACAAAGATGCTTATAGAGCTTATCAAGATAAGAGGACATTTATGGACATAATTTCTCCAAACTTAGAGCAAGAACTATTACTGTCTGAACATATAACACAAAAATGCCAGAATAGTAAATCTTATAGTCAAAATCTCTATGCTGCCATCTGTAATAACTTATTCTATAAAGAAGGAAAAGAATGGAGTTGTTCTTGGAGATATTCCGGTGGAATAATAGCTGATCTAAGAGATGTTGGAGAAGACTATCTTGATTTTTATTGTAGTGGAATAGGTAGTGATATTGATGGATATGTTGGAGAAAGTTTTGTAACTGATGAGATAAGAGAAGATTTATTAAAGTTGGGTTGGACAATAACCGAATATACTTTAAGTGAACAGGCTGATGCTATCTAGCGAGTTCTTATTAAAAAAGAGGGTACTGCTACCACCTTGGTTGTTTTAATTGCCCATATGGCGACGATCAGAGGACTTGACAAAGCAACCAGAGGACGTTAAACTAGAATCTAACGCCGAACCATCCATTAAAAAGGAAAAAGCAGAATGAACGAGTCAGTTAATCAAGCTATTTGTGATTTCTATAATAGTGTTTGGACTTATATTAAGCAAGAATATAAGCCAAAGTGGGCTAGGCTTTATAATGCTAAAAATACTTTGGACGAAATGATCCAACTTACTGGACAGTATTATTTTGGTGGAAATACCGTACCAAATACCGCTGGGGATATAGTGTCTATACTTAAACTTAAAGAAAACAAAAAGAAGAAGTAAAAATGAAAAACACTGTTGTAAATCTTCAATTTGATATACAAATTATTCATAACGATGATGTTGTTCTAACCAAAGAAGATATTGCTATTTTTATTGATACACAACTACAAGGTGTTGATGGATGGGAAGGTTTGATTACAGCAGATAATATTGTAAGCACTGAAACATTTGATGTTGAAGTTGAGGAAACTTAAACTTCTGAATTGAGGAATTAACAATGACCTATTCTGAATTTAAGAGTAAAATTGATAATGATCTAAAAAAATATCAACTAAGATATGGTCAAACTATTATGAATTGTTTGGCTGAAGTTTGGCCTAAAAAACACAAAGAGTTTGTTGCCACAGACTTAGACTGTTTTTATAACGACAACAAAGCAGATAGATTATTGAATCATCTGGAGAGGATTTGGGAACATGAACCAGACTGATAGAACTAATCCTTTCTTTGATATTGATACCTATATTAATCATCTAGAAAAAACTATAGAAGATCAGAAATACACAATAGAATCTCTTAAAAGCGAGATTAGGACTCAAAGAAAAGAAATAGGTTGTTTGCGAGAGGAACGTAGACTACTATTAGATCAAGATAAGCCACCGATGTTTGATGCTAGTCTATGGAAAGATAATAATCAGTGAATTTCATATTAAAAATATTTAAAGCATTCTTTTTAGGTATGAATTTTGCCTTAAAGGGCTTTATCGTTTATATGATGATTGGTTGTTTTGTTAGTTTAGTTCTTGGGCTTTTAAATAGTCCGATTAACTACTCAATTCATATTCTAGGAACAATAGTTTGTTTAACTCTTTTTACATGGTGTTGTAGTTTTAGTTACTTTTTAGGGAGAATCAAATGAAGGATAAGGATAAGACAGAAGTTTTTGCTATTGGTACTGATGTTAAATTGGCTGAAGATGTATTTGGTAAAGTCACAGGAATCAATATTCGTGGAAATAACTCAGTCTCTTATGAGATTGGGTGGTGGAATGGAAGAAGTTATGACTGCAAAAATTTTGCAGATTATGAGATTGAAAGTACATTGTCTACAACTAAGCAAAGAATTGGTTTTGCTTGAAGTCTTGACAAGGGTTTACCGATAAGATAGAATGAGAGGCACGATGAAATGGGACTATACTTTAGTCATTGAGGTAATTTTAATTGTGACCGTATTTTTTATTTTTGGTTATGTATTAGGAGTTAATTATGACTACTGCTTTAACTAAAACTCAACTTAATTTTTATGATCGTATACATATTTGGCTAGATGCTTTAGAAGAAAAAGCCAAGAAACAAACGTATGGTGATGAACAAACAGTTTATTATTTTTTCAAGGAAAATAAGAAATATTACAAGATTACTCAGGTATGGGAGGGTGTTGAAACCATCCATGCTTTTGTGAATAAGATTACTGGAGACGTATATAAACCAGCAAGTTATTATGCCCCATATAAAGACGCTAGATATAATCTTAATGATTTTGATAAACTATTAGAAGAATGTGATTGGGCCGGAAGTT
>Ga0315905_10003304_pt1 | contig 16674 bp, 18 predicted proteins | sample LakEriMetagenome_5_FD_203522 | JGI IMG/M metagenome (GOLD analysis project Ga0315905, IMG submission 203522) | Freshwater fungal communities from buoy surface, Lake Erie, Ohio, United States - Buoy 4 MA121 | ecosystem: Environmental > Aquatic > Freshwater > Lake | place: USA: Lake Erie, Ohio... | reverse complement strand
ATGATCAAACTAAGAAAAGAGCACGACAAGTGCCAACAAGGCAAGCCAACCCAGCTAGGCCTAATGCTAGAAATTACAGCACCTGCTGCACCAGTGGTAGCAGCTACCCAGCACAAGACCAAGTCAATTGTCTTCGTGGTCGACAGATCAGGCTCAATGACCGGCGGTCGCCTAGAAACTGTCATCAACACAATTGTTGAGACACTCCCTAGATTGCACCCAGAGGACTACATCGCTGTAGTCAGCTTTGATGACCAGGCAATAGTCAATGTTGCACTGAACCAAGTCAAAAACCACAAGATGGCTGAGGTTATCAAGAGTGTACAGAACATCAGTGCTGGTGGCAGCACAAACCTAGAAGCAGGATATCGTCTCGGACTTGAGCAAGCTAAGTCAGCTCCAGCCGGAATTGAAAGCACCATCATCTTGCTAAGTGATGGACAAGCAAATGCGGGAATCGTTGATCCAGTTGCACTAGGACAGATTGCTACTCAGGCAACAGAGCACCTAGTTGTAACAACAACACTAGGTATCGGTTCTGACTATGACGAGAACATCCTGAGTGCCATGGCTGATGGTGGAAATGGAAACCACATTGCAGCAATCAAGCAGGGTGAAGCTCTTGACGGACTTCAGGCAGAGATCGATGGATTACTTCTAAAGACAATGCTCGAAGTTAGATTCAACATCACAGTTGGACCAGACTTCCTTGGAAGCAAGACCAACATCATTGCAGGTCGTCGCATGAAGAAATGGAAGAAGACCCACGGTCAAGTCGAAACTCTTCTAGGCGATGTTGCCGGTGGTGAGCAGAAGAACGTGGTCTTTGATCTAATTCTCGATGGTCATGAGATGGCAACACCTGGCTACAAGCAAGGTGTGAAAGTCGAATGGGAATACATCGATGCACTTACCGGTAACAAGATTTCTAACTCCGAGACTATCGAAGTCGAACTTGTTGAAAAGGACAAGTGGATTGAACCTGATCGCGACAAAGACATTGTTGGTGAGCTAAAGGTTGTTCGCATGCAACAGATCTGGGATGAAGCTGAAAAGCTCTTCGCTGAAGGAAAGCATGTTGAAGCTAACGCTCTGCTAGAAGCAGCAGGAAAAGATCTTCAAGACTTCTTGGCTAATAACCAGGTAGGAGATAGATCATTCCATCGCTTGCAGGCAACTAGCAACTTGTTTATGAACAGCTCTTACGAGCAGGACATGAACATCAAGTTAAAGATGATGAAGGAAAACAAAGCTCGCATTATGCGTGACCGTAAGAACTTTAGAGATCAGGACGGTAACTAAATATGTGGATATTTACAGATACCGGATTCATTTCAGCAGTTCGCAAGCCAGAGTATCCAGGCGTTTTCACAGTGCGTTCAAGGGACAGAGAGTCCCTTGAAGCACTGGCCGCTAAAGCTCAGGTTGCGATCAAGCGATCACCTAACGGAGATTACCCATACAGAGTTTTCGTTGGTGACACCGCGTTCATTGAGTGGTTCTTAGATCGCGGAGGCGAGCTACAGTACTCAAACTTCAAGAATCGCGTTGCTCAGACTAGAGGCAGAAACTTTGTTAGCGCTCTGCACAATGTCTGGGAGGCGATGCTTGCAGTTGAAGATGACGAAGCACGCAGCCCACTAGTTGATGCAGCTGGCAATCATCTTTCTCACTCAGATGCTAAGCCCCGCACAGCACCTAAGAAGCACTTGACCAAGGTGCCTAGCAACCTGGCAGATCTAACTGAGGAAGAACAGATTGCTTGGGCAGAGAAAGCTGCTGAAGAGATCCGTAACAAGGTCTTCGAATCAGAGGCGAGAGAAGTCAATTGGTCTGATGAGGATAAGAGCTAGTGGGTGACGAGGAAAAGAAGATGGTGGTCTTTGAGTTGAACGCTGAGAAGTGGAAAGCAATGACCCCAGCTGAGCGGTTGAGACACGTCAACCAATTGCACAAACAAATGGTTGAAGCAATGGAAGAAGAGGATTCGTCCAAAGAAGAAGAGGAATAAGAAACATGAAACAAAAGCAATTAGCGATCGTCTATAGCGACGGATACCTTAAGTGGTTACTCGGAGCTGGCGATGGTTCACACCCAACTAATCCAGTTAGAGCCAAATTGGCACTTGAACTACTAATCAATTCACTTGGCGACAAGGTTAAGGTTGTGGACCCGGTAGATCCTTCAAAGGAAGACTCAGATGCACAGGCACTAGCTACTACTCACGATCCTGAATACATCAAGAGGATCCAGAGTGGTAAATCTAGTGAGTGGTCCGGGACTAAGCCTTCGATGGGAGATACCGCCTACCAGATGTTCCAGGGCACTATTCGTGCAGTGGAGTTGATTCTGTCAGGCGAGGCTAAGGTTGCTTTCAATCCTCAAGGAGCTAAGCACCACGCTAAGTATGGAAAGTCCTCTGGCTTTTGTGTCTACAACGACATGGCTTATGCAGCTATGGTGTTGCAGGCAGCAGGCCTAAAGGTTCTCTACTTGGATTGGGACATTCATGCTGGCGATGGTGTTGCTCACATGCTCAAAGGCAAGGGAGTCCCTTGCATCAGCATCCACAACGGTGGAATCTATCCATCTGATCCTTGGCTAAATAGTTCTCAGTTTGAATATCACCACCCAGATGAGCTGGTCTACAACTTCAACGTGAAAAACGGCGACGGTGATGATGTATTCAAGAGAGCTATTGATGGAGCTAGAGCAATCATTGATTCTTACAAGCCGGATGTGATTCTTCTTGCCGCTGGAGCTGATGGACATGAAGGAGCAAACGCCATTGGCGTTATCTCCAACTACACAGCAGCAGGTTTCAAGTATGCAGCTGAGATGGTTGCCGAGATGGCAATCAAGCACTCTGATGGTCGAGTGATCATCGGTGGTGCCGGTGGCTACCAGCCTCTGAAGGAAACTCCGGAGACCTGGGCACTAGTTGTCGAAACCATCTACAACCGAATTAGTAAAGAGCAATAGGAGAGACCATGAAAAGGTTCTTAGACAATCCGTTTATCGGAGAAGCTTGGCTGCCACTCGCTGAATCACTACTTGAGCTATACAAAGCTAGACCTAAGAGTGATCTGCGAGTGAGCACCATTTCATCCCTCTATCCAAAGATTGATCAGAAAAGACGTGGCCCTAGAGTTCGAATTCAGTTCATGGATACAGGCGAAGCAATTATGGTTGCTTCGGCTAACTCTCGACTGAGTAGACAACTAAAGCACAGCCACTATCAGTCCATGGAGTTCTTAGGTTTCCTAGTTCCAAAGACTGAGCAAGGTGAGTATGCGATAGCAGCTGAACCTCATCTCGGTGGGGTGAATGAGAACTTCATTCGCGTCTTCGACGAAGGCTTTGATATAGAAGAACTAGTTGAGACCTTAGTCATGCTTTTTGTTCTTGTTTACAAACTGCCAAGAAGGACAATGTTCTTCTTTGGTTCTAGTAGCGATCAGCATCTGGTTGTTTATAAACACAACAAACTTGCAAGATTGGGTCCTTGGAACACTAACGAGAATTCGACGGTGTTCATGTTCAAGGACCAAGTCAAAGGCAGGGCTCTATTTGAAGAGCAAGTGGAGCAGCTAGATGCCAATTGAGGAACTTGAAAAGACGTTGCTGGAACTGTCTCAAGAAGATTTTTCACTTGACGATCTTGAAAAACTCTGCGAATGGCAGTCATGTGGAGCTCCAGCCGAATACTGGCTCATATGTCCAGTATGCGGAGCCAGGGAGTATCAGTGTGAAGAGCATTCAGTCATGATTCAAAACGCACCTGTTGGTCCAACTGTTGTATTTGACAGATCTTGCCAACATCACGTTCAACAACACAAATGTAAACAAGAAAAACTTTAGAAAGAAAGTAACAACCATGAACACAAACTATTATCCAGTTGAACTCTGGAACGAAGTATGCCCAGGCCTATACCAAGGTGGCACTGACGACAGTGACACTATGGGTGCATACCTTAGAGAAAGTAACGACTTCAGCTACATGAGGCGTTATGGACAAATCTCAACAGGTCAGGTCACTAAGAAGCACTTTGACACAGTGGCAACGCTGTACTCAGCTGCCAATGCAACCTCCCATAACGTCAAGGAACTGCGTTTCGCATTCCATGACGGTGACATGTCTGACCTAGAACCAGAGAGAGACCTATTCTTTATGGTTCGTGAGGCCCATGCAGACTGGAAGGCAGGCAAGAAGGTTCTTGTCCGCTGCCAGGCAGGAATCAACCGCTCTGGTTTAGTCACCGCCTTGGTGCTGATCCGCGATGGCTATGCCCCTGCTGATGCCATCAGGCTTATCCGAGACAAGCGCTGTGAGGCCGCTTTGAGCAACTCGCTATTTGAGAGCTGGCTCCTGAACCAAGCAGACTTGGACTTTTGGAGAAAGAGCTAGTGATTAGCAACAATCCATTTCTAGGGCCCAAGTGGGTTGCAGTAGGAGAGACCATTGAGATCCTTCTCAATGGTCTTAACTCTCGCAATAACTTCCACATTCAGACTTACATAAGAAAGTTCAATTTGAGCCCAGATACCTCTCCTTATGTTCAGGGGCTGCTTGAAGAAGATGGCTCTGTCCATATGGAGATCTCTGGCAATCTGCAAGTGAGACCTTTGCTCACAGATGAGCAAGTGGAATCCCTTGCTTTCTATGGTTGGGAGAAACCAGAAGTTGCGGAAGAAGAATACAGAGAACACCGCGATGGCATTCCTAATTTCTATCGTCTATTTGAACCTAATGTTCCAAAGATCGAAATAGCTGAGGCTATTCTCACTTCTCTTGTCGGGGTCTATGGAATGACAGAAGAGGACTTTCTGAACTTCGGAACTAAAGGAGAGAAAGTCGCCAGCCTAGGACTTCTTGGCAGGCTAAAGGTCAGTGACGGTAACCCATTCAGAGATATCTTCGCTTTGCCAGGAGAACATCTGGACATGATTGAGAGTGAACAGCCTAGTCAGGGTGGAAAATAGAGATATGTCTCAAAGATCGGGTACCTCAGCAATTGAAGAATTAGATGCTATAGATCACCTCGATTTCAACGTGACTTGCGATTACATAGGTTGTGAAGGCAAGGCAACGCATCGTCTAATCTGCCCCGAATGTAAGCTCTATGAATTCATGTGTGACCCACACACTAAAGCAGCTAAGTTAGCTAAAAAGGGTAGTTGGATAGTCTTTGATAAGTCCTGTAAACACAGGGTTGACATGTTTAAATGCGGCAAGGAGCCACTCTAGTGAAAGCAACTGACATTTCTCCGACACACGGGTTCTGGATTGAGTGCACAAAAATAGAATTTTTTGAATTGATTGCTCGAAATCGAATTGAAACAGATAGATGGGGAGACTTCAGTTTCCTATCGGAAGAGTTATCTAGCCGACGTGATGATGATCACGCGGGCGGATATGGTTTCTTTCTTGGATTAAACGGAAAGATTGAACTTGGTGAAAAGAGTTTCGTTCTTGCTCAAGAGAATCGAGAGTCTCATGGTATCGAACACTTTGATTTTCAATACTTGTTTTCATTACAAAGACATCACGACCTCCTTTTGAGAGATCCGAACGTTATGAAAAGTATGTTTTCTTGGAGCACAAAAATTCCGGTGCGTATCGATAGCAAAACCTTTGGCGGTTGGGCCGAGTTCCGATCTCTTGAATCAAGACCAATTAGGAATTCAGAGTTTCAACATTCTGGGCAGTCGTTAATCGAGATCGAAGATTGGGACGATGACACTCTCGCATGGCAGATTCTATTAGAGATGAAAGATACCGGTGGCAACGAGTTGAATACCAGCAATGATCTTGAGAGAGAGTGGTTACGACGGAGAGATAAAAACGTCACCATACAACCTAGGTTTTTCCCAACCTACGCGGTTCCCCTAAGTGAGCTAAAGGCCCGTAGACAAAGAGCCAACAATTTCTTGAGAGATGCATATCTAGAACAGGGGTATGACGAGAACAGGCTGCTAGCACAATTATCGCCACTTGATGTGGACGCTCTACTAGAAGTGTGTTTCCTAGACTATTTCCAGGAAATGCATGTCACTAAACTGGCCGGAACGATGTTTTTAGATCGTATCTCGGACTCAAGGTTTGTATTCAACTAGAGGTGTCTAGGAAGACATTTCGAGCAGGCCAGCCAATCGACTGACGGCTTTCAGCTCAGCTACGGACTTGAACTGGCTCTCCAACAAAGTGTCACTGAATACTAAATAGCAAGTAGCTTTAGCTCTGCTAATTGCAACGTTCAATCTGTTTCGATCAAGTAAGAATTCGAGTCCACGAGGTGCGTCCATGCTTGAAGAGGCAGCAAAGCTGTAGATAACAGCCATGCCTTCTCGCCCTTGGAACTTATCGACCGTGCCGACCATAACTTTGTCTTCGGTGAATCCTTCAGCATCCAATGTCTCACGAAGAAGATTTACTTGAGCATTGTATGCAGCAACCACTAGAACACTTTCTGAGTCACCTTCTCTATATAGCTCTTTCACAAGACGAAGCACTTCTGCTGCTTCTTCAACGCTTGATGTTGAGTTATCAGTGTGCCGAACTGGAACAGTGATTAGACCCTGCTCATGACCTTCGACCTTATTTCCTTCGGTAACTTTGTGAGATCTGAGCTTGCCTTCATACGCCAACCAACTAACCGCGTGGTTAACCTTTGGGTGGAGACGTCTCGTTACTTCGATGAAGTAACCCATCTCGGAAGGAAGGATTGCATGGTCTCCCATGTAGTGTCCTAATGCGGAGTTCTCAACTCCTCCTGGGTGCAGAGCTAGAACTACCTGCGGTAGTTGGAGGGGATCACCCATCAGAACGATGTTGTCTGCCATAGCGCTAACCGCCATGCAGTCAACTAGAGAGAACTGAGCTGCTTCATCAATGAATAAGTAGTCAAGCCTGTAGTCAGTAATTGCCTTGTTGCAGAAGAAGAAGTTAGTTCCACCAACAATGTATCCGCCGGTCGCATTCTTCATGTATGTACCCACTGGGCCAGGGCTCTTCTTGACTTGCCAAGGCCTATCTTCTTCACCTTCGCGCTGAACTTTGACGATGTTCTCTGGATCTACACCAGCATCAATACATGCCTCAAGTAGGTTCTCAACCGCCGAGTGACTATTGGCTGCAACACCGACCTTTTTGCCAGCTTTTACCAGCTCAACGATTGTTCTTGATGCAAGGTATGTCTTTCCTGAACCAGGAGGGCCTTGGATTGCTAGGACAGAGTTGTTCAGATCTTGGATAGCCGCCTTGACAGCCGGTAGGTAGTCATTGGTATCTGGAACTGGAAGAGAGTCCAAAGTTCTCAACTTTGGCGGTCTGCGCATTAGGAGATCCATAATGGCCGGTGAATCGGGTGCTGGTTTGCTAGGGTGACCCCACTTGTCAGCGATGGAAGTAGCAAGATCCAGCAGTGCCTGCTGCTTTGAAGTTGTTGGGATGTGCACCGAGTTAATCAGAGCATTAGGAACGAAGTTTTCGGTTTCAGAATCTGACTGTCTAGTGAATATCACTTCAGAGCCTGAAACGCTTACGACTTTACCCCAATCGCGATTCTTCTTTTTTTCTGAGTCAACAAATCTAACAACGACATCCATGCCATCTTTCGGATTGAAGAGCCCATCGGGATCAAGCTCTGCTTTATAAGTGATTTCGTCGTAAGAGGTGCCATCTTTACGTTCTTTGGTTTTTCTTTCAATTGGCACAACATTACGAATTAGACCAGCAGCATGCTCAGTTTCAAGAATCTCATCTTCCATTGAGACACGCATAGATAAATCAGCCCAAAACATGACGTCTTCTCGTTTATAAAACAAAATCGAATGGGTGAGCGCTAGCCAGATTTGAGCCCTGTAATCAAGTTCAACATCTTTACACCATTCGTGGTCTGCAACTTTATCGAAGAGTGCTTGAGTGTGAGCATGTAGAGCAGCAAGAGCTTCAATAGCCTTAACAGAACGACGATCCTCTTCGTCCTCTTTCTTTTTTCGGGATTCGCCATATTTTGTGCGAGAGCCTTCTAGCCCTTCGAGCCATCTGTATAGTTCTCTAGTTGACCAAACGTCCTGCAGATTATAGAAACGGAGATCTTCATAGATCTTGTCTGCCTCATCTGATGCTGCTTTACGAGCCTCTTCAGAAATTCCTGGAGTCTTCCTAAGAGAGTCCAACTCTCTCCAAGTGTCGTACTGCTCGATGCTCACGTCACCTTTTTGAACATCACCCTCGCGGATGAATCCATAGTGTGGCTCAAGTTTTTTAATTGAGTAACTCTCATCACCAATTACTAGGGAGTTTCTAACTATGTCGTACATATCGACCAAGCGCTCGTTAGCAATTAGCCAATCAACTTCTTGCTCATAGCAGCCATGACGATTAGCCAATCTCTTGAGTGCTGAAACTTCGTAAGCCGCATAGTGGTAGATGTGAGCTCCAGGTGCTTTTCGCATTCTCTCAAGAGCCCACTCCATGAAACCAGCAAATGCCACTTTTTCCTGCTCACGATCGTGAGCCCAGAACTCAGTGAAAATGTCGTACCTAGCTTCATCTTCTACTTCACCAGTTCCCCAGTCGTAGTTTCCAAACAAGTATTCAAGCCCACCTCGTTCTGTGAAGTAAGGGAAGCCTTCAAAGTCAAAGAAGATATCTAAATCATCTCGAAACGGAAGATACTCAACAGCTGGTTCTGGCAATAATTGACTTTCGGGCTTTCCAGAATCTTTTGACTTGATTTGCATACTGGCCTGAAGCCTAATTTTATTAAAACTTTCAATGGTCATCTTCTTTGGACGTTGTCCATCCGAGGCACTGGCAAGAAGTGTCATTGTTGTTATGTTCTCGGTTCTTAGGCGAGCAATTTGACTTTGGGTTATGTTCGCCACCCTAACTAAGTCATCTTTGAGTTCACGATCTTCTTTACATAGTTCGGGATACTCACAAATGTCACAGTTCTTTTTAGAAGGACAATGCCATTCGAGATTTTCAACCTCAAATCTGCTGAGATCACCGCTAGCCACCGCAGACTCGGCTTCGGAGATAATGTCTGTAATCTTCTTGCGAGCAAGTTTCATAATCGGAACAATTTCGATTTCCTCGAAGGTCTCAATTCGCCTTGAACCTAAAACAAGTCCATGTCTACCTTGAGCTTTTAGTCCAAGACTCTCAAGGGCATCAACATAGAGACCTACTTGTAGCAAATAGGCAGGCTTTGCGTTGCCGCCGTATTTAGCATCGAAAGCTAGGTATTTGAAGTCTGAATTCTTAGAAATACTTTCATTTTGTGAAGCGGTAAGTTTGTTTTCGACAAACTCTAAAATCCAATCTTCTCTGATTAGGAAGTCAGGGCGTCCTCGGAATAAAGTCTTGCCATAAATTCTCTCTAGACCACCTTGGTAAATAATAGGCATACCGGCCTTCATTAGAGCAATCGTCTGCTCGACATCCCCCTCACTCGCAGGAGCACCAATGGTGCCAGACGGCACAGAAGCCTCAAGTTCTGCCATTAGAGCATTTTCGAATTCCACACCGTATTTCTGAGCCAAAGTTTTCTCATTAGAAGCATCGATGTATTCCTGTAACTTTGCTAGGACAGCTGGCAACTGCAGTGTTCTAGCTACGGCTAACTGAGTGCAGTGTTCGCAGGAGGAAGCGCGCATCAAATCGCGAGTGTTGAAAGCCCAAAGATCGTTCTTAATGTGCATGGTTAGCCCTATCTATTGTTCTCAGTTTGCCAGCAACCGCTGACAAATTGGGGTCAATACTTAGGTCCTTACTTTGACTTATAGCCCAGGAATATTCTTGTCTCTGAAGGCTCTTTGGTGATGAAGCCATTTCTATACATCTCAGGGTCTAAATCAGCAAGAATAGCCGGATCAAATTTCTTGGTCTCCTTGATACCCCTTACCCAGGTACAAACACCTTCAATTCCAGGAGCGGTTCCACATGCTTGCTTTACTTCAGCTTCTAGATATGCAATTTCCCACTCAAGTGGAGCGGCTTCCTCATTGATTTGAAGTAGAAGGTCATTCAAAGCGAAGAAATCATCCTTCTCAATTGCAGAGTCGACGCCTGATGACAATCGAGCAAGGTTCTTTGTAACGTCTTCTGGAAGTTCGACGTCAGTTCCATCGAGCAGCCATTCAAAGCTCGCTGCAAATCTTGGAATCATAACTTCACATTTGGCAATCAGATCTGCGTGCGTCTTACCGAAGTCTTTGCGGAACTGTGTCACGCTAAATGATGGCTCGTAAAACTTAGGGATGACCTTGTAGATTCCTTCTAAAGCTTCCGCCCCTTGCTCAGCCAGGGTTGCTTCCAAAACGTTCTTGATTCGTTGGGCTAGTGCGGTGTATTCAGAGAGAGCTTTCGCGCTTGGCGCGTAATCATTTAGCGCTTTCAGAGTTTGAGGGCTGCTCGGGATTGGATCGCCATCGCTAGCGAAACCCGACAACTCTTCAGCCTTGGCAAATATTGGAGTTCTGCTTGCTGCAATGTCAGCCAATTCTTGGGCTTTAGAAACAGCTTCCGCTATTTCTGCTTCACTCTCAAAACGGAACCATTCGCCAAGAACTCGCTTAGAAGCAAACGCTTTGTGAAGCTGAGCTTCAACGTAACCTACTGCCTCTGTGTGCACTGATTGATTATCTAGATCAAGTTTTCTCGGGTTACCGGTTTGGTGTTCTGAAAGCCTCTGGCGAGCTGTGCGAGGAGATTCGACTAGACCAATCTTTACTAGGTCTGAATATTTACCTGTGTCTCTGTCTGTCTCTCTTACGAAATAAATAGTGCCTGGCTTTAGTCTCATCTGGAAGTCCTATCCGTTATTGGTAAGCCCAATATAGTCCCCAAAGAGCAACATGGGGCGTGTTGTCCCAATCGTTACAAACCTTGTTATGCCCCGGGAATAAAATGTCCTCAGTTGGGGTTATAAAGGTATGTAACGATGGAAACTTTACAGAGAAAGCTATCATGCCAAAATCTCCCACGTATGTTCCAGGTCAAGAAGAACCTTTCAAGATCTCTAGAGCGAAAATCGAAGACTTCATTCGATGCCCAAGGTGCTTCGTGCTGGATGTCAAACACGGTGTAAAACGCCCCCAGTCGGTCCCCTTTACTCTCAACAATGCAGTTGATTCTCTTCTAAAGAAAGAGTTTGACGTTTTCAGGAGCAAAGCAGAAGTGCCACCTATTGTTGCAGTTGCTGGTTTAGACCTGGTTCCGTTCTCCCACCCAGAACTTGACAAATGGCGCGCTAACTTTACGGGCATCCGATTCGTCACCCAAGACGGTCGATTCCTGGTTACTGGAGCAGTGGATGACCTCTGGGTAGATCGCAACGGAGTTCTCACTGTCGTTGACTACAAGGCAACGGGAAGAGCTGAAGCGGTTAAGGCTCTTGGAGAAGGTGGATTCTACGATAGTTACCGCCGTCAGCTCGAGATCTATCAATGGCTACTAAGAAGGAATGGTTTTCAAGTAGCAGACACTGCGTACTGGCTTTACACAACAGCTACACAGAAACAAGATGGTTTCCAAGACGAATTGAAGTTTGAATCTAATTTAGTATCGCACCAAGGATCTGATGATTGGATTGATGGCGTCCTGGATGATATCTATGCAAACTTAAATGAGCCAGAGATTGCTGGACCGGGGGATGATTGCGATCTTTGCAGGTTCTTTGAAGACAGAGCTAATGTCGCCGAGCATATGGGGGAACTGATTTGGAAGCAGTGTGACAACTGCGGCGAGAAGATGTTGAAGACGGTTTATGGAATGACGGCAGGACCTTTGCCGTCAGGCTATGTCGGAATGGGTTGCATTGTTTCAAATGATGACCCGGAATGGCTCTGCCCGCATTGTGACTCGAGCCCCGAGGCTGACGATTAGTGGCCATACCTTTGACTAGAGCAACGCCATTGAATAGCCAATGTTCGGCTGTTTCCACAGGGCAACGATTACTATACTTGTTCTCGTAAAGCTAAGAAAGGCCTCTCTTGACTAATGCCCTAGCAAATAATTTCTGCTCACAGTGTGGAAATGCTCTTGTCCAAACGGCCGTAATTTGCCCGAAATGCGGATCTCCGACACCAAGATTCAATCAAATGAACTCTCCTATGCCTGGCAATACTTACTACCCAGGGACAGGCGTTATTCCACAAAAGACCAAGTCAACGTCGGTGATTTTGGCAGTATTTCTAGGTTTCTGGACTTATCTATATACCTTCCAGAAGGACGCTGCCTTGTTCTGGGTGAGCTTAGGTATTCAAGGTTTCTTTATCTTTGCAATTTCATCAACCCCAGGAGCTGGATCTAGCGGAGCGTTCCTTTTTGTATTAATAATTTTCTGGCTGCTGTCAGTAATCGTCACAGCGTCCAGGTCTTCTGAGTGGTACCTAAGGTACCCGCACAATTAGGCAAACTCTAATCGCCTAATTGCAACGAGAGGATCAAATGTCGAATTCAACTACAGGAAAGTACTGCACCGCTTGCGGTACGGCCATTAATGAGACAGCAGTCGTCTGTTCAAATTGCGGCTCACCCACCGGTAATTTTGTTCCACAATCACCTCAAGGTAACCCTAGTGTTCACTATGCTTCCGAAATGAATCCAGGAGCTAAATCAAAAACTACGGCTGTTCTTCTGGCAGTATTCCTAGGCTTCTGGTCTTACCTATACACATTCAAGGCCGATGCCAAGATGTTTTGGGCATCTATTGTTGCCCCTCCTGCCTTTGTCCTTCTGGTCTTGTTACTGTGGGGAGGCCGAGTTCGTGCTGCGTTTCTACTAATGTTCTTGTTTGTATCCGCCATCTTCGCTATTATCGCGATTATCCGACAAGCAACTAGGCCAGAGTCTTGGTTCGCTGAGTATACGAATAGCAGAGAATAATCTTGAATAGAAAGCAGCACTAGTGTCAGTGAACTTAGCGAACAAATTCTGCTCCGCTTGCGCAAACCCACTTATTGAAACAGCTGTTATTTGCCCAAAGTGCGGATCTCCTACGTCGGAGTATTTGAGGCAGGGGCCATCATCCATAAAGTCCAAAACAACAGCGGTTGTATTGGCAGTCTTCCTCGGCATCTGGTCTTGGCTATACACCTATGAACTCAACAAGAAGAAATTCTGGGTGTCCGTTGGCATATTTGGCACACTATCTCTTGTGTTTTTCATCCGAGATTCATACTTTTGGTACCGAAGAGATCTAGGCATCGAGTTAGAGACCCCAGAAGTCGTGTTTACGGTAGTTGCAAATGCAGCTTGGTTACTTAGCCCTATTGGATTAGCAATCTGGGCCATCATTGACAACGCTTCAAAGTCCTCTTCTTGGTACGAACAGTATCCGACGCGAAAAATTTCTTAGCCAAACAGCTCAGGAATAGTAGCCCCGTGAGAGGTCTTTAGGTCCTCTAGGTTCCAGGTAGCGATGTCTTGGATCTCTAGTTGTCCTGAGGCATCGGTAACACCAATTCTTAGAACTGGGATTCCTCTTGCTTCGCAGAGCCCAACAAACTTGACGTCGTCTTCTCTTCCTACGGAAACAATGACTCTGGCTGTTGATTCTGAGAAGAGAGCTGCTGTTAGGTCAACACCGTCTCGCTCAGTGATCTCGTTTAGCCAGACTCTTGCTCCCATACCAAAACGTAGTGTGCTCTCAACTAATGTCTGAGCAAGACCACCTTCTGATAAGTCATGAGTGGATGCTAAAAGACCTTGTAGAGATGCTCCTTGAAGTAATTCAGCAAGAGCTTTTTCTGCAGCTAGATCAACTACAGGTGGTTTACCACCTAGGTGATCATGAATAACTTCAGACCAAACTGAACCGTCTAGTTCATCTCTGGTAGTTCCTAGAAGATAAATGTTGTTACCTGCATCTTGCCAGCCAGAAGGAATTCTTCTTGCAACATCATCAATAACACCTAGAACACCAACTACTGGTGTTGGGTGGATAGCAACATCACCAGTTTGGTTATAGAAGGAAACGTTACCTCCGGTAACTGGAATGCCTAGTTCTAAACAACCATCAGCAAGACCTGCTGTTGCTTGTTTGAATTGCCACATCACTTCTGGGTTCTCAGGTGAACCAAAGTTTAGACAGTTGGTAACAGCAGCTGGGACCGCTCCTGATGAAGCAACGTTTCTATACGCTTCAGCCAAAGCAAGCTTTGCTCCATTGTATGGATCTAGTTGGCAGTAACGACCGTTAGCGTCTGTTGCAATTGCAACCCCGAGTCCAGTTTCTTCTGAGACTCGAACCATTCCTGAATCATCAGGCATAGCAAGTGCTGTGTTGCCACCAACGTAGTGGTCATACTGATCTGTGATCCAACTCTTAGATGCTTGGTTAGGAGATGAAACAATTCTTACTAGCTGTTCAGCAAGTTCACCTGGTTCATTAGAACGCTTTAGCTTTGCGTTGTTTACTGAGTTCTTGTTTAGCTCATCAATCCAAACTGGATATGCAACTGGTCTTTCATAAACAGGACCATCGTGGGCAACTGATCTAGGAGGAACGTTAACAATCTCTTCTTTACCCCAGTTGATGTAGAGTCTTGGCTCTCTAATTACTTCACCTAGAACACTGAACTCAACTTCATGCTTTTCAACAATTGCTGTGAAGGCTTTTAGATCTTTCTTAGGAACGATCGCCATCATGCGTTCTTGTGATTCACTCATAAGAATTTCTTCAGGTGTTAGGGAATCATCTCGTAGTAATACATCTTGCAGCTGAACTCGCATACCTGCTTGACCATTAGATGCAAGCTCACTTGTTGCACAGGACAAACCAGCACCACCAAGGTCTTGAATACCAGCTACTACCTGGGCAGCGTAGAGCTCCAGGCAGCACTCAATCAGTACCTTCTCAGCGAAAGGATCACCAACCTGAACTGCAGGTCTTCTAGAAGGCCCATCAGCATCAAATGCTTCAGATGCTAGAACTGATACTCCACCAATACCATCAGCACCTGTTCTTGCTCCAAAGAGAATTACAAGATCACCTGGGTTAGATGCTTTAGCAAGCTTTAGGTCTTCATGGCGCAGAGCTCCAACAGATAGTGCATTTACTAGCGGGTTACCTTGGTAAACCTTGTCGAATACAGTTTCTCCACCAATGTTTGGTAGCCCTAGACAGTTGCCGTAGAAGCTAATCCCTGAGACAACACCGTTCACAACTCTTGCTGTGTCGGGGTTATTTACTGCACCAAATCTAAGTTGATCCATAACAGCAATAGGTCTTGCACCCATAGTAAGAATGTCTCTAACGATTCCACCAACACCGGTAGCAGCACCCTGGAAAGGTTCGATGTAGCTTGGGTGGTTGTGTGACTCTACTTTGAATGTGACAGCCCAGCCTTCACCGATGTCAACAACACCAGCGTTCTCACCCATACCAACCATGAGGTTCTTGGTCATCTCTGGTGTTACTTTTTCACCGAACTGACGAAGGTAAATCTTTGAGCTCTTGTATGAACAGTGTTCTGACCACATGACTGAATACATAGCAAGCTCAGCACTAGTAGGTCTTCTACCAAGAATTAGTTTGATGCGGTCATACTCATCTTCTTTTAGACCAAGCTCTCGCCAAGGTTGTTCCTTGTCAGGAGTCTTCTTCGCGTTCTTTGTTGTGTCAACTGTTGAGATCTCTTTAGGCATTATGAGTTCACGACCTGGTTCAGTACAGATGTGAAGAAGGTAAGACCATCGACACCACTTCTCATTGCCAGTGGAGTGTCAGGACCAAATCCTGGTTCAACAGCATGCTCTGGGTGAGGCATAAGACCAACAACATTGCCTCTTTCATTACGAAGACCTGCAATGTTATTAACTGATCCATTTGGATTTATTTCGCTATAGCGGAAAGCAATTAGTCCATCGCCTTCTAGCCTCTTTAGAGTTTCATCATCAGCGATGTAACCGCCCTCACCATTCTTTAGCGGGATTGTTATCTTTTGACCAAGTTTGAAACCATTGGTCCAAGCTGTGTCAACATTTTCAACAATTAGTTTCTGATCTCTACAAATGAAGTGTTGGTTTTCATTTCTAATTAGACCACCAGGTAGTAGGTGTGATTCGACTAGAACTTGGAAACCATTGCAAATACCTAGAACAGGTAGTCCGCCATTAGCAGCATCAATGATGCTTTCCATAACAGGAGCTTGTGCTGCAATAGCTCCGCAACGAAGGTAGTCACCGAAACTAAATCCACCGGGTAGAACTACAGCATCTACTTTGTGTAGGTCAGCATCTGCGTGCCATAGTTTGACTACTTCACCACCGGCTAGACGAACAGCTCTTGCTGCGTCGCGGTCATCGAGTGTGCCAGGGAATGTAACAACACCTATCTTCATGGAGATTAGTTCTCCACGGTTACAGCGACAACATCTTCAATGACCCCATTAGATAGAAAGTCAGCTGCAATCTGCTTAGCTGCTTGAAGATCTGCATCTGTTGGGGTGTTTGCATAGTGAAGCTCAATACGCTTGCCAATTCGGACATTGGTGATCTCTGCATTGCCCTTGCGCTGTAGGGCGTTGGCTACTGCCTTACCAGCTGGATCTAGTAGGTCTGCTTTAGGCATGACTTCAACGATGATTTTAGGCACAGAATACGCTCCCGAAGGTCGGTGGGGCTAGTAAATTACAAGGTTTTTGCTCGCCGGCGTCACC
>Ga0315905_10003303_pt1 | contig 16676 bp, 26 predicted proteins | sample LakEriMetagenome_5_FD_203522 | JGI IMG/M metagenome (GOLD analysis project Ga0315905, IMG submission 203522) | Freshwater fungal communities from buoy surface, Lake Erie, Ohio, United States - Buoy 4 MA121 | ecosystem: Environmental > Aquatic > Freshwater > Lake | place: USA: Lake Erie, Ohio... | reverse complement strand
GCACTCTGGCCGCAGCCTTGCGCCAGCGCGTCGATCTGGCAGTGAATGGCACCTGCCTGTGTCGGATCATTGTTCAGGGCCGCACGCATCACCGCCTCGACCGGCAGAACTGCCAGAACCGCTTGCAGCATCGGCAGGAGGGGAATGCCATCGGCCCGTATCAGGCGGCGTGCATGCTCTGCCGCCGGATAATTTCCGTCGACAAAAGCGATTTCATCGCCGTGGCCCATCGCCCGAAGCGCGTGCAAAAGATCTGGCCCCAAGAGTGGAGAGATGCCGATCAGCATGATGTCATGTGCCTTCCGTGGCCCGCGATTCTGGCAGTTGTGTGCCTGTCTTAATCGCAAAGACTGCGACCTCAGTGGCGGGCTGTCAATATTAAATCACTCTGATTTATTTATCTTGACGCAAGGATGGGAATCAGGTCATCTGCATCCTGTCGCCGGGCGTCATAGCCAAGGCGGACGGCATCAGAATGGGAAAATTCCCTTTATTCCTTGGGAGGAAACAGAATGAAACTCAAGACCACCGCGCTGCTCGGCGCTGCCGCTTTGGCACTGATGGCGGGCTCCGCTTCGGCTGCCGATCTGGCCTGCCTGATCACCAAGAACAACACCAACCCCTTCTTCGTGAAGATGAAGGAAGGTGCCGAGGCTGCCGCAACTGCCGCTGGTCTGGATTTCCAGGCTTACGCTGGTGAAAAAGACGGCGACGCTGCTCCGCAGATCACTGCCATCGAAAACTGCGTTGCCGCTGGTGCCAAGGGCATCCTGATCACCGCCTCGAACGACTCGGTCGCACCGGCACTGAAGGACGCCCGCGCCGCTGGCATCCTCGTGATCGCGCTCGACACCCCCATCGCCGATCCAGAAGCTCAGGACATGACCTTCGCGACCGACAACTTCGAAGCTGGCATCTTGATTGGCAAATGGGCCGCCGCGACCCTGGGCGCCGAGGCTGCCAATGCCAAGATCGCCATGCTGAACATCAACAAAGACAACATCTCGGTTGACGTGCAGCGGAACACCGGCTTCCTGACCGGCTTTGGCATCACCGTTCCTGATCTGTCTGTGATGGACTCGGAAGACGATCCGCGCGTCATCGGCCACGAATCCTCGGACGCGAACCCCGAGGGCGGTCTGCGCGCGATGGAAACCCTCTTGGCCAAAGACCCCGACATCAACGTGGTCTACACCATCAACGAACCGGCTGCTGAAGGTGCCTATCAGGCGCTGAAGAACGCTGGCAAAGAAGGCCAAGCGATCATCGTTTCAGTTGACGGCGGCTGCCCGGGCGTGGCCTCGGTCGCGTCGGGCGTGATCGGTGCGACCTCGCAGCAGTACCCGCTTCTGATGGCCTCGAAGGGCATCGAAGCGATTGCCGCCTTCGCCAAGGATGGCACCAAGCCGGCTGCCTCCGAAGGTCTGACCTTCTTCAACACCGGTGTGAACCTGGTGACCGACAAGCCCGCCGAAGGCGTGACGTCGATCGACAGCACCAAGGGCACCGAGCTGTGCTGGGGCTAATGCCCCTCACGCACTGACTTGATCAATAGAAGGGCGACTCTTACGGTCGCCCTTCTTCATAGCCGGGGTCCATCCTCGGCTTTGGCCAGCCATGACCGGGGGAGACGCCACAGCGATGAGCGCAGATGACGCACCAACCAAGACGATTTCCGATTACGAAGCGACGCTGAACAAGGCCGATACGGCCGTGGCGAGCTTTGAAAAGGATGACAAGACCCTGAGCTTTATCCTGCGCGGTCACCTTCGCAGGAACCCGACGCTGATCCCGGCTCTGGTCCTGTTGATCTCGATCATCGCCTTCTCGATTGTCGCGCCGCGCTTCTTTGGCATGGGTGCGTTGTCGACGGTTCTCAAACAGACCACCGTTACCGGCTTTATCGCCATGGCGCAGACGCTGATCATCCTGACTGCGGGCATCGACCTTTCGGTCGGCGCGATCCTTGTGATCTCGTCGCTGATCATGGGCAACCTTGCCGTGGTCGCCGGTCTGCCCGTGTTTCTTGCGGTGCTGGTGGGCATGTTTTTTGGCGCGCTGATGGGCTTTATAAACGGCGTCCTCGTCGCCCGGATTAAGTTGCCGCCCTTCATCGTGACCCTGGGCACCCTGTCGATCTTCAACGCGTTGAAGCTGTGGTATTCGCAGTCTGAATCCATCCGCAATGCCGATATCGAAGCCAACGCGCCGGGCCTGTTGTGGTTTGGCGAAGGCTTCAACATGGCGGGTGCCTCGCTGACCTATGGCGGCATCGCGCTGATCCTCTTGGCGGCGATCCTATGGTATGTGCTGAACCACACCGCATGGGGCCGGCATGTTCATGCCATCGGCGATGATCCGGACGCGGCGATGCTGTCGGGCATCAACGTCAGTCGAACACTGATTTCCGTCTATGCCGTTGCCGGGCTAATCTGTGGCTTTGCCGCCTGGATCGCCATTGGCCGCGTGGGCTCTGTCTCGCCCATCGCCTTTGATACCGTGAACCTAGGCTCCATCACCGCTGTGGTGATCGGCGGCACCTCGCTGTTCGGCGGGCGGGGGTCGATCATTGGCTCAGTCCTTGGGGCCTTTATCGTGGGCGTGTTCAACACCGGCCTGTCGCTGGCTGGGGTCGATGACTATTGGCAGATGTTCGCCGCAGGCTGCCTTGTCATCATCGCTGTCGCCTTGGATCAATGGCTGCGGAGGGCAACACAATGACCGACGTCAAACCCATCCTTGAAGCGCGCGGGCTGATGAAACGCTATGGCACCGTGGTGGCCATGAACGGGGCGGATTTTGACCTGATGCCGGGCGAGATCTGCGCAGTGATCGGTGACAACGGGGCTGGCAAATCCACCCTGATCAAGGCGCTTTCCGGCGCGGTCACCCCCGACCACGGCGAAATCTTGTTGGATGGCAAGCCTGTCCACTTCCGCAGCCCCGATGATGCCCGCGCCATGGGCATCGAAACGGTCTACCAAAACCTTGCCATGTCGCCTGCGCTGTCGATTGCCGACAACATGTTTTTGGGCCGCGAATGGCGCAAACCCGGCATCCTTGGTTCGGTTTTTCGCATGATGGACCGCCCCCGGATGGAGGCGTTTGCCCGTCAAAAACTGTCCGAGCTTGGCCTGATGACCATTCAAGACATCTCACAGGCCGTTGAAACCCTCTCGGGTGGCCAGCGTCAGGGCGTGGCCGTGGCCCGCGCGGCTGCGTTCGGCTCTAAGGTTGTGATCTTGGATGAACCCACCGCCGCGCTGGGCGTCAAGGAATCCCGTCGCGTTTTGGACCTGATCCGCGATGTACGGGCGCGGGGCATCCCGATCATCCTAATCTCGCACAACATGCCGCATGTGTTCGAAGTGGCTGACCGCATCCACATTCACCGCCTTGGCCGCCGCCTTTGCGTGATCCGCCCGCAGGACTACTCGATGTCCGACGCCGTGGCCTTCATGACCGGCGCGAAACTGCCCGAAGGGGTTACAGAGCAGGCATGACTCCAGCCCAGTTGGCAGCAACCATCCGCGCGAAAGCGCAAGCGCAGGGGCGGTTTCTGACCGCCCTTGCCGGCCCACCGGGTGCGGGCAAATCCACGCTGGCCGCCGAACTGGTCGCGGCCTTGGGGCAGGGCGCCAAGGCCGTCCCGATGGACGGCTTTCACTATGACGACGCGGTGCTGATTGCGCGCGGCGCCCGCGCCCGCAAAGGCGCGCCGGACACCTTTGATGTGGCGGGCTTTCGTCACCTTCTGACGCGGCTTCGCACCGAAGACGAGGTGGCGATCCCTCTCTTTGACCGCGATTTGGAAATCAGCCGCGCCGGGGCCGACATTGTTGGTCCGCAGGACCGTATCCTGATTGTCGAAGGCAATTACCTTCTCTTGAACGAAGCCCCTTGGCCCGATCTTGCGCCGCTGTTTGACCTGACGATCTGGATCGACGTCCCCGAGGCCGAGTTGGACCGCCGCCTTCTGGCGCGCTGGGCGCATTACGGCAAAACCCCTGCCGAGGCCCGCGCCTGGATTGATGGCAATGACATGCCCAACATCCGCCGCGTTGTGGCAGGTTCCCGTCCTGCCCATCTGGTGATCCGCCAAGGTTAGGGCCTCAAGACCCCAAGCCACCTTGCACCAAAACCAAAGGTATGGAACGACAGGCCCAACCCGCCCTGCCTGTTCGGAGCCTTCCCATGTCCAGCCTCACCAACCTGTTCGTCACGCCGCTTTACCGCGCCAAGCTAAACGATCTGGCCAAAAAAAAGGTGAGCTACGACGAATTGCGCGACACCTGCATCGCGATTGCCGAGGATGATGAGGCCGGTCAGGAATGGTGCGAGCGTGAGGGCTATCCGGGCTATACATCCTATGCCTCACTCGACGATCTGCCTTGGCGCGCGCCGATCTTTGGCGATCTGGAAAAGGCGCTGGACAAGCATGTGGCCGCCTTTTGCGACGCGCTGGGCTTTGATCTGCAAGGCAAGAAACTCAAGTGCAACGCTTTCTGGATCAACATCCTGCCCGAAGGCGGCACGCACTCCAGCCACATCCACCCCCATTCGGTGATCTCTGGTACCACCTATGTGGCGATGCCCGAAGGCACCTCGGCGCTGAAGCTGGAGGACCCGCGCCTTGCCATGATGATGCTGTCGCCCTTGCGGAGAAAAGACGCCCCGCAGGAACTGCAGCCCTTCGTCTATGTGAAGCCTGAGGTGGGCGAGCTGCTTTTGTGGGAAAGCTGGCTGCGGCATGAAGTGCCGATGAACATGAGCGAGGAAGAGCGGATTTCGGTTAGTTTCAACTATAATTGGGGGTGAGGCTGTAGGGTGGGCATTCTTTGCGCACCTTCGCGGTCATGATATGGTACGCGATCAGGATTTGGATTGCGGAGCGATCGTCACGAATAATGGGGTCTGAATGCAATATGTTTCGATAGCAATCTCTGTTCTAGCACTACTGGTCTCTGGGTTTACTCTGTGGCTCTCGCATCTCCGACGCGGAAAGCTGAAGATGACAAAGCCGACCTTGATTTTCTTTGGTCCAGATGGAGGAGAGCGAGGAATCTCAAAACTCTACCTCAGAACATTGCTATATTCGACGGCGAAGCGAGGTGTAGTCCTAGAGCACCTCTACGTTCGTCTTCGCCGTGGTGAAACCCAGCAGAACTTCAACATCTGGGTCTACGGAGAGAAGGACTTGGCGCGCGGTAGCGGTCTGTTTATCGGTCAAGAAGGCATGGCGACAAATCATCACTTCCTGTTGCCCACTGATATTAGCAATTTTGATTTCTCTTCCGGCGACTATCGGCTGGAAGTGTTTGGGAAAACCGTGGAATGCGACCGTGTCCACCTGCTTTCTTCCATTGAGGTTAGCATTTCTTCGGAAGAGGCGAGCAAACTCCGGGAACCCGGCCACGGGATTTACTTCGACTGGGGTCCAGACGCGGGGCGCTATCAGACAAAAATCGACGGCAAGCCAAGCCGCCAGGCCGACGCTTTGAAATTGCTTGAGGCATTCAAGAGCGAGATGGCTGGTGATCCTGTGAAGTAGGTCTGAGTCCCCCAACATACCCCTTGCCTTCCCACCCCCCTCCACCTATACGGCCCCATCCAACGATTCCGGGTGACCGCGAATCGTAGGATTATTTTTGTTCCACCGGACCCAAGGTGACCCGCAAGGGGCCTTCTGGTGACTGAGAAAAGGAAGAGGCGCATGAACGCCAAAGAACTGCACGGGAAAACCCCCGAAGCGCTGCGCGAGAACCTCGTTGCGCTGAAGAAGGAAGCCTTCAACCTGCGCTTCCAGGCCGCCACCAACCAGCTGGAAAACACCGCCCGCATGCGCGCTGTCCGTCGTGACGTCGCCCGCATCAAGACTGTGCTTGTCCAAAAAGCTGCTGAAGCTGCGAAGTAAGGGGAACCGCCATGCCGAAACGTATCCTGCAGGGTGTTGTCACCTCGGACAAGAACGAACAGACCATCACCGTTTTGGTGGAACGTCGTTTCAAGCACCCGCTGCTGCAAAAGACCGTTCGTAAGTCGAAGAAATATCGCGCTCACGACGAACACAACAAATTCAAGACCGGTGACACCGTTCGCATCGAAGAGTGCGCACCGATTTCGAAAACCAAACGCTGGACGGTTGTGGTCGAGGCATAAGCCTCGGCCCTTTCGTCTGTCGACAATACGAAACCCTGGGGAATGATCCCCAAAGGTCGGGAGAAACCAAATGATCCAGATGCAAACGAATCTGGATGTGGCTGATAACTCTGGCGCTCGCCGAGTTCAGTGCATCAAGGTTCTGGGCGGTTCGCACCGCCGTTATGCTTCGGTCGGTGACATCATCGTTGTTTCGGTGAAGGAAGCGATTCCGAAGGGTCGTGTGAAAAAAGGTGACGTCCGCAAGGCCGTTGTTGTTCGCACCGCCAAGGAAGTTCGTCGTGAAGACGGCACCACCATCCGCTTTGACCGCAACGCTGCCGTCATCCTGAACAACCAGGGTGAACCGGTCGGCACGCGTATCTTCGGGCCGGTTGTCCGTGAACTGCGCGCCAAGAACTTCATGAAAATCATCTCGCTTGCTCCGGAGGTGCTGTAATGGCCGCCAAGCTCCGTAAAGGCGACAAGGTTGTCGTGCTCACCGGCAAGGACAAGGGCAAGCAGGGCGAAATCGCTTCTGTGAACCCGACCGCCAACAAAGCCGTGGTTGAAGGCGTCAACGTCGCGATCCGTCACACCAAGCAGTCCCAAGCCTCGCAGGGCGGCCGTCTGGCGAAAGCCATGCCGATCGAACTGTCGAACCTGGCACTGATGGACAAGAACGGCAAAGCCACCCGCGTCGGCTTCCGCATGGAAGGTGACCAGAAGGTTCGCTTCGCCAAGACCACCGGGGAGGCCATCTGATGTTGGATCAAGCCAAGTACACCCCGCGCGCCAAGGCCGACTATCATGCCCGCATTCGCGCGGCGATGAAGGCCGAGTTCGGCTACAAGAACGATATGCAGATCCCCAAGCTGGACAAGATCGTCCTGAACATGGGTGTCGGCGAAGCCGTGAAAGACACCAAAAAGGTCAAGACCGCCGCTGAAGAACTCACGGCGATTGCAGGCCAGAAGGCTGTCATCACCAAGGCCAAGAAGTCCATCGCCGGTTTCCGCGTTCGCGAGGAAATGCCGCTGGGCTGCAAGGTCACGCTGCGCGGCGACCGCATGTATGAATTCCTCGATCGTCTGATCACGGTGGCGCTGCCCCGCGTCCGCGACTTCCGCGGCGTGAAAGGCTCCTCGTTCGACGGCCGTGGCAACTATGCCATGGGCCTGAAAGAGCAAATCGTGTTCCCCGAGATCAACTTCGACAAAGTCGATGAGATCCTTGGCATGGACATCATCATCTGCACCACCGCAAATAACGACGCGGAAGCCAAGGCGCTGTTGAAGCATTTCAACATGCCCTTCACGTCGTAAGCGCGAGGAACCGAAGCAATGGCAAAAAAATCCATGGTGAACCGCGAAGTGAAGCGCGCCGCTCTTGTGAAGCAGCATGCTTCCAAGCGCGCCGCCCTCAAAGCGGTGATCAACGACCAGTCCAAGCCCGTCGAAGAGCGCTTTAAGGCGACTCTGAAGCTGGCGCAGATGCCCCGCAACTCGTCGGCAACGCGGATCCACAACCGCTGCCAGCTGACGGGCCGTCCGCATGCGTTCTATCGCAAGCTCAAACTCAGCCGCATCATGCTGCGTGAACTGGCCTCGTTCGGTCAGATCCCGGGCATGGTCAAGTCCAGCTGGTAAGGAGATCGCACAATGTCGATGAACGATCCTATTGGCGATATGCTGACGCGCATCCGCAACAGCCAGCTGCGTGGCAAGTCCACCGTGAAAACCCCGGCGTCCACGCTGCGGGCTCGCGTTTTGGATGTGCTGCTGTCGGAAGGCTATATCCGCGGCTATGAAAAGACCGCCACGGCCAATGGCCAGGGCGAGTTTGAAATCAGCCTCAAGTACTACGAAGGCACCCCGGTGATCCGCGAAGTCAAGCGCGTGTCGAAGCCGGGCCGTCGTGTGTACATGGGCGTTAAGGATATCCCCACGGTCCGCAATGGCTTGGGTATCTCCATCGTCTCGACGCCGAAGGGCGTCATGTCGGATGCAAATGCACGCGCGGCCAATGTTGGCGGCGAAGTGCTTTGCACCGTGTTCTAAGGAGGGTTGAATGTCTCGTATCGGCAAGAAACCCGTCGCCCTTGTCAAAGGCGTCTCGGCCACGATCTCTGGCCAGACCGTCGAAGTCAAAGGCCCGAAGGGCACCCGCAGCTTCACCGCTGGCGACAACGTGACTCTGACCATTGAAAACGACACGATCAAGGTGACGCCGCGCGGCACCTCGAAGATCGCGCGTCAACAGTGGGGCATGTCGCGCTCGATGATCGAAAATCTGGTCATCGGCGTCAGCACCGGCTTCAAGAAAGAGATGGAAATTCAGGGTGTGGGTTATCGCGCAGCGATGAACGGCAACGTCCTGAAGCTTTCGCTGGGTTACAGCCACGAAGTAAACTTCGCGGTTCCGGCTGGCATCACCGTCACCTCTCCGAAGCAGACCGAAATCATTGTGGAAGGCATTGACCAACAGCAGGTTGGTCAGGTCGCCGCGAACATCCGCGAGTGGCGCAAGCCCGAGCCCTACAAGGGCAAAGGCATCCGCTACAAGGGCGAGTTCGTCTTCCGCAAGGAAGGCAAGAAGAAGTAAGGGGCGCAAAAATGGCGAACAACAAAAGAGAGCTGTTCCTCAAGCGCCGCATGCGCGTCCGGAACAAGATCAAGGCGATGGCCAATGGCCGCCTTCGCCTGTCCGTCCACCGCTCGTCGAAAAACATCAGCGCTCAGCTGATCGACGACGCCAAGGGCATCACTGTCGCGGCAGCTTCGACCTTGGAAAAGGATCTGGGCTTCGTGGGCAAAAACAATGTGGAAGCGGCGGCGAAGGTGGGTCTCACCATCGCCGAGCGCGCCAAGAAGGCCGGTGTCGAAGAGTGCTACTTCGATCGCGGCGGTTTCCTCTTTCACGGCAAGATCAAGGCTTTGGCCGATGCTGCCCGTGAAGGTGGACTGAAGTTCTGAGGAGTTGAAAAATGGCAGAACGTGAAAACCGTCGGGACAATCGTGGTGGCAATGATCGCCGCGATAACCGGCCCGAGGAAACCCCGGAATTCGCTGACCGTCTGGTCGCGATCAACCGCGTTTCCAAAACCGTAAAGGGCGGCAAGCGCTTTGGCTTTGCAGCACTCGTCGTGGTCGGCGACCAAAAAGGTCGCGTCGGCTTCGGCAAGGGCAAGGCCAAGGAAGTGCCGGAAGCGATCCGCAAGGCAACGGAACAGGCCAAGCGCCAGATGATCCGCGTGCCCTTGAAGGACGCCCGCACCCTGCACCACGACATGGAAGGCCGTCATGGCGCCGGTAAAGTCGTGATGCGCTCGGCTGTGGCTGGTACCGGCATCATCGCCGGCGGCCCGATGCGCGCCGTCTTCGAAATGCTGGGTCTGCAGGACGTTGTTGCGAAGTCGATCGGCTCGCAGAACCCCTACAACATGATCCGCGCCACCATCGACGGTCTGAAAGCAGAGACCTCGCCCCGTCAGGTTGCGGCTCGCCGCAACAAGAAGGTGGCCGAGATCCTGAACAAGCCCGCCGCTGAAACCGTGGAGGCTTGATCATGGCAGCCAAGAAAGCAGCGGCTCCGGCCGCCAAGAAAACCATCGTCGTGAAGCAGGTGGCCTCGGCCGCCCGCCGCCCGGCCGTTCAGACCGCGACCCTCAAGGGTCTGGGCCTGAACAAGATGAACCGCACCCGTGAGCTGGAAGATACCCCTTCGGTCCGCGGCATGGTCAACAAGATCAGCCACCTCGTCGAGATCATCGAAGAGCGCGGCTAAGCGTTTGGTGGGGTAACGCCCGGCCCTGCGAATGACGCGCCCCAAGGGAAACCTTGGGGCGTTTTCATTTTGGCGTGGATCGGTCATTCTTTGGGCCGATAAACCAGCCAGAGGTACCGCCATGATCGTTAGAACCCTTGCCTCCATCCTGAACACCGCGGCGCATGTGAAAGGCGACGCCTTCGAAAGCCGCCGCATCCTCTTGGCCGCTGATGGCTTGGGCTATTCCTTGCACGATACGCTGTGCAAGGCCGGGACCGAGCAGCATCTTGAATACAAGAACCACGTCGAGACGAACTATGTCATCGAAGGCGTGGGCGAGGTGGTGAATGTCGCCACCGGCCAGGTCTGGCCCTTGGGGCCGGGGACGGTTTATGTGCTGGACCATCACGAAGCGCATCTTCTGCGCGCCACCACCGATCTGCGGATCATCTGCGTGTTCACCCCTGCGCTGACGGGGCAAGAAAAGCATGATGCGTCTGGCAGCTATCCAGCGCCGGTGGCGGGATGAACCCCGCCCTACGGGGGTTGATTGATCGGCATACGCCCTCTATACGCGCCCGGTGACCTTCCAAGGCCACAGAATCAACAACACCCGTGACGCCCGGCGTCACATAACCAAGAAAAATCGCCGTGTTTGCCCCGCCGTCGCAGTGGGTGCAGTTCCGGCATAGGAGTTTGCGACATGAAACTGCATGAACTTTCCGACAATCCCGGCGCCGCCAAAAAGCAAAAGCGCGTCGCACGTGGTCCCGGCTCGGGCAAGGGCAAGACCGCTGGCCGTGGTATCAAGGGCCAGAAATCGCGTTCGGGTGTGGCCATTGGTGGCTACGAGGGCGGCCAAATGCCGCTGTATCGCCGCCTGCCCAAGCGCGGCTTTAACAAGCCGAACCAAAAGCATTACGCTGTCATCAATCTGGGCCTGATCGAAAAGTTCATCGGTCTGGGCAAGCTGGATGCCAAGGTCGAGATCACCGAAGATGCGCTGATCGCGGCTGGCCTGACCAAGCAAAAGCTGGACGGTATCCGCGTTCTGAACAAGGGCGAGATCAAATCGGCCGTCAAGCTGGTGGTCACCGGCGCATCGGCTGCCGCGATCGAGGCTGTGAAGGCCGCTGGCGGTTCGCTCACGGTTGCAGCAGCGGCTGAATAAGAGGTTGTGAGCGGCGACAAGACCGCTTACATCATCCCACGAGTTTTCCCGCGCCGCCGACCGGAGAACGGTTCGGCGGCGCTGTGCATGAAAGAGACCAAACATGGCATCTGCTGCAGAGCAAATGGCGGCCAACCTGTCCTGGGGGGCCTTCGGTAAAGCGACGGATCTGCGTCAGCGTATCTTCTTTACCCTTGGCCTGCTGATCGTTTACCGCCTTGGCACCTATATCCCGGTTCCCGGGATCGACGGTCAGGCGCTGCGCGAGTTCATGGCGGATGCGGGTGCCGGTCTTGGCGGTATTCTGAACATGTTCACCGGCGGCGCCATCAGCCGCATGGGGATCTTTGCCCTTGGCATCATGCCCTATATCTCGGCCTCGATCATCGTCCAGCTTTTGGCATCCATGGTGCCCGCGCTGGAGCAGATGAAGAAAGAGGGCGAACAGGGCCGCAAGAAGATGAACCAGTGGACGCGATACGGCACCGTGGCGCTGGCGCTGTTCCAAGGCTATGGCATCGCCATTTCGCTGCAGGCGGGCGGCTTGGCCCACACGCCGGGGGCGTTCTTTGTCGCGTCCTGTGTCATCACGCTGGTCGGCGGCACCATGTTCCTGATGTGGCTGGGTGAGCAGATCACCGCACGCGGCATCGGCAACGGCATTTCGCTGATCATCTTTGTTGGCATCGTGGCGGAAATTCCGGCTGCACTCGCCCAGTTCTTCAGCCAAGGCCGCGCGGGTGTCATCTCGACCCCGGTTATCATTGGCGTGCTGATCATGGTCGTGGTCGTGATTGCGGCTGTGGTGTTCATGGAGCGTGCGCTGCGCAAGATCACCATCCAATATCCCCGCCGTCAGGTGGGCATGAAGGTGTTCGACGGCGGCTCGTCCAACCTGCCGATCAAGGTGAACCCTTCGGGCGTTATCCCGGCTATCTTTGCCTCGTCGCTGCTGTTGTTGCCGATCACCATCTCGACCTTCTCGGGCGCGCAAACCGGCCCGATCATGTCGACCATTCTGGCCTACTTCGGCCCCGGTCAGCCGCTGTATCTGTTGTTCTTCGTCGGTATGATCGTGTTCTTCGCCTATTTCTACACGTTCAACGTGGCCTTCAAGGTCGAGGATGTGGCCAAGAACCTGCAAGATCAGAACGGCTTTATCCCCGGCATCCGTCCCGGCAAAAAGACTGAAGAGTATCTGGAATATGTGGTCAATCGCGTCTTGGTGGTCGGCTCGGGTTATCTGGCGCTGATCTGTCTGTTGCCCGAAGTGCTGCGCGACCAGTTTGCCATTCCGTTCTACTTTGGCGGCACCTCAGTGCTGATCGTGGTCTCGGTGACCATGGACACCATCAATCAGGTGCAGTCGCATCTGCTCGCGCATCAGTATGAAGGGCTGATCGAAAAGTCGAACCTGCGGGGCAAGAAACGCACCCCGAAGGCTCCGGCGCGGCGCTAAGAGGGCAGGCTATGACGAATATCATCCTTCTCGGACCGCCCGGGGCTGGCAAAGGCACCCAAGCCATACGCTTGATGGATGAGCGCGCCATGGTGCAACTGTCGACCGGCGACATGCTGCGCGAGGCCAAGACCAGCGGCACCGAGATGGGTCGCAAGGTTGCTGACGTGATGGAACAGGGCGGTCTCGTCACCGATGAGATCGTCATCGGCCTGATCGAGGAAAGGCTGGAAAAGGGCGCCCCCGGCGGGTTCATCTTTGACGGGTTTCCGCGCACGCTGAAACAGGCGGATGCGTTGGCCGATCTTCTGGCCAAGCGCGGCCTGACGCTCGATGCGGTGATCGAGCTTGTGGTGGATGACAAAGCGCTGGTTGGCCGCATCGTCAAGCGCGCCGAAGAGGCACGCGCTGAAGGCCAGCCGGTCCGCAAGGATGACACGCCTGAGGTCTTTGCCGTGCGGCTGCAGGAATACTACAAGAACACCGCCCCCCTGATCGGCTATTACTGGGCCAAGAAAAGCCTTGTGCAGATTGACGGCATGGCCGCGATGGATCAGGTCGCGACCGCAATCGCGAAAGTTCTGGACAAGGCTTGAGATTCCGGCCCGCGCCGCTTGACGGCAGGGGGGAAAGCCCCTAAAGCACGGCGTCCCGACACGGAATCGCCCGTGGATTGGGTTTCCCGTAATTGGGAAGATCGTTGTCGGGCTTTTGTCCGGCTGTTGTGAAAAAAGGTTCTGGCACTACGGAACCGCAACCAAAAGGAAGATACGTTTGGCACGTATTGCTGGCGTTAACATCCCGACGCAAAAACGGGTTCCCATTTCTCTGCAGTATATCGCTGGCATCGGCGCTCATAACGCCGAAGCGATCTGCGCCGCGCTGAACATTGACCGCGCACGTCGCGTCAATCAGCTGACCGATGCCGAAGTGCTGGCCATCCGCGAATTCATCGACGCCAACTTCACCGTTGAAGGCGACCTGCGTCGCGAAGTTTCGATGAACATCAAGCGTCTGATGGACCTTGGCTGCTATCGTGGTCTGCGTCACCGTAAGGGCCTGCCGGTCCGCGGTCAGCGCACCCATACGAACGCTCGTACCCGCAAGGGCCCCGCAAAAGCCATCGCTGGCAAGAAGAAATAAGGGGTAGGGCACTATGGCACGCGATACCAAAGCATCCCGCACGAAGAAAAAAGAACGCAAGAACATCGCCGCTGGCGTGGTTCATGTGAACTCTTCGTTCAACAACACCAAGATCCTGATCTCTGACGTTCAGGGCAACGCGATTTCCTGGTCGTCCTCGGGCACCATGGGCTTCAAAGGCTCGCGGAAATCGACCCCTTACGCAGCCCAGATGGCTGCCGAGGACGCTGCCCGCAAGGCGCAAGAGCATGGCATGAAGACCGTCGAAGTCGAAGTGCAGGGCCCCGGTTCGGGCCGTGAATCGGCTTTGCGCGCGCTGGCTGCTGTCGGCCTGAACATCACCTCGATCCGTGATGTGACGCCGCTGGCGCACAACGGCTGCCGTCCGCCGAAGCGCCGCCGCGTCTAAAGTTATTCGAATTCAATCGGGCCGTGCGATTTCGCGCGGCCCGATTGCGTGATTCCAGATCCTCGGGCGTCACCTGCTTACGGGACATGGGCAGGCGACAAGAATGGAGGCGAAAGCATGATCCACAAGAATTGGCAGGAACTCATTAAGCCGCAGCAACTGGTCGTGAAGGCCGGGGCTGATGCTCAGCGTGTGGCGACCGTTATCGCCGAACCGCTGGAGCGTGGCTTTGGTCTGACGCTCGGCAACGCGCTGCGTCGCGTTCTGATGTCGTCGCTGCAGGGCGCGGCCATCACCAGCGTCCAAATCGACAACGTGCTGCACGAGTTTTCCTCGGTGGCGGGTGTTCGCGAAGATGTCACCGACATCGTGCTGAACCTGAAGGGCGTTCGCCTGAAGATGGAAGTCGAAGGGCCGAAGCGCCTGTCGATCTCTGCCAAGGGCCCGGGCGTTGTCACCGCTGGTGACATCTCGGAAACCAACGGGATCGAGGTTCTGAACAAGGACCATGTGATCTGCCATCTTGACGATGGTGCCGACGTTTACATGGAACTGACGGTTAACACCGGCAAGGGCTATGTCTCGGCTGACAAGAACCGTCCGGAAGATGCGCCGATTGGCCTGATCCCGATCGACGCGATTTATTCGCCGGTCAAGAAAGTGTCGTACGAAGTGCAGCCGACCCGCGAAGGTCAGGTGCTGGACTATGACCGGCTGACCATGAAGATCGAAACCGATGGCTCGCTGACCCCCGATGATGCCGTGGCCTATGCTGCGCGCATCCTGCAGGACCAGCTGGGTGTGTTCGTCAACTTTGACGAGCCGGAGTCGGCGAAGGCGGGCGAAGTGGATGCGGGCCTTGAGTTCAATCCGCTGCTGCTCAAGAAAGTTGACGAGCTGGAGCTTTCGGTCCGCTCGGCCAACTGCCTGAAGAACGACAACATCGTCTACATCGGCGATCTGATCCAGAAAACCGAAGCCGAGATGCTGCGTACTCCGAACTTTGGCCGCAAGTCCTTGAACGAGATCAAGGAAGTGCTGTCGGGCATGGGGCTGCATCTGGGTATGGAAGTCGAAGACTGGCCGCCAGAGAACATCGAAGATCTGGCAAAGCGCTTCGAAGACCAGTTCTAAGGGGCACCCCCCCACCCCCATCCCCTCCCCACGGAGGGGGAGGGGGGCCGCTAAAATGCCCGGACTGCCGGGGAAACAGATCGAAAATTCTTAATTTTCGATCAAGGCGAAAGCCCAAGGTGAGCGGGACCAGTCGTAGGCCCTGCCGGACAAAGCAAAACAAGCGTCTAGGAGATTCCGATGCGTCACTCAAACGGCTACCGCAAGCTGAACCGCACCCACGAACACCGCAAAGCGATGTTCGCCAACATGGCCGGTTCGCTGATTGAACATGAACAGATCAAGACCACCTTGCCGAAAGCCAAGGAACTGCGTCCGATCATCGAAAAGCTGATCACGCTGGCCAAGCGTGGCGACCTGCACGCACGCCGTCAGGCCCATGCCCAGCTGAAGCAGGACATGCACACTGCACGTCTGTTTGAAATCCTCGGCCCGCGCTATGCCACCCGTCAGGGCGGCTATGTGCGCATTCTGAAGGCTGGCTTCCGCTATGGCGACATGGCCCCGATGGCGATCATTGAATTCGTCGACCGTGATCCTTCGGCCAAGGGCGCCGCAGACCATGCCCGCAGCGCCGCCGATGAGGCTGCTGAGGACTAAGACTGCGCCACCGGCGCAGCATCTAGGACTTTGACGACAGGCCCGCGTTTCGCGGGCCTTTTTCAATTGTATTCTCTAGCAAAAACACTCTAAGATTGTAATAAATCATCGATAGGTTGTTTTTCAGTGACTGTGTTCAGGGGTAAGGGACGGCAAAATGGCGCGCACGATCGGTCTGGAGATGGGACTGGCAAGATTGTCGACCTTTGCCCCTGCAGGTTATGCGCTCGGCCTGCACATCCGGTTTGCCTCGGCCCAAATCATGGTCAACACCTATGACCCGCGTTGGGTCGAGATTTATACGAACCGGGGCTACATGCTGTGTGATCCGCTGATCTCTTGGGGGTTTGGCACCGAAGGTATCGCGCGGTGGAGTGTCCTGAACCATCCCGATCCGCATGATGTCTTAGGTCAGGCCAAGGCCTTTGGCCTGACCTACGGCGTCGCGGTGGCGCATGGGCCGACCAGCTCGCGCACGATCGGCGGCTTTGCGCGCAGCGACCGCGAATTCACTGACGCTGAGATCGCTGAAATCGTCGAGATGGTGCGCATCCTTCACCGCGAAACTGAGCCGCCTGAACATCTCTCGGCCGCCCAGGTTGAGGCATTGCGGTTGATCGCGAAAGGTTATCGCTATTCTCAGGCGGCGCAGCAGATCGGCATCTCGGAAAGCGCGCTTAAGGCCCGGTTGCGCAGCGCGCGCGAACGCTTGCTGTGTCGTACCACCGCCGAAGCGGTCCAGCGCGCGCTGGAAGCTAAGCTGCTCTAGGTGGTGCCCCGGCCGATTTCTGTTTTTCAAACCGGCTGGAGGTTAGCATGCAGACGACGACTTTATCCTTTGACAATATTCATAC
>Ga0315905_10003301_pt1 | contig 16679 bp, 19 predicted proteins | sample LakEriMetagenome_5_FD_203522 | JGI IMG/M metagenome (GOLD analysis project Ga0315905, IMG submission 203522) | Freshwater fungal communities from buoy surface, Lake Erie, Ohio, United States - Buoy 4 MA121 | ecosystem: Environmental > Aquatic > Freshwater > Lake | place: USA: Lake Erie, Ohio... | reverse complement strand
GTCACGCCCTCAATCGGCGACGCGTCGAGCGGCATGGAGTTTGACATCACGGTTCCGGACGATTCGCTGTGGGTGATGGGGGACAACCGCTACGACTCGGCGGATTCGCGCTACAACCAGGACAAGCCGGGGCGAGGCTTCGTCCCCGTCGACAAGGTCGTCGGTCGCGCTGTCGTTGTCTCGTGGCCGATTACGCACTGGACGTGGCTCGATAACTACGCTGGTAACTTCGCGAATGCCGAGTGACCCAACTCTCGATCTCGAACGCGAGTTGCTCGCGAAGGGCAGTGGGATTGTGGTCGGCGTCGACGAGGTCGGCCGAGGTGCAGTAGCAGGTCCGGTCGTCGTCGGTGTTGCCGTGATTCGCGCCGCGACGGATTTCCCAGCAGGGCTTCGGGATTCCAAACTGATTGCCGCGTCGAAGCGCGACAAGTTAATGCAGCCGGTAGCCGACTGGGTGGACGCGATCGCGACGGGCGAAGCGACGGCAGCCGAGATCGACGAGTTCGGAATCATTTCTGCACTTGCCCGCGCGGCCGAACGCGCGTTCGCAACGCTCGCGATTGAAGGTCACGACCTAGCTGGCGCCTCGGTGATTCTGGACGGGTCGCACAACTGGCTGAAGGCGTCCCTGTTGCCGCCTGTCGACATCATGGTGCGCACCAAGGCCGACCGCGATTGCGCGGTGGTCGCGGCCGCTTCCGTCTGGGCCAAGGTCTATCGAGACCGGCTCATGGTCGATTCCGCGGGAGACGACGACACCTACGGCTGGGCCTCGAACAAGGGCTATGGAAGCGAAGGGCACTTTGACGCGATTCGTGCGCACGGCGCAACCGACTTCCACCGGCGGACCTGGTTGTCCTCGGTATTGCCCGTGGCGCCGAAAGAATAGAATGAATCTCGATGAACGACGATGACCTCGATGCCTACGATCGCGACGCCGAACTGCAACTGTTCCGCGAATACCGCGACGTCGTCGCGCAATTCTCGTATGTCGTCGAGACCGAGCGCCGTTTTTACCTCGCGAACGACGTCCAGCAGGTCGTCAAAGAAGCGGGCAACGACTTCTATTTCGAATTGACGCTCACCGATGTCTGGGTGTGGGATGTTTATCGCGCTGACCGTTTCGTGAAGTCGGTCAAGATTCTGACCTTCAAAGACATCAACGTCGAAGAAACCGGTAAGAAGGAACTCAAGTTGCCGCGAGACCTCGCAATCGGCGACAACTAACCGTTTCGCACATCGCCTCGTTAGGGCGAGTTCTCCACGGTTCGGGTTAATGCCCGACCACACGTCCCTCGCGTATCCGACCCTGTTGGGGGAGGAACAATGGCACGCAAAGACGAACTGGGTCGATGGGGCGAAACCGTCGCTGGCGATTTTCTGGTCGCGAACGGCTACGAGGTTCTCGATCGCGGCTGGCGCTGCCGTCACGGCGAAATCGACCTCATCGCGCGTTACGGACGAACCGTTGCGTTTGTCGAAGTCAAAACCCGTCGGACTGGGCGTTACGGGCATCCGCTCGAGGCGATAACTTCGGCCAAGTTCGCGCGATTGCGAGTTCTCGCGGGCGAATGGTGCCGGGTCAACCGAGTACACGCCGGAACGGTTCGGATCGACGCGATCGGCATAATCGGTGACGGACTCGCCGTTGGCAGCCTCGAACATCGCGTCGGAGTCATCGAATGACCGTCGGTCGAACCCGGTCCATCGCGCTGTCCGGGTTGTCGGGTCACCTCGTCGACATCGAAGCGGACATCGCGTCGGGGTTGCCCGCGCTCGTGCTCATCGGGTTGCCCGATGCGTCGTTGGGGGAATCGAAAGACCGCGTTCGCAGTGCCGTCGCGAACTCCGGGTGCGCGATGCCGCCCACGCGCGTCACGGTGAACCTGTCGCCCGCGAGTTTGCCGAAACAAGGCAGCGGATTCGACCTCGCCATCGCGTTGGCGATTCTGGCGGGAACGAGGGATGTGCCTGCTGAATCCGTCGCCGCGTGTGTGCATGTCGGAGAGCTTGCCCTCGACGGTCGAGTCCGACCGGTTGCGGGGATTCTGCCCGCGGTAGTCGCGGCGCGCGACGCTGGTGCGCGGCGCATCATGGTGCCGGCGGGTAATCGCACCGAGGCGGAACTCGTGCCGGGCATCGAGGTCGTCGCGGTGGCGAGCCTCGCCCACGCTCTGCGAGTGCACGGTGCCGACATTGTGGTGCCAGATGTTGATGCGATTGAGCCCCCGAGCGAATCGGAATCCGAACCGTCGTCACGAGACCTGTCGGACATCGTTGGGCAGCCCGACGTCGTCGACGCGCTGGTCACCGCCGCAGCGGGGGGACACCACATGTTTTTGCTCGGGCCGCCGGGCGCGGGAAAGACGATGCTGGCGGAACGACTCGTAGACCTCTTGCCCGACCTCGACACCCACGACGCTCTCGAGGTCACGAGCATCGCGTCGTTAGCCCGCGTCGCCCAAACACGACAGCTGATAACCCGACCCCCGTTCGTCGCGCCGCATCACACGGCGACGGCCGTGGCGATCGTGGGCGGGGGTTCGGGAGTGATCCGCCCCGGTGCGGTGTCACGGGCGAGCCGCGGGGTGCTGTTCCTCGACGAGGCCCCCGAGTTCGCCACGACGGTTCTCGATGCACTACGGCAACCCCTCGAGTCGGGTGACATCGTGATTCATCGCGCGAATCACAGCGCACGATTCCCCGCGCGCGTTCAACTTGTGCTTGCGGCAAACCCCTGCCCGTGCGGGAACGCCGGCGTTGCCGACTCGACGTGCGTGTGCACGCCCGACCGTCGACGACGGTATCTGGCCCGATTGTCAGGGCCCATTCTCGATCGAATTGACATTCACGTTCACGTATCGAGGGTGTCACGTGCCCACCTGTTCGATGACTCGGCGCCGCGGATGACGACTGCTCGTGCGCGCGAACGAGTGACCGCGGCTCGAGCGATGGCCAACGACCGCTGGGGTCATGACCGCCCTGACGCGACGGAACTTCGGTCGGGCAGGTTTCGCCTTGCTCCCACGGTCGTTCGCGCGCTCGATGCCGCACTCGATCGCGGTGCCGTGACGATGCGCGGCTACGACCGAGTCCTGCGCATCGCCTGGACGTTGGCGGATTGCGACAGTGTTTCCGTTCCGACCGCCGACCACATCGGTCGTGCGCTCTACCTACGACAAGGAGTACCTGCATGACAACGACCTGGAACCTCTCGGACACCGACATCGATCGCGCGATGGTGCCATTGCGACCCGACGGCGATGAGCCCGATCGGCGCGACGCGTTCGCCGAGGTCGCCTGGGGGTTTCTCACCGAACCGGGGGATCGGGTCGCCGGCAGTTTGATTCGGCGATGGGGTGCGACGGATTCGCTCGCTCGGATCCTTACTCGCCCCGCTGCATCAACCCTCGCGGGCGACGATCTGTCGGGTACGGACGTCGCCGAAGCGCTCGCCCGATGGGAACCGCGCATGGATGCACCGGCACTGTTTCGTTCCTTGTCGACCGCGGTGTCGGTCGGTGCGAAGGTCGTCCGCCCCACCGACTCGGTCTGGCCAACGGGTCTCTCTGACTTAGGCGATCACGGTCCGCGTGTGTTGTGGTGTCGCGGTGACTCTGCGACGTTGCCCCAGCCGTCGAGTTCCGTCGCCATTGTCGGAGCTCGGGCATCGACGGGCTACGGCGAACACGTTGCAATGGATTTCGCCGCGGGGTTGACCTCACGCGGGTACACCGTCGTGTCGGGTGGTGCTTACGGAATCGACGGGATGGCTCATCGAGCGACGCTCGCGTGCGGCGGATCGACGGTCGCGGTCCTCGCCGGCGGAATCGACCAGTTGTATCCGGCGGGGCACGACGAATTGTTGCGACGAATCATCGCGGCGGGTGCTGTTGTGTCGGAAGTGAGCCCGGGTGGCGCCCCGACTCGCTGGAGATTTTTGCAGCGCAACAGACTTATCGCAGCGATGGCGGGTGTGACGGTCGTCATCGAGGCGGGCTACCGCAGCGGTTCGCTCAACACTGCGACCCACGCCCGAGACCTCGACCGCCCCATCGGCGTTGTGCCAGGACCGGTCACAAGCGGCGCGAGCGCGGGCTGTCACCGCTTGCTTCGAACCAACCCTGCGACGACGTTGGTCACGACCGTCGCCGAGGTCGCGGAATTGCTCGGGGTTGATGCGAACGCGGAACGATTCGACGCCCGAGACTCGGACACCGTCGTGCGAATTCTCGACTCTCTGTCGTCAACGAAACCTCGCGCGGTCGAGGCGATCGCCGCCAAAGCAGGAATCGACGTGACCACGGTCACGGCTACTCTCGGTTCCCTCGAGGCTGAGGGGCGCATTGCTCGTGACGCGTCGGGTTGGGTTCGGCAATCACAAACCGTGACCTAGGTCGGTAATCGGGCTTAAGGGGTAATCTGGCGCCATGCTCGAGCCGGAGAATTTCACGCACGTCATCGCCCACATCTCTGACACCCATCTATTGGGCGGGAACCGAAAACTGTTCTCAGCGGTGGACGTCAAGCGGAACCTCGACCTCGTGCTTGAACGACTTCGTTCAGGTGATCAAGCGATTGATGCACTGGTATTCACGGGTGACATCGCCGACATCGCTGAGCCAGAGGCTTACCGCTGGATTCGACACCGCGTCGAACCGGTAGCCGCTGAATTGGGTGCTGAACTGGTCTGGGTGATGGGAAACCACGACGAACGAGCGTCATATGCCCGCGAGTTGTTCGACGAAGCCGATACCGACCGCCCGCAAGACCGGGTCTACGACGTCTCTGGCCTTCGCATCATTTCCCTCGACACATCCGTGCCCGGTTACCATCACGGCGCCATCACCGATGCCCAACTCGAGTGGCTGTCGGAGGAGTTGGGAACCCCCGCGGAACACGGAACGGTCCTCGCGATGCACCACCCTCCGCTCGAGGCGCACAATCCGTTGGTCAGACTGATCGAATTAGAGGAACGCTCGCGTCTCGCGGCCGTGATTGCCGGCACCGACGTTCGAACCGTCCTCGCGGGACACCTGCACTATTCGTCATTCGGTACCTTCGCCGGCGTTCCCGTCTCCGTCGCGAGTGCGACGTGCTACTCGGTCGATTTGGGGGCAGACAAAACATTCCTGCTCAGTGCGGTTGACGGTGCTCAGTCCATCAATCTGGTTCACGTCTACGAGACCAACACCGTGCACTCCATCGTCCCCGTCGAAACCTTCGAGCAGATTTCCGCCTATCTGGCCTCACTTCGAGTCATGGCGGAGACAATGACCGACGCAGAAATCAAGGAAATGGTGTCGAAGAAGGACTCGGACTTCAACTCCGCGGAACGCGCACAATCAGCCGACCTTTAGCAGCCAACAGTTCGGTACGCTAAAGAGGTGAGGTCGCCGCGCGGGTGACCAAAAAGTACGGAGATTTCGCAATGTTCTTAAACAAGACTTACCGTTTCTGGTCCGCCCTCATCGCAATGGTTCTGGCCACAGCAACCGCGGGCGCGATGTTCTTCCTGTCGGCGACGGACAACGAAGAGACCGCCCCCGAGAGCGGCGCACCGGCGGCGTCGGAATCGGCCGAAGTTGCACGGATCAGTGCGGACTTCCCGGACTCGTCCGGAACGTCGATTTTCCTCGTGTTCACCAAGGACACCGAGCTGTCCGAGGACGAAATCACGACGATTAATGAAAACGTCGCCGAGATTTTTGCGGATCACACTGACATTGAGTTCGCAATCCCCGCGTTGGTCTCGGAAGACGGCACGACGGCATCGGCCATCATCCCGCTCGACAAGACACTCGTTGTCGAGGTTCAGGAAGAGCGTTACGCCGAAATTCGCGATTCGGCTGAAGCTGGGTTGAGTGGCGTGGACCTCTATCTGTCTGGGCCGGAAGGTTTTGCGATTGATATCTCGAACGTCTTCGCCGGCGCCGACTTCACGCTCCTCTTAGTCACCGCAAGCGTCGTTATCGTTCTTCTTCTCGTCACCTACCGCTCGCCAATTCTCTGGATCGTTCCGCTTCTGGTCGTCGGTTTGGCCGACGGACTCGCTGGGGCAATGGCTCGAAAGGCTGCCGATATGCTCGGGGGTCAACTCGATGCCTCGGTGACGGGAATCCTTTCGGTGCTGGTCTTCGGTGCTGGCACGAATTACGCGTTGCTCATCATTTCCCGATACCGCGAAGAACTCCTGAAGTTCGAGTCGCGTGCCGACGCAATGGCCAAAGCCGTTCGCGGAACGGCACCCGCGATCATCGCATCGGGTGGCACCGTTCTTGCCGTCATGGCGGTGCTGTTATTCACTCAGTTGGATTCGAACCGTGCGCTTGGACTTGCGGGATTCGTCGGAATCGCCGTCGCCATGATCGCGGGAGTCATCGTGCTTCCGTTCGCACTCGTCATCTGGCCGCGCTGGATCTTCTGGCCTCTGACCCCCAAATTCGGTGTCATGCCGAAGCGCGAAAGCATGTGGGCGCGAGCCGGACGCGCGATTTCGCGTCGTCCCGTTCTGTTCGGAATCGGTTCGGCGATTCTTTCCGTTGCGTTGGCACTTCCAGCGCTCGGAATTCAAACCGGGCTGACGGCGAACGAACGATTCCTCACGAAGCCCGGTGCGGTCACGGGAATCGAAATTCTGACGGACAAGTTCGAAGAATTCCAGGGCTCGGGCTTCACCATCATGGCGTCGGAAGACGATGTCGACGAAGTCCAGTCGTACCTCGACGACAACAAAGATCTCCTCGTCGAAATCCCCGCGCCTCCTGTCATCGCAGGCCCACCGATTCCTGGTGTGGTCATCGCTCCGGCACCCGAACCTGAACCCACCTATTCGACGGTCGGGGAAACGAACGATGGCTGGACACAGATCACCGCAACTCTTGACTTCGCATCCGAATCGGACGACGCCAAGGCTGCCGTCGCAGAATTCCGTCTCGGCCTCGACTCGGTCGGTGACGGTGACGCCTTGGTCGGCGGAACCGATGCACAGATTTTGGACACCGATCTCGCGATTCAAGCAGACCAAAACCTGATTTTCCCATCGGTCCTAATCGTCGTTCTGCTCATCCTGATTTTGGTGCTGCGAGCATTCATTGCCCCGGTTATCTTGCTGGCAACCGTTGTCGCGTCGTACTTCGCGGCCATCGGGACGTCCTGGCTGTTGTTCCAGGGAATCTGGGGGTTCCCCGCACTGGACGGAAACGTATTGGTGCTGTCCTTCCTGTTCCTGGTGGCACTCGGTATCGACTACAACATGTTCCTCATGACCCGTGTGAAAGAAGAGTCAGAGATTGTCGTCAACGGCAAGCCAGCGGGAATCATTGCGGGAATGGTGACGGCACTCGGGGCAACCGGTGGAGTCATCACGAGTGCGGGTGTCCTCCTCGCGGCCGTGTTCGCGGTTCTCGGGGTCCTGCCGCTCATCACCCTCACGCAGATTGGTGTGATTGTCTGTGTCGGTGTGTTGCTCGACACGCTCCTCGTGCGTACGGTCGTCGTCCCGTCGCTGACATTCTTGGTTGGCGAGCGCATGTGGTGGCCCCGCAAAACGGGTGTGTCCAGCAAATAAATCGCGGTTTTCACGCGCACACTGGTTGACATGAGAGTTGACGAGTCCGTCGCGCGCTACCTCTTTGAGTTAGAGGCGGCACGAGACGCGAGCTCGCACACGGTGCGTGCGTATCGCGGTGACCTCGATTTGTTTGTCCAATCCCTGAAATCGGCGGAATCGACCGAGTTATCGGACATTTCGCTCGAGGACTGCCGGTCGTGGGTGTGGGCCATGTCTACAGACGGTGACGCGGCGAGCTCGATCGGCCGACGGGTCTCGGCGGTGAAGTCCTTTTTCCACTGGGCACACTCACGCGGGGATATTCCCGCGAACGTTGCCGCTCGGCTTTCCGCCCCGAAGAAACCTGCGCACCTTCCGCGGGTGGTCGCGGCCAGCGCGATGGGACATGTGCTGGACGACCTCGCAGCGCGCGCAACGACGGGGGACCCCATCGCCGTTCGCGACCTCGCAATCTGGGAATTGCTGTACGCCTCGGCGATCCGGGTCTCGGAACTCGTCGGAATTCGCCTCGGCGACATCGATTGGTCCGATTCGACGGTTCGGGTCTTGGGTAAGGGCGCCAAGGAACGAGTAGTCCCGTTCGGGGTCCCCGCGCGCGCCGCACTGCTGAATTACCTCGACAACGCCCGCCCCGAACTTCCGGTCACGCCGGACATCACCCACCTGTTCGTCGGCGCTCGCGGAAAACCGCTCACGACGCGGACGGTCTACGGAGTCGTGAGTGCCATCATCGGCGCGATGCCCGGCGCCGGCCCCAAGGGCCCGCACATTCTGCGGCACACCGCCGCGACCCACCTGTTGGATGGCGGAGCGGATCTGCGCAGTGTGCAAGAAATCCTCGGGCACTCGAGCGTCGGCACGACCCAGATCTACACCCACGTGTCGAGCGAGCGCCTGAAGAAGGCCTACGCCTCGGCTCATCCCAGGGCATAGGAATTGATCCACGAGTCGTAGACAACGATTCGTGGCTGAAGTGGCAAGTACGGCAGCGGGTCGACGTATTCACCCTCGACCCGAAGCCCTAAATGAAGCGCGTTGTCGCCGAGGTGGCCACCCCGAACGAAACCCACGATGTCGCCGGCATTGACGACGTCCCCGAGCAGAACCGTCGGTTCGATCGGTTCCAGAGTGACGTCGCCGTCCTCCAGGGTTCGCATCACGATGACCCCGCGGCCAGCCACGGGACCGACGAAGGTCACGCGTGCAGCGACGGGCGCTCGAACCTCGGCACCCGGCGCTGCCTGAATGTCGATACCGCGATGACCCGCCGACCACGCATCCGCCGGTTTGGCGAAGCCGCGAATCACCTCACCAACCACGGGCCAGGACCAGCGAGAGCCCGCATCGGCTCGAACTGTCGGCACAATCGCCAACAGTGCAACCAACACGGCGATGAGCGGGGGAGGCAGGCGCAGGGTTGAGGTCACGGCACAACTGTCGCACTCTGGACAACGGTTCGTTCGTTGTTGCCCGCCAACAGGGCAGAAACCCCCGTTTGTTGGTGCTGTGGAGAGCCTGTAGACTGCAACCACGTTCATTTCGGTGAGCGAATTCGCGTGTCCAGCGGTTACACGAAACCATTGGTCCCCTCGGGGAGGAATCGGTACGGACACCAGGGGCAGACATCCGTCTGCGCAATAACCACAACAAAAGGAGAACGGCCATGGCCGTCGTAACAATTCGCCAAATGCTCGACAGCGGCGTGCACTTCGGACACCAGACACAGCGCTGGAACCCGAAAGTCAAGCGCTTTATCCTGACCGAGCGTTCGGGCATCCACATCATCGACCTTCAGCAGTCGCTCGCTCACATCGACACGGCATACGAGTTCGTCCGCGAGACCGTCGCCCGCGGCGGAACAATTCTGTTTGTTGGTACCAAAAAGCAGGCACAGGAATCGATCGCAGCCGAAGCCGGCCGCGTGGGACAGCCCTACGTCAACCAGCGTTGGCTCGGCGGGCTCCTCACCAACTTCCAGACCGTCCTTGGTCGCCTCGAGCGCATGAAGGAACTGGAACAGGTCGACTTCGAGGACACCACCAAGGGCTTCACCAAGAAGGAACTCCTCATGAAGCGTCGCGAGCTCGAAAAGCTCCACAAGTCGCTCGGCGGAATCCGTAACCTCACCAAGACCCCCAGCGCGATTTGGGTTGTCGACGCCAAGCGCGAACACCTCGCGATGAGCGAAGCAGCCAAGCTCGGTATCCCCGTTGTCGCAATCCTGGACACCAACGCGGACCCCGACGAAATCCAGTTCCCGATTCCCGGTAACGACGACGCGATTCGTTCGGTCGGACTGCTCACCCGCGTGATTGCGGACGCCGTCGCCGAGGGTCTCGTTATCCGTCACGACAAGCCTGCTGCGGACGGAAACGTTTCCGCTGTCGAGCCTCTCGCCGACTGGGAGCGCGAGCTTCTCGGCGAGGTCGCCGACGTCTCTGCCGAAGCGCCCGTCGCCGAAGCGCCTGTCGAGGTCGAGGTCGTCACCGAAGCCCCCGCCGAAGAGGCACCCGCCGCTGACGCCGACTCCACCGACAAGTAAATTCACACAGAAAGCACAGACATGGCTGATTTTTCATTAGAAGACGTCAAGACTCTTCGTGAGCGCCTTGGGACCGGCATGGTCGACACCAAGAACGCCCTCGTCGAGGCCGGTGGCGACATGGACAAGGCTGTCGAGATTCTTCGACTCAAGGGCGCAAAGGGTAACGCCAAGCGCGCTGACCGCTCGACGAGCGAAGGCCTCGTTGCCGCCAAGGAAACCGCTGACGCGGTGTACATGATCGAACTCGCCTGCGAGACCGACTTCGTTGCCAAGAACGAGAAGTTCATCGCGCTTGCCGATGTTGTTATCGAGGCGGTTGCTGCAGCCGGAGCCGATTCGACCGAGGCTGCTCTAGCCGCACAGGTTGGCGGACAGTCGATTGCTGACCGCATTGCTGACGACGCCGCCATCATTGGCGAGAAGGTTGAACTTCGCAGAGTTGTCAAGATTGCTGGCTCGCAGTTCGCTGTTTATCTTCACCGCACGAGCAAAGACCTGCCGCCGCAGGTTGGCGTCGTTGTCGCGTATGAGGGCAAGGACGACGAGACCGCTCGTGCGATTGCACAGCACATCTCGTTCGCTGACCCCCAGTACCTCACCAAGGACGAGGTTCCCGCGGACGCCGTTGAGGCCGAGCGCCGCATCGTCGAAGAAATCAGCCGTGGAGAGGGCAAGCCAGAAGCCGCCCTTCCCAAGATTGTTGAGGGTCGCCTCGGCGCCTTCTTCAAGCAGGTTGCTCTTCTCGAGCAGGACTACGCGCGTGACAACAAGCTCACGATCACGCAGGTTCTCGCTCAGGCTGGACTCACCGTTTCGGGCTTCGCCCGCTTCAAGGTCGGCGCCTAACCAGCACTCGTCGTCGGGAGGTTCGCGGAAACGCGGGCCTCCCTTCGTCATTTCCTCGGCACACTCGCTACGCTTGACCTGAAAGAGAGGTTCCATGTCGACGCGCCGAGTCCTTCTGAAACTGTCCGGTGAAGCGTTTGGCGCTGGAACCCTGGGGGTCGACCCCGACATCGTCAGCGGCATCGCCCGCGAGATCGCCGAGGCCGCCAAGACCGTGCAGGTCGCGATCGTTGTCGGTGGTGGCAACTTCTTCCGCGGAGCAGAACTCAGCCAGCGCGGGATGGACCGTTCACGCGCCGACTACATGGGAATGCTCGGCACCGTCATGAACGCCCTCGCACTCCAGGACTTCCTCGAACAAGCTGGTCAGCCCGTTCGGGTTCAGTCGGCAATCGAGATGACTCAGGTCGCCGAACCCTACATTCCGTTGCGCGCGATTCGCCATCTCGAAAAGGGTCGCGTCGTCATTTTTGGTGCCGGTGCCGGCCTCCCGTATTTCTCGACCGACACGGTCGCCGCCCAACGAGCTCTCGAAATCAACGCGGTCGAGGTGCTTGTCGCCAAGAACGGTGTCGACGGAGTCTACGACGACGACCCACGCACCAACGCTGGTGCGAAAAAGATCGACACCATCACCTATTCTCAAGCGCTCGAGCAAGAACTCAAGGTCATCGATGCGACAGCGTTCGCACTGTGCCGCGACAACAACCTTCCGATGCGGATTTTCGGCATGGAGCCGGGCGGGAACATCGCCAAGGCCATCCGGGGCGAAGACATCGGCACGGTGGTGAGCAATTAGTCCACTCGTCCTCCTGCTGATTGCGGGTGGCGCTGTTGCGCACGCGGGGTGGAATCTTCTACTCAAAAGGATCGGTTCGTCGACTCCGACCGTTCTATGGTGGATCAATGTGGTCGGTGCGGTCCTCATCGCCCCGCTCGGAATCGCAACCCTGGCGGCGGCCGACTTCGAATGGAATTGGTTGTTGCTCGCGGGGCTCTGCGGAGTGTTTGAGGTCTTCTATTTCCTCCTGCTGCAGCGCGGTTACCGAGACGGCGACGTGTCGCTCGTCTATCCACTTGCGCGGGGTACAGGCCCGACCCTGTCGGTCCTCGGTGCGATTCTCATCTTGGGTGAACGCCCCTCGCTCGTCGCCCTCATCGGCGTTGCGGTGATCATCGCGGGCATCGGTGTCATCTCGACGGCCGGTTCGCGGACGGCCACGCGTGCTCCGCTCAGTTCGGTTCTCTACGGGCTCGGCGTCGGCGTGATGATCGCGTGCTTCACGGTGTGGGACGGCTGGGCGGTCGGCACACTCGGACTGCCTCCGATCGGTTATTTCTGGATGGCGCTCGTCGTGCAGGCGATCCTGTTCACTCCGTTCGCGATTCGAGGCCGTGACAGCGTGTCGACGTTCCGCGCGAATCCGGCCACCATTACGGCCATCGGTCTGCTCGGACCGGCGTCGTACATGCTCGCCCTCACCGCCGTTCAATTGAGCTCGGTGTCACTCGTCGCAGCCGCTCGCGAGTCGAGTGTCGTCCTTGTCGCGCTGGGCGGGGCCATCTTTTTCGGCGAGAAACACGTCGTTCAACGAGTGATCGGGTCAATCGTTGTTGTCACGGGAGTCGCCCTTCTAGTACTCGGCTGAGGATTAGACTGGGCGTAACACAGGAGGAAACCGTGATCGCCGAAACTATCGCCGAAGTGTCCGACAAGATGTCGAAGGCCGTTGACGTCATCAAAGAGGATTTCCAGACCGTTCGCACCGGTCGCGCGAACCCTGCGTTGTTCCAGAAAATCATGGTCGACTACTACGGGACGCCGACCCCCCTCGCGCAACTCGCGAGCCTTCAGAACCCCGAAGCACGGTCACTCGTCATCACTCCCTATGACAAGGCTGCCCTCAAAGAAATCGAGCGTGCGATTGTCAATTTCCCGAATCTCGGCGCGACACCGACGAATGATGGCAACCTCATTCGCGTGACGATGCCCGAGATGACCGAGGAACGCCGCAAGGAATACGTCAAAATCGTCAAGGCGAAGGCCGAAGACGGACGTGTAGCGATTCGAAACATTCGCCGCAAGGGCATCACTGATATCGAGGCCATGAAGGCCGACGTCGGCGAGGACGACATGGCGCGTGGTGAGAAAGAGATTGAAGCCCTCACCAAGCTGAACATCGACGCCATCGACGACGCGTTGAAAAAGAAGGAATCCGAACTCCTCGAGGTCTGATGTCCGATTTCGAACACGCTATCCGCGACGCAGGAGCCGTCATCGAAGCCCGTACGGGTAGAAACCTCGTTGCCGCGCTCCTGATTGGCAGTGCTCTCGGTGCTGTTTTCATCTTTAGTCTCATCTTCGACAAGCAATACTTCATGGTGTTCCTTGCCGTCTTCATTGGATTCGGAACCTGGGAATTAGCGACCATTTCTCGCACTGACAAACGTCACGTTCCGCGAATACCAATCCTGATTGCGGCCCTGGCGATGGTGCCCACGACCTACTATTTCGGCGCGCTCGGGCAATTGCTGACTCTTGCGGCGGGAATCGGTTTCACCATCGTGTGGCACGCGATTCAACGAGGGTTCTCTAAGTCGACCGTTACCGACCGCGACATGATCATGTCGGCTTTCACTCTGGCCTACGTTCCGTTCCTCGTGTCCTTCACGCTCATCATGACCGCCCGTGACGGTGGCGAATGGTGGACGCTGGGCACGATGATCATCATCGCGAGCATCGACACCGGCGCATACGCGACCGGGCTTCTGTTTGGTCGGCACCCGATGGCACCCAAAATCAGTCCCAAAAAGACGTGGGAGGGCTTCGCGGGGTCGGTCGTGTTCGCCCTCGTCGCGGGATACATCATCGCGACGCAAATGATTTTCATCCCCTGGTGGTGGGGGATGCTGTTCGGCTTGATCATGGTCGGAACCGCAACCACGGGTGACCTCATCGAATCACTCATCAAGCGCGAAATCGGCACGAAGGATGCGTCGCACTTGTTGCCCGGTCACGGCGGTTTCCTCGATCGCCTTGATTCTGTTTTGCCATCGATGTTCGTCGCGTCGGTTTTCGCGGGGTTCTTTTCCTAAGGCAGAATAGAGAGGTGACCTTCCCTCTCATGAAAGCACCCTCGAAGGGCTACGACGTTGCCGCGGTGGACGAATTCATCGCACGCGCTCAAGCCGGCGAATTGCCCTTGTCGAGTAACGACATTCGAGCCGCCGCTTTTCCCGTCGTGAAAGGCGGCTATTCAACTGTCGAGGTCGACGCGGCCCTTGAGCGTCTCGAGGACACCGTCGCCGACCACGAGCACCGCCAACGCATCGACCGCAGTGGGGTCGACGGCGCGACGGCAGAGGCCCGCGCGCTCGCTCAAGACATTCTGAACAGAGTCGCCCGCGAGCCACGCCGACGTTTCCGCGCGGCACCGCTCTTCACGTACGGCTACAACCGGACCGACGTTGACGAATTCACCGATCGCATTCGCGCGTTCTACAACGACGGTGGCGTGTTGTCGAGAGCCGATGTTCGCGGTGTGACCTTCCGACCTGCGCTTGGCGGATACGACGAGGCTCAGGTCGATTTGTTACTCGCCGAACTCGTTCGGGTCATGCTTGCGGCGAGGTAGTGTCGATTCGTTTGTCTTCCGAGTCTCGCCCCGGAATCACTCGCGCCGCTCTGGTGGGGGTGGCCGTTCTCTTGTTCGGACCCGTCGTCGCTCCGTTCACGGCGTACGACTCGGGGTTCGCGAAGCCGCGCGACTCCCTCAGTGATCAGTCATTCACGAACAAAGACGCGGCGCAGAACTCGATCGCGAAGGATTCGTGGTCGTTGACGTCTGGGTTCTTCGTGTCCGGAACGTCGAGCGTGAAGGGTGCTCAACAGTTCGCTCGGGCAGAGTTACGCGATCGGAACTGGGACGAGTCGGAATTCACTTGCCTCGTCGATTTGTGGAATCGCGAGTCGAGATGGAACTACCGCGCCGAGAACCCATCGAGTGGGGCCTACGGAATTCCGCAAGCCCTGCCGGGAAACAAGATGCGGGCAGCGGGTAAGGATTGGCGCACAAACCCAGAAACCCAGATTCTCTGGGGGCTGAGTTACATTTCGGACCGGTACAAAACCCCGTGTCGAGCGTGGGACCACAGCGAAGAAAATGGGTGGTACTGATGGGTCGCCGTAATCGACCCAAGCGCGACGAGCCGACTCCCGTCGACATGATTCGCGCATCGGGTGGTCGACGCACCGAATCGAAACGTGGCGAGGAGTGGGTCGTCCAAGACATCACGGAAACTCGCGCAGTGAAGGAATACGCGTGTCCCGGTTGCGTGATCACGATCGACGTCGGGGTTCCTCACGTCGTGACCTGGCACTACGAGGGATTGTTTGGCGAAGAGGCCGCGGTTCGCGATCGCCGCCATTGGCACACGTCATGTTGGAAGATGTTCTGATGGAAGAAATCCGCAGTTCCACCGAGTTGCCCGCGATTCGTCGCGACATCGAGTTGCTCACCGAAGACGGGCATGTGCTCGTCGGCGAATTGTCCGTTCCAGAATCGGGAGCGCCGGTTGGGACACTCCTGTTCCTTCATCCGCTTCCGACCGCGGGCGGATACATGGATTCCCACATCATTCGGAAGGCGGCTCTGCGTCTGCCCGCGATGGCGGGGCTGGCGGTGTTGCGGTTCAACTTCCGCGGAGTCACTTCGCCGCGCGGCAGTTCGCAGGGTGAATTCGGGCACGGTGTCGACGAGCGCATGGACCTCGAGGCGGCTCTCGCCTTTCTGCGTGCAGAGGGACTTCCGGCACCCTGGGTCGTCGGTTGGTCATTCGGCACCGAGGTCGCGTTGAATCACACGATCGATCACGATGTTGCGGGGGTTATTCTCTTGGCTCCACCCCTACATCGCACGACGACCGAGACGCTAGATCGCTGGAATGGTAATTCGACACCGATCGTCGCGCTGATTCCCGAACACGACGACTATCTCAAGCCCGATGAGGCGCGTGAGCGGTTCGCGGTGGTTCCTCGAATCGAAATCGTCGAGGTCAAAGGGGGCAAACACCTCTGGGTGGGAGAGAAGCAGACCTACCGGGTTCTCAGCGAGATTGTTGAGCGAGTCAACCCCTCGGCGCTTCCGCTACCGACGACGTTCGGCTAACGCAATTCCTGAGCCGGGATCATCACTTGGCGCACAATGATAAGCACCGACGCCGCGATGGGAATCGCGACGATGGCTCCGAGGACACCCATCAGCGCACCTCCGGCCAGAGCGGCGATGATGACGAGCACCCCTGGTACCTTCACGGCTCGGTTCATGATGAACGGCCCGATGACGTACGCCTCGATTTGGGTGTACACGAGGTAATAAACGGCGACCCAGATTGCCGTGGTCGGATCTGTCGGGTCCACAAGCCACTGAGTCGCAACGATGATGATCGAACCCGTGACCGTTCCCACGAGCGGGAGCAACGAGAACATGAACGCGATGAGAGCGAACAAGGCGGGATACTCCGCCCCAATAAGTGTCATCGCGACGAAACTGAGCACGCCGTTGGTCAAACCTTGGGTCCCTTGGCCGACGACATACTTACCGACGGCGTCGACCACTTGGTCGGCGATACCGACGAACTCTTTGCGCTTCGACGCGGGCGCCAGCTTGTACAAGGACTGCTTGATTGAGGGCAACGAGATAACGAGATAGA
>Ga0315905_10003299_pt1 | contig 16682 bp, 19 predicted proteins | sample LakEriMetagenome_5_FD_203522 | JGI IMG/M metagenome (GOLD analysis project Ga0315905, IMG submission 203522) | Freshwater fungal communities from buoy surface, Lake Erie, Ohio, United States - Buoy 4 MA121 | ecosystem: Environmental > Aquatic > Freshwater > Lake | place: USA: Lake Erie, Ohio... | reverse complement strand
ACGTCAAGCTCACGCTCGAGGCGGTTCAGAAGCTCAAGAAGGGCTGAGCGCGGGGAAGCTCCCTGTTTGGAAAGCGCGCCTCTTTACAAGGCGCGCCGCTTCGCTAAGCGGCTGGGCTCCCGCTATCTGGAGTGAGACAGGTCATGCGTGCCGAAGGGCAGGCCCATATCGACCGCATCGAGGCCGCGCTGCGGCTGGTGCGCAAGTTCCTCGACTGGGACCGCGCGGTGCGTCGGCTCGACGAACTCAACGCGCGGGTCGAGGATCCCAAGCTTTGGGATGATCCCAAGGCAGCCGAGGCGGTGATGCGCGAGCGGCGGCGGCTCGATGCGTCGATCGGTGCGGTCAACGAGATCAGCCGCGAGATGGCTGACGCGATCGAGTTCATCGAACTGGGCGAGATGGAGGACGACGACGCAACGGTTGCCGAGGGCCTCGCGACGCTGGCGGCGCTCGCCGAACGTGCAGATGCGGACAAGGTCCAGGCGCTGCTCGCGGGCGAGGCGGACGGGTACAACGCGTTCCTCGAAGTCCACGCGGGTGCGGGCGGGACCGAGAGCCAGGACTGGGCAGAGATGCTCCAGCGCATGTACACGCGCTGGGCCGAGCGGCACGGGTTCAAGGTTGATCTGCTCGACTATCACGCGGGCGAAGCCGCCGGAATCAAGTCCGCCACGCTGCTGGTCAAGGGCGAGAACGCCTACGGCTATGCCAAGACCGAGAGCGGCGTGCACCGGCTGGTGCGGATCAGCCCCTATGACAGTTCGGCGCGGCGGCACACCTCGTTCAGTTCGGTCTGGGTTTATCCCGAGATCGACGACAACATCGAGATCGAGATCAACCCGGCCGACCTCAAGATCGATACCTACCGCGCTTCGGGCGCGGGTGGGCAGCACGTGAACACGACCGATTCGGCGGTGCGCATTACGCACGTGCCCTCGGGCATCATTGTTGCGAGCCAGATCGACCGCAGCCAGCACAAGAACCGTGCGACAGCGATGGGCATGCTGAAGGCGCGGCTCTACGAGGCCGAGCTTGCCAAGCGCGAGGCAGCGGCGAGCGGCGAGTATGCCGCCAAGACCGAGATCGGCTGGGGCCACCAGATCCGCTCCTACGTGCTGCAGCCCTATCAGCAGGTGAAGGACCTGCGCACGGGTGTGGTCAGTACCAACCCAACGGACGTGCTCGACGGCGCGCTCGATCCGTTCATGGCCGCCGCGCTGGCGCAGCGGGTGACGGGCGAGAAGGTGACCGTGGAAGACGACGATTGAGCACACGCGTGGCCCCAATGGCAGGGGTGTTCGCGGCTATGCTGGTGGGGCTGCTGGCGCTCACCGCCTGCCGCGCCGCTGCGGGCGGAGCCGAGCGTGCGCCGCAGGACCGTGCCTTTCCGCGGGCAGACCGGCCGGTCGCCAAGGTGGTCTCGACCCAGTGGTCGACCGAGAAGCTGCGCGACAAGCAAGGCGAGGCGGCGAGCGTGATGGACGAGGCCGAAGTCGCGCCCGGCATGACCGTTGCCGATATCGGCGCGGGCGAGGGCTACTACACGGTGCGGCTAGCCGCGCGGGTAGGCGGTAGGGGCCGTGTCCTTGCGCAGGACATCGATGCGGGCGCGCTGCGGCGTCTTGGTGCGCGCATCGAGCGCGAGCAGCTGGGCAATGTCTCGATCCTGAAGGGGGCGCCCAATGATCCGGGCCTGCCGCCGCGCAGCTTCGACCGCGTGTTCATGATCCACATGTACCATGAGATCGCCGAGCCCTATCCGTTCCTGTGGCGGCTGTGGCCGGCGCTGCGGCACGGCGGATCGGTCATCGTCGTGGATTCCGAGCGGCCGACCGATCAGCACGGAACACCGGCGGCCTTGCTTTTTTGCGAATTCGAGACAGCGGGCTTTCGCTTGACCGCGTTTCGCCGTAAGCCGGATGTATCAGGCTATTACGCCCAGTTCGTACCCGCGGGCAGCGGGCCACCGGAGCCGGGCCAGATGCGATCATGCCATGCCGGCGGCAGTGCCAGTGATGGCAAGGTCGGGGGACTCTAAGGGAATACAATGTCTGCGTTCAAGGGTTTGAAGCCGATCCTGTATGGCGGCCGCGAGGTGTGGCCCCTTATCGAGGGTGGCAAGGGTGTTGCAGCGACCAATCACGCCAGTTCCGGTGCCTGGGCAGCCGCGGGCGGGATCGGCACGGTCAGCGCGGTGAATGCCGACAGCTATGACGCGACCGGCAAGATCATCCCGCAGGTCTACGAGCAGCTGACCCGCAAGGAACGCCACGAGCAGCTCATCCGCTATGCCATCGACGGCGCTGTGGAACAGGTGCAGCGCGCCTATGATCTGGCCAGCGGCAAGGGCGCGATCAACATCAACGTGCTGTGGGAAATGGGCGGCGCGCAGCCCATCCTCGAAGCGGTGCTGGAAAAGACGCGCGGGCTGGTGGCGGGCGTCACTTGCGGCGCGGGCATGCCCTACAAGCTCTCCGAGATCGCGGCACGCCACGGCGTCAACTATCTGCCCATCGTTTCATCGGGCCGCGCATTTCGCGCTTTGTGGAAGCGGGCCTATCACAAGGTGCCTGAAATGCTGGGCGCGGTGGTCTATGAGGATCCGTGGCTGGCGGGCGGGCACAACGGCCTTTCCAATGCCGAGGATCCGAAGAAGCCCGAGGACCCCTATCCGCGCGTGAAGGTGCTGCGCGATGTGATGCGCGCCGAAGGCGTGCCCGACAGCGTGCCCATCGTGATGGCGGGCGGCGTGTGGTTTCTGCGCGAATGGGACAACTGGATCGACAACCCGGAGCTCGGCGCGATCGCTTTCCAGTTCGGGACGCGCCCGCTGCTGACCGAGGAAAGCCCGATCCCCAAGGCGTGGAAGGATCATCTGCGCACGCTCGAACCGGGCGATGTGCTGCTCCATCGCTTCTCGCCGACGGGGTTCTATTCCTCGGCCGTGCGCAATCCGTTCCTGCGCGCGCTTGAGGCACGTTCGGAACGACAGATTCCCTATTCCAAGGTTGCAGCGGGCGAGCATACCGTGCAGCTTGATGTTGGTGTCAAGGGCAAGAACTTCTGGGTAACGCCTGCTGACCGCGACCGCGCACGCACATGGTACGGTGCCGGGTTCACCCACGCACTGCGCACGCCCGACGATACCGTGGTCTTCGTCACCACGGCGGAGCGCGAGGAAATCCAGCAGGACCAGAAGGACTGCATGGGCTGCCTCTCGCATTGCGGGTTCTCCTCGTGGAAGGACCACGACGACTTTACGACGGGGCGCCTCGCCGATCCGCGCAGCTTCTGCATCCAGAAGACCTTGCAGGACATTGCACACGGCGGGCCGATCGACGAGAATCTGATGTTCGCGGGCCACTCTGCCTATCGCTTCAAGCAGGACCCGTTCTATTCGAACAACTTCACGCCCACCGTGAAGCAGCTGGTGGACCGTATCCTGACCGGGGACTGAGGTCTTGGCGGCTGATCCGGTCCTGCATGGTTCTGGGGCACCGCCGCGCTGGCGCTGGGCGCTCGAATTTCTAGCGCTGCCCAAGATCCACGCTGCGCCGCTGCGCCCGCCGGTGGTAGTGCCGCCGTTTGGCCGGGGGCGGCCGGTCATCGTCATCCCCGGCATGATGTCCTCCGACCGGGCGACTGCGCTGCTGCGCCGCTCGCTCGCGCGGGCCGGGTTCGTGGTGGAAGGCTGGGGGCAGGGGATGAACACCGGTGCCCGGCCGGTGCAGATCGCGCAGTTGGAGCAACGCATTGCCGATCTGGCCGCGCGGACCGGTGAGCCGGTGGTGCTGATCGGCTGGAGCCTCGGCGGATTGTTCGCCCGCGTGCTGGCGCAGCGCAATCCCGATGCCTGCCGGCTTGTTCTCACGCTGGGCTCGCCCTTTTCGGGCGACCGGCGCGCCAACAATGCCTGGCGGATCTATGAAGCGTTCAACAACCACTCGGTCGATGCGCCGCCCTTTGCCGAGGACCCGGGCGCGAAGCCGCCGATGCGCACCATCGCGGTGTGGTCACGGCGCGACGGGATCGTAGCGCCGCACTGCGCGGCGGGCGAGGCAAGCCAATCGGACCGGGTCATCGAGGTGCCGTTCAAGCATTTCGAACTGGCAAGCGCGCGGGGTGCGGTGAAGGCAATGCTGGGAATATTGCGCGAGGAACTGGAATAGGGCGCGGGTTCACGCCATTTCCCTCTCCGGCCTGCCTTCACCAAGTCTCCTCCCCATTTCCGCGTTCCGCAAGAATGGGGAGGGCCTTGATGGATCACTCGAACTCCCACGCGCGCTCGCCGTGGCTGGTAAGATCCAGGCCTTCGCGTTCCTCGTCCTCGGTCACGCGCATCGGGATCACCATGGCGACAGCGAGAGCGCAGATCACGGTGCCGATCGCGCTCCAGCCTGCCACTACGCCGACACCGACCGACTGCGCAAAGAGCTGGCGGACAAGGCTCATGCCCTCGCCATAGCCGACACCGCCGAGCGATGGTTCCAGAAACACCGCGAGGAGCAGCGAGCCAATGATGCCGCCCACGCCGTGGACCGCGAAGACATCCAGCGAATCGTCGATTTCCAGACGGCGCTTGACCAGCAGGATCATCGGATAGCAGACGGCTGCGGCGGCGAGGCCGAACAGGATCGCGGCGCCCGGCGCGATATAGGCTGCAGCGGGCGTAACGGTGGCAAGGCCCGCGATGGCGCCGGTAGCAAAGCCCACCGAGGTCGGCTTGCCAATGCTGACCTTTTCAATCGCGAGCCAGGCGAGCGCGGCAGCGCAGGCGGCGACATGGGTGTTGATGATGGCCGAGGCTGCATCGTCGGTGGCGGCAAGCGAGGAGCCACCATTGAAGCCGAACCAGCCGACCCAGAGCATGGCCGCGCCGATCATGGTGAGCGCGGGTGAATGCGGCAGCATCTGCATGCGCGGGAAACCGGTGCGCTTGCCGAGCAGCAGCGCGGCGACAAGCGCGGAGACGCCCGCGGTGGTGTGGACGACGATGCCGCCTGCGAAATCCATCGTGCCGAGGCTGCTGGCGAGCCAGCCGCCGCCCCAGACCCAGTGCGCAGCAGGTGCATAGACGATGAGGCTCCACAGCGCCGAGAAGGCGACAACCCAGCCGAAACGGGCCCGATCGACCCATGCGCCGACCATCAGCGCCGGGGTGATCGCGGCGAACATCATCTGGAACAGGGCGAAGGCGCTTTCAGGGATGAGTGTCCCTTCGCGCACATTGCCAAGCTCGGTGAGCATCCAGGCCGAGCCGCCGCCGAGCCAGCCGTTCGAGACGGGACCGAAGGCCAGCGTATAGCCGACCACGATCCACAGCAGCGAGGTGATCGAGGCGATGGCGCCGATCTGGATCGCCACGGCGAGGAAGCCCTTGGCGCGGACAAGGCCGCCATAGAACAGCGTGAGGCCGGGCAGCGTCATCAGCATGACCAGCGCGCAGGAGGCGAGCACCCAGGCGGTGTCGCCGCTATCGGCGGCGTCGAGTGCATCGACGGGCTGGGCATGGCCAAGCACGGGCAACACAACAGCGCTGACGGCAAGCGCCGCCGCTATAGATTTCTTCATTTGCAAGTCTCCCCCACGCGGCCCGTTCTGTTCTACGCCCAGCCTTCGAGTACCTGATCGGGCGGGCGGTGGCCATCAGCCCAAAAGCGGATATTGGCAATGATCTTGTCGCCAGATGCGGTGCGACCCTCGAACGTGGCGCTGCCCATGTGCGGCAGCAGCGAGACGTTGCCGAGCGCGAGCAGGCGAGGATCGATCTTTGGCTCGTGCAGGAAGACATCGAGACCGGCGCCGCCGATGCGGCCTTCCTGCAGCGCCTCGATCAGCGCATTCTCGTCCACCACATCGCCGCGCGCGGTGTTCACGAGATAGGCTTCGGGCTTCATCAGCGCGATGCGGCGCGCATCCATCAGGAAGTGCGTCTCGGGTGTCGAAGGGCAGTGCAGCGTGACGATGTCCGCTTCGCGCACCAGCGTGTCGAGATCGGGCTCGTAGCGCGCACCGACCATGCGCTCGAACGCTTCGGGGAGGCGCTGGCGATTGTGGTAGACGACCTCGAGCCCGAAGGCGCGGGCGCGATGGGCGACCGCCTGACCGATGCGGCCCATGCCAACGATGCCGAGGCGTTTGCCCGAGATGCGGTGGCCGAGGAGGGTGGATGGCGCCCAGCCGGACCAGTCGCCCGAGCGGATCACGCGGCCGCCTTCGGCGAGGCGGCGCGAGACGGCGATGATCAGCGACAAGGTCATGTCCGCCGTATCGTCGGTGAACACGCCCGGGGTGTTGGTGACGAGGATTTTCCGGGCACGGGCGGCGGCAAGGTCGATATGGTCGGTGCCGGCGCCGAAGCTGGCGATGAGGCCGAGCTGCGGACCGGCAGCAGCTATGAGCTCGGCATCGATCCGGTCGGTGACGGTCGGGACGAGGACGTGCGCCGTCTGCATCGCGGCCCGGATATCGTCCTGCGAGAGCGGGCTGTCATCGGGATTGAGCGTGACATCGAACAACTCCGCCATCCGCGCCTCGGTTTCGGGAAGCAGGCGGCGGGTGACGAAGACGCGGGGGCGGCCCTCGATCCGGCGAGTGGGCCGGTAAGCGGCGCCGGACGCGGCGTTTGGCGGGGAGGCTGCGGACATGGTGTATCGCTATGCCGCCTCGCGCCCTGCGGTCAAGCATCCGGTTGCCCGAGGCCGCGAATGCTGTATCGCAGAATGGGCGGCGATGATGGAGGACGGTTGATCGTGAGGCGTGGCGGACCCCGGTTTGCAATCCCGAAGATGTTGGGCCTGCTGGTGCTGGCCATGGTGATGGCTGCGCCGGTGCGCGCGGCGGACGACGAGAATGCCCCCTACTGGGCCTCGCTGCGCGACCAGCCGGCCAATCTGCGGGTCGGGCCGGGGCGCGAGTATCGGATAAGCTGGGTCTATGTGCGCTCGGGGCTACCGATGAAGGTGCTGCGCATGATCGGCGGCTGGCGGCTGGTCGAGGATATCGACGGCGCGCGCGGTTGGATGCTGGCGCAGTTCCTGACGCGGGGGCGCACCGCGACGGTAAAGGGCGCGATTGCGGAGATCCGCGAGAATTCGGATGGCAGCGGCCGCCTGCTGTGGCGCGCCGAGCCGGGCGTGACGGGCAAGCTCGGCGATTGCGGGCCAGCCTGGTGCAAGTTCGATATCGATGGGCGGCGCGGGTTTGTGGCCAAGACTGCCGTATGGGGCGTGGACTGATCGCGAGATCAAGCGCAACCGCGCGGATTGCTCCCAAGCCCCGCCTGCGGCGGGCCACCTCCCCATCTGTGCTGCGCGAGAATGGGGAGGGCCGATAGGGATTCGCGCTTAGACCAGCTCGATCGCAACCGCGGTGGCTTCGCCGCCGCCGATGCACAGACTGGCGACGCCGCGCTTCTTGCCGCGAAGCTGGAGCGCGCCGATCAGCGTGGTGACGATGCGCGCACCCGAGGCGCCGATAGGGTGGCCGAGCGCGGTGGCGCCGCCGTGGACGTTGATCTTCTCGTGCGGGATGCCAAGATCGTGCATCGCGAACATCGCGACGCAGGCGAAGGCTTCGTTCACTTCGAAGAGATCCACGTCAGCCACGCTCCAACCGGCCTTGGCGAGCAGCTTGGTAATCGCGCCGACGGGGGCGGTGGTGAAGTCCTTGGGCGCCTGGGCGTGCGCGGCCATGGCGACGACGCGGGCCACTGGGGTGAGGCCATCGGCAGCAGCGATGCTTTCCCGGGTGAGGACCATGGCGGCGGCGCCGTCCGAGATCGAGGACGAGGTGGCGGCGGTGATCGTGCCGTCCTTGGCGAAGGCGGGCTTCAAAGCAGGGATCTTGTCCGGCTTGCCTTTGCCCGGCGCTTCATCGGTATCGACGACGATCTCGCCGGTGCGGGTGACGATCTTCACCGGCGTGATTTCGGCGGCGAAGGCGCCTTCGGCAATGGCGGTCTGCGCGCGGCGGAGCGATTCTATGGCGTAGGCGTCCTGCTGCTCACGCGTGAGCTGGTATGCGTTGGCGGTGTCCTGCGCGAAAGTTCCCATCGCGCGGCCCGGTTCGTAGGCGTCTTCAAGGCCGTCGAGGAACATGTGGTCATAGGCCGTGTCGTGACCGATGCGCGCGCCCGAGCGATGCTTCTTGAGGAGGTAGGGCGCGTTCGTCATGCTTTCCATGCCGCCCGCGACGACCATGTCGATGCTGCCCGAGGCTAGCGCTTCGGCGCCCATGATCATGGCCTGCATGCCCGAGCCGCACACCTTGCCCACTGTAGTCGCCTCCACCGAGGCGGGGAGCTCCGCGTGGATTGCGGCCTGGCGGGCAGGGGCCTGGCCGAGGCCGGCGGGGAGAACGCAGCCCATGTAGATGCGCTCGATCTTGTCTCCTTCGATTCCTGCGCGCTCGACTGCAGCCTTGACCGCCGTGGCGCCGAGCTGTGTGGCTGAGACATCGGCCAGCGAGCCCTGCATCGCGCCCATCGGGGTCCGGGCGAAGGAGAGGATGACCACGGGATCGGCAGCGGAGAATTGGGCCATTGGAAACGAATCCTGTGCTAAAGGGCCGCGCCAGGCCCGGGGATGCGGTTCATGTAGTCCCCGGGGGTGACGATTTCAATTCGCGCGCAGGACACAACGGTATGCGGGGACCGGTGGTTTGACAGTGGTGCTTATCCTGGCCGGCATGGTGCTGGGCGCAGTGGTTGGCAGCTTCCTGGGGGTGGTGCTGATCCGCCTTCCCGATGGGCGCCCGCTCTTCATGGCGCGTTCGGCCTGCGATACCTGCGACAAGGAGCTGGAGCCCTTCGAGCTGGTGCCCATCCTTTCGTGGGCAGTGCAGGGCGGCAAGTGCCGCGAGTGCGGCTCTGCGATCGACCGCTGGCAACTCGCGGCGGAATTGGGCGGCGCAGCCATCGGCGTGCTGGCTGTGTTGCTGAGCTACTTTCCGATCTGGGCGATGCTGCTCGGCTGGCAGCTGCTGCTTCTGGCGATGCTGGACTTGCGCCACATGTGGCTGCCGCGCCAGCTTTCGGCGCTGCTCGGCGCGAGCGGCGCGCTGTTCGCGCTGGTGATGGGCTACTGGTCCGATGACCTGATGGCCCTCGTGATGTCGATGATCGGCGGGGCATTCGGCTTTGCGGCGCTGTGGATGCTGGGGCAGGGCTATCAGATGTGGCGCGGGCAGGAGGGGCTGGGCGGTGGCGATCCGCCGCTGCTGGGCGCCATCGGGCTTTGGCTCGGGCCACTCGGTGTGATCCATACGCTGCTTGCGGCAAGCCTGCTGGGGCTCGTGGTGGCGTTCGTGCTGTGGCGCGCGGGGCAGAAGATTGCGCCCGACACGATGCTGCCGCTGGGGACCTTGCTGGCAGCCGGGGCCTGGCCGGTATTTCTGTGGCAGGTGTTGTGAGGCAGGTGTTGTGAGTGTCTCGACTTCCGTCGACACGAACAGGGGCGACCTCGCTTGATGGGATTGCGGAAGGGATGGAAAAACCCCCCGTTCTGCCTGCGGCAGGCCACCTGCCCATTTGCACTTCGATACGGTGGGGCCGACCTTTGCCGGACCTGGCCCATCTGCACTTCGTGAAAACGGGGAGGATCAGTAGAAGGGCTGGATCAAGACTGATACTGCAAATCAGTATCATTCAGCAATCATTCGTATGCTGTGCCAAAGGGGGCGGAAAACTGCGAGAATGCCGGCCGTCCACAGATAAAAGCTTGGATTTTGAGCCTCATCGGGTGATGCCGCACTTGCACATGGTGCCGCCCGGGACTAGGGCGCGGGGCGACATAGAAACAGGCGAGTCAATCCCTTGGCCGAGCAACTGCCCTATCTCGCGCAATATCTGCCGATCCTCATTTTCCTCGGCATCGCGCTCGCGCTTTCCAGCGCTTTCGTGTTCCTGCCGATGGGCGTGGCGCGGCTGACGGGCGCGCATAATCCCAATGCCGAGAAGCTGAGCGAGTATGAATGCGGCTTCCCCGCGTTCGAGGATCCGCGCAGCCAGTTCGACGTCCGGTTCTACCTCGTGGCGATCCTGTTCATCATCTTCGACCTCGAAGCGGCGTTCCTGTTTCCCTGGGCGGTCAGCCTCAAGGAAAGCGGCTGGGCTGGCTGGGGTACGATGATGGTGTTCCTGTTCGAACTGATTATCGGCTTTATCTACGCCTGGAAGAAAGGGGCGCTGGACTGGGAATGAGCACCGTGCAGTCTTCTTCGATCATCCCGGCGACCGCGGCCGACATGCCGTCCGCGCCCGATGCCGCCTTCTTTGACAGCCTGAACGCCGAAGTTTCGGACAAGGGCTTCCTCGTCACATCGACCGAGGAGCTGTTCCAGTGGGCCCGCACCGGTTCGCTGTGGTGGATGACCTTCGGCCTTGCCTGCTGCGCGGTCGAGATGATCCACGTCAACATGCCGCGCTATGACATGGAGCGCTTCGGCGTGGCCCCGCGCGCCTCTCCGCGCCAGTCGGACGTGATGATCGTGGCTGGCACGCTGTGCAACAAGATGGCCCCGGCGCTGCGCAAGGTCTACGACCAGATGTCGGACCCCAAGTACGTCATCTCGATGGGTAGCTGCGCCAATGGCGGCGGCTATTACCACTACAGCTATTCGGTGGTGCGCGGCTGCGACCGCATCGTGCCGGTCGACATCTACGTGCCGGGCTGCCCGCCGACCGCCGAGGCTTTGCTCTACGGCGTGATGCAGCTGCAGCGGAAGATCCGCCGCGCGGGTACGATCGAGCGCTGAGGGGTTTGCTGATATGACCGTGCTTCATTCCGCCCCGCGCTACGCTCCCTTCGACGGCGTGCTGGAAACGCTGAGCGCCGCGCTGGGCGACAGGGTCGTCTCCGCGCGCGAGCAGCATGGCGAGATCGTGATCCATGTCGTTCGCGAGCGCGTCATCGACGCACTGCGCCTGCTCCGCGATACCCACGAATATCAGCAGCTGATGGATATCGCCGGCGCCGACTACCCCTCGCGTCTCGAGCGGTTTGAGGTCGTCTACTGTCTGCTCTCGCTGACGAAGAACCATCGTCTGATCGTCAAGGTCTCGACCGACGAGGCAACGCCAGTCCCGACTGCGACGGTACTTTGGCCGAACGCAGGCTGGTACGAGCGCGAAGTCTACGACATGTACGGCGTGCTGTTCGCCGGGCATCCGGACTTGCGCCGCATCCTCACCGACTACGGTTTCCAGGGCCACCCGTTCCGCAAGGACTTCCCGCTGACCGGCTATGTCGAGCTGCGCTATTCGGAAGAGGACAAGCGCGTCGTCTACGAAAAGGTCGAGCTGGCGCAGGACCTCAGGCAGTTCGATTTCATGAGCCCGTGGGAAGGCGCTGATTACGTGCTGCCGGGGGATGAGAAAGCCGGTGAGGGGAGCAAGCCATGAGCCTGAGCCTTGAACAGTCGCCCACCACCGGCGACGAGGTCATTTCGAACTACACGATCAACTTCGGCCCCCAGCACCCGGCGGCGCACGGCGTGCTGCGCATGGTGATGGAGCTGGACGGCGAGATCATCGAGCGGATCGATCCGCATGTCGGCCTGCTGCATCGCGGCACGGAGAAGCTGATCGAGCACAAGACCTATCTTCAGGCGCTGCCCTACTTCGACCGGCTGGATTACTGTTCGCCGCTCGCGATGGAGCACTCCTATGTGCTGGCGATCGAGAAGCTGCTCAATATCGAAGTGCCGCTGCGGGCGCAGTATCTGCGGGTTTTGTTCGCTGAGCTGACGCGCATCTGCAACCACATGCTGAACCTCGGCAGCCACGTGATGGACGTCGGCGCGATGACGCCGAACCTGTGGATGTTCGAGATCCGCGAGGATTGCCTCAACTTCTTCGAACGCGCGTCCGGCGCGCGCATGCACGCGGCGTGGTTCCGCCCCGGTGGCGTGCATCAGGACGTGCCGCTCAAGCTGCTGACCGACATTGCCGACTGGCTCGACACGCGCCTGCCGGAATTGTTCGAGGACGCGATGAGCCTCGTGGTCGACAACCGCATCTTCAAGCAGCGCAACGTCGATATCGCGATTGTGAGCCGCGATGACGCGATTGCCTGGGGCTTTTCCGGCCCGATGATCCGCGCGGCGGGCATCCCGTGGGACTTGCGCAAGAGCCAGCCCTACGACGTCTATGACCGCATGGACTTCGAGATTCCGGTGGGCACGCGCTCGGATTGCTACGACCGGTTCATGGTCCGCGTGGAAGAAGTGCGCCAGTCCGCGCGCATCATGAAGCAGTGCCTTGCCGAAATGCCCGAAGGCCCGGTTTCGAGCTCTGACCGCAAGGTCGTGCCGCCAAAACGCGGCGAGATGAAGCAATCGATGGAAGCGCTGATCCATCACTTCAAGCTCTACACCGAAGGCTTCCACGTGCCGGCGGGCGAAGTCTACGTCGCGACCGAAAGCCCCAAGGGCGAGTTCGGCGTCTATCTGGTCTCGGACGGTTCGAACAAGCCGTACCGCTGCAAGATCCGCCCGACCGCGTTTTCGCACCTGCAGGCGATGGACTTCATGTCGAAGGGCCACATGCTGCCGGATGCGACCGCCATTCTGGGCGCGATCGACGTGGTGTTCGGGGAGTGCGACCGGTGAGCAACCTCGCCACCGCCAAGGCCATGATTGCCGCCTACAACGCGCAGGACGTGGATACCTACGTCTCGTACATGACCGATGACGCCTGCGAGGCGAACTATCGCGGTGATGTGGTGCGCGAGGGCAAGGAGGGGACGCGTGTCGGTCTTGCTGCCGCGTTCGCGCGCTGGCCGCAGAACCATGCCGAGATCGTCGAGGCGCAGGCCATCGGCAACTACGTGCTGATGCGCGAACACGTCACGCGCGGACCCGCGACCGATGGGTCGCCGCTGGTCGAGCCGTTCGACGTCGTCGCGGTCTATTCTTTCGAAGGCGAGAAGTGCTCTCGCGTGGAGTTCATTCGCTGATGGCTGAGCATCTCTTCCTCGTCATTCCCGCGAAGGCGGGAATCCAGTCGCACGGCGATGCGGGTAGGCTCTGGACCCCCGCCTTCGCGGGCGTGACGATGGGGTGTGCGAGGGTGACGAACCTTGGAGGCTGCAATGGCTGACCGTCATATCGAACCCGACACCCCTGAACTGCGCGCACGCTGGGGCGGATTTGCGTGGACGGCGGAAAACGCTGAAAAGGCGAAGGAAATCATCGCGCGCTATCCCGCGGGGCGCCAGCGCTCGGCGGTGATGCCGCTGCTCGATCTCGCGCAGCGTCAGGTGGGGGCAGAAGAGAACACGCAGGGCTGGCTACCGATTCCGGTGATGGAATATGTCGCACAGCAGCTCGACATGCCGATCATCCGGGTGGTCGAAGTCGCGACGTTCTACACGATGTACAACATCGCGCCGATCGGCCGCTTCCACGTGCAGGTCTGCGGGACGACGCCGTGCATGCTGCGCGGGTCTGACGACATCATGGCGGCGTGCAAGGCGAAGGGGCTCAGGAAGGGCCACACGACCGACGACGGCCTGTTCACGCTGACCGAAGTGGAATGCATGGGTAACTGCGCCTCTGCGCCGATGGTGCAGATCAACGACGACAATTACGAGGACCTGACCGCGGCAGACATGACGCGCATCCTCGATGAGCTCGCTGCGGGCAAGAGCCCCAAGACCGGTACGCAGCTGCCGGGACGCCACACCGTCGAGCCTGCCGGCGCGCTCAGCTCGCTCAAGGCGATGGCAGAGGCCAATCACGACTACCGGGGGGAATGGTGATGGCCCTCAAGCAGGTGCTGATTGCCGTGGGCGCGGTGCTGATGGGGCTGGGGCTCCTCGATCTGGCGGGTGACGGGGCGCTGGGAAGCTGGGCGATTGCCATTGCCGCGCTGCTGATCGCCTTTGCGACGCGCGGCGATGCGCCGAAGAACAACGGAGCGAACGATGCTCGCTGACAATTCCACTGCCATCGTCATTGAGAGGAGCGCAGCGACGAAGCAATCCAGAGCGCGGCGCACGGCCGCCCTGGATTGCCTCGCTCCGCTCGCAATGACGAATGGTGGGTGTTTCTCGGGAGGTGCTCTGTGAGCCTGGCTGACAAGGACCGGATTTTCACCAACCTCTACGGCTATCAGCCGTGGAACCTGAAGGCGGCGCAGATGCGCGGCGATTGGGACAACACCAAGGCCCTGATGGAGCGCGGGCAGGACGCGATCATCGAGGAGATCAAGGCTTCGGGCCTGCGCGGTCGCGGCGGCGCGGGTTTCCCCACCGGCATGAAGTGGTCGTTCATGCCCAAGGAGAGCAAGGACGGCCGTCCGAGCTTCCTGGTGATCAATGCCGACGAGTCCGAGCCCGGCAGTTGCAAGGACCGCGAGATCATCCGCCACGATCCGCACAAGCTGATCGAGGGCGCGCTGGTCGCAGGCTATGCGATGCGCGCGCGGGCGGCCTATATCTATATTCGCGGCGAATATATCCGCGAGGCCGAGACGCTGTTTGCCGCCGTTGCCGAAGCCTACGAAGCGGGGCTGCTGGGCAAGAACGCCTGCGGTTCGGGCTATGATTTCGATGTCTTCGTCCACCGGGGCGCGGGCGCCTACATCTGCGGCGAAGAGACCGCGATGATCGAGAGCCTTGAGGGCAAGAAGGGCCAGCCGCGCCTCAAGCCGCCGTTCCCGGCAGGTGCGGGGCTCTATGGCTGCCCGACGACGGTGAACAATGTCGAAAGCATCGCGGTCGCGCCGACGATCCTGCGGCGCGGCGCGGCATGGTTTTCGAGCTTCGGGCGCGACAACAACAAGGGCACCAAGCTCTTCCAGATCTCGGGCCACGTGAACAAGCCCTGCGTCGTGGAAGAAGCGATGAGCATCCCGTTCAGCGAGCTGATCGAAAAGCACTGCGGCGGCATTCGCGGCGGGCGCGACAATCTGCTCGCGGTGATCCCCGGCGGTTCCTCGGTGCCCTTGGTGCCGGCGGCGGAAATCTGGGACGCGCCGATGGACTTCGATGGGCTCAAGGCCGTCGGTTCGGGCCTCGGCACGGCGGCGGTGATCGTGATGGACAAGTCCACCGACATCGTCCGCGCGATTGCCCGCCTCTCGTACTTCTACAAGCACGAGAGCTGCGGCCAGTGCACCCCGTGCCGCGAAGGCACCGGCTGGATGTGGCGCGTGATGGAACGCCTGCGCACCGGCGATGCGGCGGTCGAAGAAATCGACATGCTGCAACAGGTGACCAAGCAGGTCGAAGGCCACACCATCTGCGCGCTGGGCGATGCGGCGGCTTGGCCGATCCAGGGCCTGATCCGGCATTTCCGGCCCGAAATCGAGCGCCGGATTGCGGAGAATGCGCGGGAGGCGGCAGAGTGAAGCTGACTGTCGAGATGCAGGCCGAAGTCGCTTCAGCTATGGCGCGGGCCAAGGCAAACCGTCAGGCCGGTGATGCCGATGGTGCGTGGCGTGCATTGGTGCGAGCGCACGTTATCTCGCAGCCTGCCTTGCTACCGCACTTGTCGGTTCATGTGGCGATGCTGTCGCTGGCTGCGGCGCAGCGCAACTGGAAGGAAACCGCAGGCCAGCTGCTCAGGCTTGCGCTCGCGCCGCTCGGGCATGCTCTCGGCCGGACACCGTGGGGCAATCCCGGTCGCGCTGTTGTCAGCATGTTCGCGCGGGCACCGCTTCCTGCCGATGTTGCACGGCTATATGCCCAAGCTGGCATTGAGGTGAAGTAATGCCTAAACTCAAAGTAGACGGCGTAGAGCTCGAAGTTCCCGCAGGCGCGACGGTGCTGCAGGCGTGCGAGCTGGCCGGTAAGGAAATCCCCCGCTTCTGCTATCATGAGCGGCTCAGCATCGCGGGCAATTGCCGCATGTGTCTGGTCGAGGTGAAGCCCGGGCCGCCCAAGCCGCAGGCGTCTTGCGCGCTGCCCGCCTCTGAGGGCCAAGAAATCCGCACCGATAGCGAGATGGTCAAGAAGGCGCGCGAAGGGGTGATGGAGTTTCTCCTCATCAACCACCCGCTCGATTGCCCGATCTGCGATCAGGGCGGCGAATGCGATCTGCAGGATCAGTCGGTGGCGTATGGCCGGGGCAAGTCGCGCTATGACGAGAACAAGCGCGCGGTCACCGAAAAGACCATGGGTCCGCTGATCAAGACGGTGATGACCCGCTGCATCCACTGCACCCGCTGCGTGCGCTTTTCCGAAGAGATCGCGGGCGTGGACGAGATCGGCGCGCTCTATCGCGGCGAGAACATGCAGATCACGACCTATCTGGAAGGCGCGGCGAAGCACGAGCTTTCGGCCAATGTGATCGATCTGTGCCCGGTCGGCGCGCTGACTTCGCGCCCTTATGCGTTCGAAGCGCGGCCGTGGGAGCTGAAGAAGACGCTGGGCATCGACGTGTCGGATGCGGTGGGCTCCAACATCCGCATCGACAGCCGAGGCCGCGAAGTGCTGCGCATCCTGCCGCGCGTGAACGATGATGTGAACGAAGAATGGCTGTCTGACCGCGCGCGCTATGTCGTGGACGGGCTGACGCGGCGGCGGCTGGACAAGCCGTGGCTGCGCAAGGATGGCAAGCTGACGGCGGCGACTTGGGCCGAGGCGTTCAGCGCGGTGGCGGCGATCAATCCGGGTGCATCGCTGGCGGTGATCGCGGGCGATCAGGTCGATTGTGAGACGCTGTTTGCGGCCAAG
>Ga0315905_10003298_pt1 | contig 16685 bp, 17 predicted proteins | sample LakEriMetagenome_5_FD_203522 | JGI IMG/M metagenome (GOLD analysis project Ga0315905, IMG submission 203522) | Freshwater fungal communities from buoy surface, Lake Erie, Ohio, United States - Buoy 4 MA121 | ecosystem: Environmental > Aquatic > Freshwater > Lake | place: USA: Lake Erie, Ohio... | reverse complement strand
CGTTAATAGGAACAAAACAGCCTATGAACGAAAACACGACCCTCCAGGAACAGCTTCTTTTGTATGTTTTTGATGAATTGCCCCCGGACCGGGTGGGCGCCTTTGAGCACCACCTGATTTCCGACGCCGCACTGCAACAAGAGTATGGGGTGGTTAGCGGTTTGTTGAATTTGTTACAAGCCGATTTACAGCCTTCCCCGTTGCCCGCCATTTCCCCGGATGTGTTAGCGAGGCTGGAGACTTTGATGTTGGATTAAATTTTAGCGGGGACTGCGGGTCCTTGGAGGTAGTTTTGGGGCATGACGATTAAAGAGCGTTATGCCGGGGTGCTTCGGTATTTTGAGGAGAGTGGAATGGAGGCGGAGACGGAGTTATTGTACCGCAACCCATTTGAGTTGCTGGTGGCGGTGGTTTTGTCTGCCCAATGCACCGACAAACGGGTGAACATCGTGACGAGATCCTTGTTTGCCCGTTTGCCGGATGCTGCAACCATGTTGTCGGCCGGGGAGGAGATCATCCGGGGTCTAATTGCATCGATTTCGTATCCCAACGCCAAGGCCAGGCACCTAGCGGGTCTAGCTGAAATCCTGGTGAATCGCTTTGGGGGGGAGGTTCCCTCGACCAGGGAGGATTTAATGGCTTTGCCCGGGGTGGGTCGCAAAACGGCCAATGTCATTCTTTCGGTTCTCCACGGGGAGGCGGCCATGGCTGTGGACACCCATGTTTTTCGGGTTTCGGCCCGATTGGGATTGACCCGCGGTGCCAAAACCCCGCTGGCCACCGAGGTTCAATTGATGCGGCATATCCCGGAGTCTTTGGTTCCAAAGGCCCATCATTGGCTGATTTTACATGGTCGGAGGGTTTGCGTGGCCCGCAATCCCCGCTGCGCGGACTGTGGTTTGCAGGATTGGTGCTCCTATTATGGCAAGAAGGCTGGCCGCTAAGGGGGGAACGCCCAAGGGGGGAATGTCCAAGGGGGGAATCCCCGAGGGGGGAACGCCCGGCATGGGAAGATGGGTGTTGAGGAGTCTGCTGGGAGGGTGTAATTTTAGCGAATGCAACAATTTGGAAATCTGGAAGGCAAAACGGCCCTGGTCTGCGGGGCCAGTCAGGGCATTGGATGGGCTACGGCCAAGGCTTTGGCCGCATCAGGCGCACGCATTGTTATGGCTGCCCGCACCGCCGAGGCGCTGGAGCAGCGATTGAAAGAATTGAGCGGTGCTGGGCACGCGGTTTGGGCGGTGGATTTACAGAATTTGCAGCAGATCCGCGATGGATACGGGTCTTGGGGACGCGGCGCAAAAGAAGTGGTGCATATCTTGGTGAACAACAGCGGTGGTCCGCCTGCTGGAGCTCTGCATGCGGTGGCGGCCGAGGCCTTTGATGCTCCTTGGAGGCAGCAGTTGTTGGCGGCACACGAACTAATGCGGGCGGTGTTGCCGGGAATGAAGGCGGCCGGTTACGGACGAATGATCAATGTCATATCCACCTCGGTGAAGGCGCCTCTACGGGGTCTGGGCGTAAGCAATACGATCCGCGCGGCGGTGGCCAATTGGTCCAAAACCCTCTCGATGGAATTGGCTCCTTTTGGAATAACGGTTAACAATGTGTTACCAGGTGCCACGCTGACCCAACGCTTGGTTTCCATTATCGAAGGCAAGGCGGCGTCCACCGGGCATAGCGTGGAGGACATTCAAAAGGAAATGCTCGCAGAAATTCCAGCGGGTCGTTTTGGTTCGCCGGACGAAGTGGCCGCAGCCATTGCTTTTTTGGCCTCTCCTGCTGCCGCTTATATCACGGGAATTAATTTGCCGGTGGACGGGGGGCGTACCCCGAATCTGTAGACTTTTATTGTTATCAAGCATTATTTTTTATGAATAAACCAACACCTCAAGGTGCCGAATTCTCTCTTTGGAAGCCTGGCGAAGATCTTTTGAATTATATCAACGGTCAAATGCAGCCGGCTTTGGGTGGAGCTTGGTTGGAGAATGTCAACCCCTCGACTGGGCAGGTTATGGGGCGTTTTCCGGATTCGGATGCATCCGATATGGCGATGGCGGTGGAGGCGGCGGCGGCGGCCTTTCCGGCCTGGTCCGGGATGGCGGTCGAAAAGCGAGCTGCCTTGTTGCATCGTTTGGCAGATTTGATTGAAGGGCATGCCGAAGAGCTTGCCGCCGCCGAGAGTGCCGATCAGGGCAAACCGATCAGCTTGGCGAGCCGGACCGATATCCCTCGGGCGGTGGATAATTTTCGGTTTTTTGCGGCATCGATTCGGACGTTTAGCTCCGAGTCCCAGCCGATGAGCGGGGGGCATTTGAACATTACGTTGCGGCAGCCCATCGGGGTGGTGGCCTGCATTTCTCCATGGAATTTGCCGCTGTATCTGTTGACCTGGAAGATCGCCCCTGCTTTGGCAGCGGGGAATACCGTGGTGGCCAAGCCCAGCGAGCTCACACCTTTGACAGCGTATCTCTTGGGAAAATTGTGCGGGGAGGCCGGCGTACCACCGGGGGTGGTGAACCTGGTGCATGGCACCGGTCTGCGGGCCGGGGAGCCGTTGATTACAGACCCGCGTACTCCGGTCATCAGCTTTACGGGCGGTACGGTGACGGGGGCCCGCATCGCCGGCCTCGCCGCCCCCCTCTTCAAAAAAATGTCCTTGGAATTGGGTGGCAAAAACCCAAACATCGTCTTTGCGGATGCCGACCTCGATCAGGCGGTGGAAACAGCCGTCCGGGCAGGCTTCACCAATCAGGGTGAAATTTGTTTGTGCGGTTCCCGCATTTTGATTCAACAACCGATTTATAACACATTCCGCGATCTTTTTTTGGCCAAAGTCAAAGCCTTGACGGTGGGGGATCCGCGGGAACAGGTCAACCTGGGTGCGTTAGTATCCGAAGGACACCTCCACAAAGTCCTGGGCTATGTGCAACTGGCTCGTGATGAAGGTGGTACCGTTTTGTGCGGTGGAAACCGCCTACATCCGGATGGTCCTTGCCGGGATGGTTTCTTCATGGAACCCACGGTCATCGAGGGTCTCGGTAACACCTGTCGAACCAACCAGGAAGAAATTTTTGGTCCGGTGGTGACCCTACAGCCTTTTGAGGACGAAGGCGAAGCCTTGGCTCTGGCCAACGGAACCCCCTTTGGTTTGGCAGCCCAGGTCTGGACTTCGGATCTCAGCCTAGCTCATCGGGTTGCTCAGCAACTCAAATTTGGGTTGGTATGGGTGAATTGTTGGATGATACGGGATTTGCGGACCCCCTTTGGAGGGGCCAAAGCCTCGGGAATCGGACGCGAAGGGGGCGTGGAATCCCTCCGCTTCTTTACGGAGCCCACCAATGTTTGCATTAAAGTGTAACACCAAACAATTGACCCACCAGGGCCGAGGCGCCCATCGCGAGGCTGCCCCAAATCACGATCCGCCCCATGGCTTTGGCGGGACTGGAACCGCCCACCCGCGCCGATGCATAACCCAGCACCAACAAGGCCACCATGGTGGTGAGGTACAGTCCCAAGCTCATGTAGGGCATAGGGCATAACATTCCTACCAACAAAGGCAAGAAGCCACCTGCACAAAACGCAGCCCCCGATGCTACCGAAGCCAGCAGGGGCTTGGCCTGCGAAACATCGTTGATCCCCAATTCATCCCGAACATGGGCTCCCAAAGCATCTTTTTCGGTGAGCTCCACCGCCACTTGCATGGCTGTGGCCTGGCTTAGTCCTCTTTTGCGGTAGATATCTGCCAACAAGGCTAGTTCTTGGTCAGGCATGGTCGCGAGTTCAACTTTTTCGCGTTCAATATCGGCTTGCTCAATATCGGTCTGAGCGCTCACGGAGACATACTCTCCGGCCGCCATGGACAAGGCCCCTGCGACCAAGCCCGCAACCGTCGCGAGGAGTATATCCGATCGCTCGGTACCCGCCGATGCGATCCCTACCGCAAGACTGGCGATCGAAATAATCCCATCGTTGGCACCTAGGACCGCCGCACGAAGCCAATTGCTGCGGTGGATATAATGTTCAAAAGGCAGGTTGGTTGGATTAATCATAGGGCTGGGATGCTGGGTGAAAGGCTTGGTCAAAATGGGTTCAACGATGACAGACTACCAAGGGTACGGGACGAAGATGCGATAGGAACTCTTATAAACCCCGCTTTCTTTAACGTTAAATAGAGTTCTTGCAGGATAATTAATAGCAATATAGCTATCTAGCTATATATTTGCAATACAATTTCTCTGTTAAACCTGCCGCTGAACCATGGGACTCACCAAAACCGAGCATTACCCCCCGACCCTTCTCCAAATGGCGGATGTTTTCAAGGCCTTGGGTCATCCCGCTCGCTTGGCCATTGTGGAACATCTCCTGGCCCAGGATCGCTGCATCGCCGGTGATTTGGTGCATGAGTTGCCACTGTCTCAACCCACCGTTTCTCGGCACCTGCGCATTCTTCAATCCGTTGGATTCATAGTTGGGGACATCGCCGGTCAATCCATCTGTTATTGGGTGAACCCCGAGCTCACCGAAATGCTCCGCAATTACTTGCATCAAATGCACGAACAAACCGAAGCCTGTTCCCAAAAAGGTTGTGTTTAAGACCCTAAAAGTCGTAGAAATCCCCGATTTGATGGACCAAATAATTTGACCAAACAAAACAAACATAAATTGTTGTAACCATGAAAATACAATCCTTTCTTCAGACCCTCGCCGCGATGAGCGAACTTCGTTGGGCCTTGCCAGATGGAAGTCTTGTCCCCGCCCATGCCCATGTTACCGAAGTCGCCTTAATGACACGTCGTTTCGTGGATTGCGGAGGCACCCACCGCTTGGATCGCCGCATTCAACTTCAGTTATGGGTCGCTGGCGATGTGGATCATCGTTTGGAACCCTCCAAGCTGTTGCGCATAATTCGCGATACCGAGGCATGGATGGAATGGGATAACCACGAAGTGGAAGTGGAATACCAGGGGAAGACCATCGAAAGGTACGGCGTGGAAATCATAGAGGGCGTTCTTGCTCTGCAGCCCCTGCAAACCAATTGTTTGGCCCAAGACCGCTGTGGGGTGCCTATTACCGAGGAATCCTCGAGCTCGATGAGTCCCGTTGTGGGTCGTTGCAAGCCGGGTAGCGGTTGTTGCTAAGGTTCCAACGACCAAGTACCATCTTCAAAACCAAAGTCCAATAACAAAGAAAAAATCAAAATATCAAACGATGATTCAGGTACCACAGCAAATCAATAAGTACAAAAAACCGATTGTTATTACAACATCACTTATTGTATTACAAATTGTTTTTGGGTTTGACCCAAAGTTTACATTGATTAATTTGATTTGGTTGTTGGTTTAGGTTTTGGGAAAGAGAGTTCATCATGCGATGCATATAACAACCTAATTTATGAAAATACTGGTTTTGTGTACCGGCAACAGTTGCCGTTCTCAAATGGCCGAAGGATATCTTCGGAAGTTTGCTCATCCTTCGGTCGAAGTCTACAGCGCTGGCATCGAAGCCCATGGACTCAATCCACGGGCGGTGGCCAGCATGGCCAGGGACGGCGTGGATATTTCGGGCCAAAAATCAACGCTGGTGGATGAATACGCCACGATGGTCTTTGATTTGGTACTAACGGTCTGCGATAACGCCCAAGAAAATTGCCCGATCCTGCCCAGCAAAGCCGGTGCCCCAACGGTTCGCCTGCACCACAGTTTCCCGGACCCTGCCAAGGCCCAGGGAACCCCGGATGAAATCCAGGCGGCCTTTGATTCGGTCCGGGATCAGATCAAAGACCATTGTCGTCGAATGATCGACCCCAACGGCTTGCTTGTTACAACCCCAGTTGATAGGTGAGCAAGAAATAACGCGGAGCCTGGGGGAAAACATAGCTGTCCGTGACGGGTTCTCCGATGTCATTGAGGTAACCGTAGGTATAACCGTGTCCGGCGTAGCGGTGGTTGAGGAGGTTGACGATACGAAATTGCAGGCTTTCATTTTGGGATTTCAGCAAACGATTCCATAACATAGGTCCGTTCCATTGTATTTGGAGTTGATGGACCGAATAAGGGTCAAGGCTACGTGTTCGGTCTCCTGAATTGTCCAAGTATTGTCGTCCGACCCATTGCAGGTTCCATAACACCTCCAAATTTCGAAGGGGTTTCCAGGTCCAGGCGGCCCCCAACATTTGTTCAGGAGACAACGCCAAAGGGGTTCCAATGCGTTCAGCAACAAATTGGTTATTAACATATTCTGCAAAACGATTCACGCGGTTTCGGGACAGGGTTCCCTGTGCCTGCAATCGATGTTGAGGGTTGATATCGTATTCGATTTGAAACTCCCATCCTAGGCGACGAGAGCGTGGAACATTGATACGGGTAAAGGCGCCGACGTCGTTGATGCGTCCGGTTAGTAACAATTGATTTTGGTATTCCATCCAAAAAAAATTCGAAACCAAGCGGGTTCTTTTGCCTAGGTATTGGGAACCCCATTCGAGGTTGGCCATGCGTTCGGGGCGGGGGTAGGGATAGGATACCAAGATCGTATTGCTATCGGTGGGCCCGTAGGCCGCCGTAAAGTCGTCTCGGACAGGTTCGCGGTGGCCCAGACCTAGGTAGGCATAGTGAGACCAGCGTTCGTCGGCTTGAAAATGAAGACCTGTTTTGGGATTCAAAAAGTTAAAATATTTTTCAATTGGACGAGGCTGTCCATCTCCGCCCTCTCCGATAAGTTGGTAATGGATCCCCCTCCATTGGAGGTCTCCGTACCATTGAAGTCTTCCGTCGCGGCTGAGCGGGGTTTGTTTTTTGGCGAAAGCGGATACTTCGCTTTTGACGGCCCGGTTTCTGTAATATTCGTGTTCTGGCAAGCTGAGGGCTCCTACACGGGTCCATTGAACGCGGCCAAAATGCCATCCGGTATAGCGCTGAACCTGGGCCCCGAGCGTCCAGCCTCGGTACTGAGCCTGAAGGATTTGCCCCACAAAGTGGTTGTCCAGCCAACGTTGGCGGATGAGGTCCGAATGGGTTGCCAAAAGAGTCAAGCTGTCCCCCCCAACCCGGACGGGTGGAAGGCCGTAATCAGCCAAGGCTTGACCGACCGCATATTCCTCGTAATACCCGTAGCCCCGCGTATAAAAGAACGTGTTATGAATGGACCATCCCGATGGACGTCGGTGTTTGATGGAGTATTGCCAATGGTCTTGGCGATAATTGTCGGTTTGGTTGGGATAAAAGGCGGTCTGTCCTGAATCGTTCGTGAACATTCCAGCGTAATTGAAACGAGGGTTGTCCTTCCATTCCGATGCTGCAAGTCCATACCAGGCCTGACCGGTTTTTTCTCGACCCGAAAGAACCGACCAGCGGTGGATGGTGTTACGGTTTTTGTAGGCCAAGGACGCAGCCAGGGAATAAAGTTGACTACCGGATCGGTCAACGTAGCCGTCGGAGTGGATTCGGGAGGCGCGGACCTGGGCAGACCAAGCCCCGGATGGGGAAAGGGTGTTGGCGGTAAAGCTTTGAATTTGAGTGCCAAAGCTTCCTCCGCCCACCCGCAGGCCTATGCCCGGGCTGTCGGTTTCGCTGTGGGTTTCGAGGTGGATGCTGGCCCCAAAGGCAGAGGATCCGTTGGTGCTGCTGCCCAGCCCGCGCTGAATTTGGAGTGAGCTGAGCGAGGAGGTTAAATCCGGCATGTTGACCCAGAACAAACCGTGCGATTCGGCATCGTTGACCGGGACCCCGTTCAGGGTCACATTGATGCGGGTCATGTCCGAACCGCGTATGCGCAAATTGGTGTAACCGATGCCAGCGCCTGCATCGGAGGAGGCCAGGGTGGAGGGTTGAAATTGCAAAACATACGGCATGTCCTGTCCGGTGTTTTGTTTGCGCAATTCGTCGGCATCCATTCGGGTGGAGGTGACCGGGGTTCCTGGTAGAACATGACCGGCCGTGACGACCACCTCTTCCCGCAGCAGGATGGAGGGCTGCATTTGAAAGACCCAATTACCAAGGGTATCCTGACTGAAATCGCTGCGGGCCCCCAAGGGAATTTCCAAGCGCAGGGGCTGGTAGCCAACATATCGAATCAAGAGTTTTTGGGCTCCCAAAGGTCTTTCCAGGACAAATTCACCTTGGTTGTTGGTGGAAGTACCCCTCGCGGTTCCCTCCCAAAGCAGGGTGGCGCCGGCCAGGGATCGACCTTGGGGATCGACAACGCGGCCATGCAGGAGGGTTGAAGGGGACGTTGAAGCGGATGTTGGAGCGCTTTGTCCCAAGGCTGGAGGGATTATCGAAGGCCCAACGAGGACGATAGTGGCAAAAACAAGGCGTTTTAGGAGGGTGCTCATGGGGTTTTTTGGGTTTGAACGGAACAAAAAACCGGGTCCGGAGCTGACCCAAGCCTGTGGAGGCTTTCATCTTCCCTACGCGGGCATGACCCCGACAGGTTCAATGGGTATGATCTCAGCCCCCGGAACATGGATGGGGGCACCCCGTGATGCGGCAAAATTAGAACAAATTCGTAATTTCCTGCTCCTTTCAGGGGGTAACTTTGCCCCCTGCGAAGCTGACTTTAGGAACCTGTAATAAGACCCCCCTTTCATGATTGGAATGTTTAACAAGGTGATCCAAAATTTTTTTGGAAACAAATCCGATAGAGATATCAAAGCCCTGCTGCCCAGGGTCCAAGAAATAAACCGGTTCGGCGAATCGTTGACGGGCTTGAGCAACGACGAATTGCGCGCCAAGACCACGGAGTTCAAGGCTCGGATCGCTCAAGGGCTGGATTCGTTGAATCAACAACTGGAGGCACTCAAGGCCCAGCCTGGTACGGAGGAAGGGGCCGAGGAACAGGCCGCCCGCTTTGAAGCCTACGATCAGACGATCAAGGAGCGGGACAAGGCGCTGGAAGAGATTCTGGACCAAATCCTACCCGAGGCCTTTGCGGTGGTCAAAGAAACGGCGCGTCGTTTCAGCCAAAACGAGGAACTGCGCGTGTCGGCAACGGCTCACGACCGGGATTTGGCCGCTCAGTCCAAGGATTTTATTCGGATTGAAGGCGCCGAAGCGGTTTACAAAAACCGTTGGACGGCCGCCGGGGCCGAGGTGATCTGGAACATGGTTCATTACGATGTGCAATTGTTGGGAGGGATGGTTTTGCACAGTGGAAAAATCGCCGAGATGTCAACCGGGGAGGGCAAAACCTTGGTATCCACCTTGCCAGCCTACCTCAACGCGTTGACCGGACTGGGTGTGCATATTGTTACAGTCAACGATTATTTGGCTCGTCGTGACTCGGAATGGAACGGCCCGATCTTTGAGTTTCATGGACTGCGGGTTGATTGCATTGACCGCCATCGACCCAATTCGGAGGCCCGTCGGGAGGCTTATCGGGCCGATATCACCTACGGAACCAACAATGAATTTGGTTTCGATTATTTGAGGGATAATATGGCCCATGCGGTCGATGACCTGGTGCAGCGAAAGCATCATTACGCGATGGTGGATGAGGTGGATTCTGTTTTGATTGACGATGCCCGTACGCCTTTGATTATATCGGGGCCGGTACCGCGGGGCGATCATCACGAATTCCACCAACTCAAACCCCGGATTGAATCCCTGGTCGAGTCGCAACGTCGTTACTTGAATACCGCTTTGTCCGATGCGCGCCGCCTATTTGGGGAGAACAAGCTCGAAGAAGCCGGTTTGCCTTTGTTCAGAGCTTACCGTGGTTTGCCCAAGAACAAGGCTTTGATTAAGTTTCTAAGTGAACCCGGTGTCAAAGCCCTTTTGCTCAAAACCGAGTCTTATTATTTGCAGGATCAGCAAAAGGAAATGCCCAAGGCGGATACCGAGTTGTTTTTTGTTATTGACGAAAAAAACAATTCCATTGAATTAACCGACAAAGGCATCGAGCACATCACATCGCGTGGTGAAGATCCGAATTTCTTTGTGTTACCTGATGTAGGTGCCATGATTGCGGAAATTGAAAAGTCCAACCTGGAGGCCTCCGAAAAAGCCGAGCAAAAAACGGTTTTGATGCAGGATTTTCAAGTTAAATCGGAGCGAATTCATACCATCAATCAATTGCTCAAAGCCTACTGCCTTTTTGAAAGGGATATTGAATACATTGTTGACCAGAACAAGGTCAAAATTGTGGATGAACAAACAGGGCGTGTATTGGACGGGCGTCGCTATTCCGATGGTTTGCATCAGGCGATTGAAGCCAAAGAAAATGTGAAAGTTGAAGCGGCTACGCAAACTTTTGCAACGGTGTCCCTGCAGAATTTCTTTCGGATGTACCACAAACTGGCCGGTATGACCGGTACGGCCGAAACAGAGGCCGGCGAATTGTGGGAGATTTATAAGTTGGATGTGGTGGTCGTTCCGACCCATCGTCCGATTGTTCGCAAAGACGAAGAGGATTTGGTTTACAAGACCAAACGAGAGAAGTACGCCGCCATCATCGATCAGGTAGCTGGTTTGGTGGAAGCGGGCCGGCCTGTTTTGGTGGGAACGACTTCGGTTGAAACCTCGGAATTGTTGAGCCGTATGATGACATTGCGCAAACTCAAGCACAATGTTTTGAATGCCAAGCAGCACCAGCGCGAAGCCGAAATTGTAGCGGAGGCGGGTCGCCCTGGCAATGTGACCATTGCCACCAACATGGCCGGTCGTGGTACGGATATCAAACTCGGCCCCGGGGTGCAGGAAGCGGGTGGTTTGGCGATTATCGGCACGGAGCGTCACGAATCGCGCCGGGTGGACCGGCAGCTGCGGGGTCGTGCAGGTCGTCAGGGGGATCCGGGTTCGTCCATTTTCTTTGTTTCGCTGGAGGATGATTTGATGCGGCTCTTTGGTTCCGAGAGGATTTCGAACATCATGGATCGCTTTGGGTACAAAGAAGGCGAAGTGATTCAGCATTCGATGATCACCAAATCCATCGAGCGGGCCCAAAAGAAAGTCGAAGAAAACAATTTTGGGGTGCGCAAACGTCTGTTGGAATACGACGATGTCATGAATGCCCAGCGGGAAATCATTTACAGCCGGCGACGCAATGCCCTCTACGGGGAGCGGGTTCACCGGGATGTGATGAATGCGCTGGCTGATTTGGTCGAAGAAACGGTTGAGCGCGCCAAGAACGGGGGGGATTTTGAGAGCCTGAGCCTGGAATGCCTCCGTTTGTTTGGGGTTCAGCCGGAGGGTAGCAGCCAAGATTTTGAGAATACCAAGACCCTTGCCTTGGCAGAGCAGTTGCTGGGACAAGTGGAGCAGGAATTACACCGTCGCCAAAGCGCCATGATCCAAACGGTTTTGCATCATCTCCGTGATTGGTTGGCTCAGCCGGATCGTCTTCAGGAAACGGTGGGTATCCCTGTGACTTTTGCAGGCAGGTCGGTGCAATTGGGGGTTCAATTGCAGAAACTCCGCGATACAGGAGGTCAGGCCGTGGTGACGGAGCTCGAAAAGGCCTTGACCTTGTTTTTGACCGACGAAGCGTGGAAGAACCACTTGCGGGATATGGACGATCTCAAACAGTCGGTCCAAAACGCGGTTTACGAACAAAAGGACCCGCTGGTCATCTACAAAATGGAGTCTTTTGGGATGTTCAAAAAGATGTTATCGGAGATTTACCAGGATTTGTTGTCGATGTTGTTCCAGGCCCGCATTCAGGGCAACGAAGAGGCGGTCGTGGCGGGGGCGGCGCCGGCGCGGCGGTCCCAGGTAGCGGGAGGAGCAGGCTCTCCAGCCCTTACGGCCAGCAAAGCCGAATACGGCCCTGGAACCGCCGCACCGGCAGGGCCTTCGGCCCCCGCGGCCTCGGCGGCGCAGGCCGCCTCGGCCGCCCCGCCCCCGCCCCTCCGCGTTGGCCCCAAAATTGGCCGCAACGACCCCTGTCCCTGCGGTAGCGGTCGCAAGTTCAAGTCTTGTCACGGCAAAGACGCCCCTGAATAGGAGGACATACCAGTATTGTAGTCTAATTTTGAATCATGAAAGGATTGTTATCGACCCTCGCCTTGGTAGGGACCCTTGCCGGGCTCTTGGCATCGAATCACGCATCAGGGTCGGTTAGGCCCTCCCATTTGGGGCCGGTTGCACCCACCACCTCAGAATTAGATTCCGTGATGCCGACCGGTACGGCAGAAGATACCTCGGTCAATCGCGCGGCCCCCGAAAAGAAAATCCCCGGTTTTCGAGTCCAATTGTACCAGGGTTCATCCCGGACCCGGGCCAAAGAAATCCGGGATTTGATGGTCCAGTCCTATCCCAAATTGGGCGTTTACATGGGTTATCGACAGCCGGATTTCCGGGTGCGGGTTGGTGATTTCCGGGACAAAGGCGAGGCCACGGCCTACCTCAATATGATGAAATCCGATTTTCCTTCGGCCTTTGTGGTGCCGGATAAGGTTTTGCTCTACCCCAAAACAGAACAGACAGGGGAACCCACCCTGGAGCAGGATGGCTACGAAGACTGAAGCCCTCAGGCGGGATGCCGAAGCCTTGGAGCAAACCCTGGTTTCGGATCGACGTCATCTTCACCAAAACCCTGAACTATCCTTTGAGGAAGTTCAAACTTCTGCTTTTGTGCAGGAGAGACTCCGTGATTTGAATATTCCTTTTACCGCCGGTATTGGCGGGTATGGGGTGGTTGCGAACCTGCAAGGCCACCGACCTGGACCGGTGGTCGCATTGCGGGCCGATATGGACGCCTTGCCCATTCAGGAAGCGAACGATGTTCCCTATGCCTCCAAAGTGCCCGGTGTTATGCATGCCTGTGGTCACGATGTCCATACCGCATCCTTGTTGGGGGTCGCTGCTTTGTTACGATCGCGTACCCAAGAATTTTCGGGAACGGTTCGCTTTTTATTCCAGCCTGCCGAAGAAAAGTTACCTGGCGGTGCTTCCCTAATGATTCGCGACGGTGCTTTGGCGAATCCAGTACCACAAGCCATTTATGGCCAGCATGTTATGCCATTGCTACCGGCAGGTACGGTCGGTTTTCGCAGCGGTCGTTATATGGCGTCAGCCGATGAAATTCGGCTCACGATTCGGGGCAAGGGGGGGCATGCCGCGATGCCGCATCTCAACACCGATTCCGTCTTGATTGCATCACATATTGTCGTGGCTCTGCAACAAGTGGTTAGCCGGCGAGCCAACCCCACCCTTCCCTCGGTTTTGTCCTTTGGACACATCGTCGGAGAAGGCGCCTACAATGTGTTACCGAATGATGTCCGTCTTCGAGGGACTTTTCGGACCATGGATGAAACATGGCGCGCTCAGGCGCATGCTTTGATACGCGAAATCGCCTCCGGCACCGCCTCGGCCATGGGAGCAATCTGCGATGTAGAAATCGATCGTGGTTATCCCATGCTCTTTAATCATCCCGAACCGACTGCCCTGGCCCGCTCAACGGCCGAAGCCTATTTGGGCCCGCAACAAGTGGTGGATTTGGATTTGTGGATGGCCGCCGAAGACTTTGCCTTCTATGCCCAGGAAATTCCGGCTTCTTTTTATCGTCTGGGTACCCGAAACGAGGCCAAAGGTTGGGTGTCCTCGGTGCACACCTCCACCTTTGATGTGGATGAAAGCGCTTTGCCGTTGGGGGCTGGCCTGATGGCCGCTATTGCGCTGGAGCAATTGGCCGCGCCTCCTTCCGAAGGATAGCATCGCGGTAGGCTTCCGGGACTGGCACCGATTGGTTGCTTTCAAAATCAAAGGCTACCAGGACCGAACGGGCTTTGGTAATGCTTTGGAGAGGCCCCTGTTCCATGAGCTCCTCCGGGACCATTCCGGGGGTATTCCTCTCACAGGGTCTCAAATCGGCGGACCAGTCCGACGCCTTGCGGACGATGAGGTATTCCATCGTAAAACTTTTGGAGCCCAAGTGAACCGTGCGGGTCAGGACCCAGGCCCGGTCCCTAATCAGCAAGGGTCTCAAATAATCCACCTCGGTCCTTGCCAAAATCATACCGACTTTGTTCCAATCCCAGCACCCCAAGGCCCGGAAATAATCAATGCGGGCCTGCTCAAAATAACTGAGGTAGACCGCGTTGTTGACATGCTGCAAGGCATCGATATCCGCCCATCGCAGGTGGACCGGACTAAAAAACTCGTAGGGCAGAGCGGCTGGCTCGGGCCGGTTTTCAAAATCAGAGGACGAAGTGGACATACGCAAAGAAAATTCGGCCTAAATTTACCCCCATGGAGCAGGGTAAGCGGCAGCTAAAAGTATCGGGACTGGTACAGGAGGAATTAGCGCAGGTTTTGCGCCTCAAATTTCAGGAACTGACCCGCCCGGCCTTGGTCAGCATCACCCGTGTCCGGGTCACAGCCGATTTGTCCCTGTGCCGGGTTTACCTTTCGGTTTACGGGGTCGGCGATGCCCAGGCTCAGGAAGCTATGATCGATAAGATAAGGCAGGCCAAACCAGGCCTGCGCAAGGAATTGGGACTGCGGGTCCGTAATCAATTGCGGGTGGTCCCCGATTTGGAATTCTACTTGGACGATTCCCTGGATTATGCAGAGCGGATCGAGCGTTTGTTGCAACAATAAACCAAAGACAACGGGGTTTGCCCTTAGGCCATGCGACAATCTGAATTCAGGCAAGCCTTACGACAATTTCTGCACGAAAGGCCGGGGTTCCGGACCCTCTTTTATACGCTCACCGAAGCCCTGGTTGTCAGTTTTTGGCATATTCGCAAAGAACTCTGGGGCCTGGCCTTGAACCAGTCCCAACGCAACCTCCATGTACTGGATGCCGGGGCCGGGATGGGACAGTACGAGCATTTTATGAGCAGCCGCTTTCCGGGCTGGAATATCTGCGCCCTGGACCGCGAAGCTTCCGAAGTGGCCGAATGCAATCGGTATTTTTTGGAAAGAGGCAAGCACCGAGTCTTCTTCAAAACCGCCAACTTGGAGACCTATCGGGAACCCGATTGCTTTGATTTGGTATTGGCTGTCAATGTCTTGGAGTACCTGCCGAACGATCGTTTGGTGTTGACCAATTTTTTTGATTCCCTGCGACCGGAGGGCACGCTTTTGTTAGCGGTTCAATCCGACAAGGCCCTAACGGTGGAGCCTAATTTTACCAATAAATTGTTAGGAAATCAAGGCCTGGCCCATCGCTACAATGCCTTGAGCCTCAAAAAAACCCTCAAAGAAATTGGATACACCCGAATCAGGGCTCACTATGCCTATGGTTACAGCGGTCGTCTCTCCACCAGGCTGGGCATTCGTTTGCCCAAATATTTGTTAAAAAAATCCGGACTCTGGATGGCCGTACTGCCCCTTTATTTTATGTTAACGTATCCTCTGATTCTCTTGTTGAATTTGCTGGATGTGGTCTTTGCCCATTGGCAGGGCTCGGAATTGGTGGTCCGTGCCAGCAGGCCATGAATCGCCGAATTCCTTTTTGGACCTGGCTGATAGCCGGGCGATACCTGCGGTGGAACCGACCAACCGGGGGTGGATGGCATTTTAGCCAATGGATTTCGGTGGTTTCTTTGGTAGGGTTGGGTTTGGGTACCGCAGCGTTGATTCTCGTTTTGTCGGTTTACAATGGATTGGAGGAGCTGACCCTGGGCATGTACAACCGCTTCAACCCCACGTTCAAGGCCAGTCCGGAGCGGGGGATGCAATTGGATGCTCAGGCCTGGATTCCGTTGATTCAAAAGGTGGAAGGGGTTCGCGCCGTTTCGGCTACCATGCAGACCAACGCCTTGCTTCGGGTCGGAACCAAAGAAGCCTTGGTCTGGATCAAAGGGGTGGACCGGGCCTATTTTGATGTCATTCCGACCCAAGAAGCCTTGGTTTGGCCCGAACAGACCACCGCCGGATGGGCCTCCGGCTTGGTAGGTCGTCCATGGGCTTTGCTGGGCGTGGGTCTGGCCGAACGATTGGCCCTGGAAATAGGTCCACAGGCGCCTCCCTTGTTGATTTATGTTCCGAGGCAAGGAGCCAAGATTCAGGCCTTATCCGCTGAACAAGCTTTTGTGGAAGTTCCTTTGTTGGTGGAGGGCCTCTTTGATTTTCAGCCGGAAGTCAACCAAGAAATGGTCTTGACCGACCTCGATAGCCTGCGTTCCCAGATGGGCATTGAGGATCGTCTTGCCACTGCTCTTGAAATTGTTATCAATCCAAACGCGGATCCTGATCGCGTTCAACAAGACCTAAATCGCTTGCTGGCTTCGGCTCCGATGCCGAATCGTTTGCGTTTGCAGAATCGTTTGCAGCAGGAATCGGCCCTGCTCAAAATCTTTGCGGCGGAGAAGTGGTGGACCTTTGCATTTTTGTTATTTATCGTTGGTTTGGCTTCCCTGAATTTGGTGGGATCCCTCAGCATGTTGATGCTTCAAAAGCGCAAAGACATCGAAATCCTCGGAGTTCTAGGGGCCAGGCCTTCGTCGGTGGTTCAGGTTTTTTGGTTGGCAGGGATGGGTATTGTTACGGCAGGGGCTTTGGTGGGCCTAGCGGCAGGGGCTTTTCTCTGCCTCCTTCAGGAGCGTTTTGCGCTGGTCACTTTTCCGGGCCAAAGCGGTGTGACCCCTATGCCTTATCCGGTTGACCTGCGCTGGACCGATGCCTTGATGGTTTTCTTGGGCGTCCTCGTTGTAGGCGCTATTTTTGCATGGCTTCCGGCGCGGCGTGCCGCATGGACCCGTCAAGGATAGCCCAATCGCACCTAGCCCCACTGCCATGGAC
>Ga0315905_10003297_pt1 | contig 16701 bp, 10 predicted proteins | sample LakEriMetagenome_5_FD_203522 | JGI IMG/M metagenome (GOLD analysis project Ga0315905, IMG submission 203522) | Freshwater fungal communities from buoy surface, Lake Erie, Ohio, United States - Buoy 4 MA121 | ecosystem: Environmental > Aquatic > Freshwater > Lake | place: USA: Lake Erie, Ohio... | reverse complement strand
ATTGAGATTAAATCCTTGGGCAAAAACAGGATTAAATGATAGCATGGGGACAATTGTACCTGTTGTAATGGCTATGGCCATGAGTGCAGCGGTGCTAGATTGCCAACGGATAGAATTATTCATGATAGGATTGTCAATAATATATGAGTGGATTAACTAAGATAGTTTCTTAGCCACTTGTATATTATTACATAAATTTTGTATTTCGGGTTCTCATGGTAGGAATTATTTTTTGAATTAGATTCGTGAGTTCTTAAAGCAGTCGCGGATTTGGAAAAATTTATATATATTATGATACTTTTAAATGTTGTTATTTTTCAGAAATTAATTGGATTAAGTTTATTGGGTTACGCTGTTGTAACCCAACCTGCGAAATATCTGCTAATTACCAATTAAATTAAATGACTACTTTCCAAATCCCTTCCCTTTGCTGCTAGAAGGAAGACAAATACAATTTTCTAATTGCTGGAGTAAGGTTTCACTATCTAGATTTTGACCAATTAGCACTAGCTGATTTTGCTTTTTGTTTTCATTTTTCCATTGATCATCATCAATAGTAAAGCGTTTACCGCAAAGATGGAAAATATGACGTTGAGGACTTTCCTCAAACCACATAATTCCTTTAGCACGGAAGACATTTATAGGTAATTGATTATCTAGAAAATATTGAAATTTTCTAATAGAAAAGGGTTTATCACTTTGGAAGGAAATAGAGGTAAAACCGTCATTTTCTAAGTGGTTAGAATGATCATGATGATGATGATGTTCGTGATGTTCATGATGTTCATGTTCACAACTGGAATGATCATCATGTTCATGTTCACAATGGGAATGATCATCATGTTCTTTTGCGTGGTCATCAAAGTATTTATCAGATTCAAACAAACCGACACTCAGAATTAAAGGAAGTGGAACTTGAGATTTTGTAGTCCGAATAATCCGCGATCCTTCTTTAATATTATTGATTTTTTTCTCCAATTCCTGTAAAGTGGTTTCGTCAACTAAATCTGTCTTATTCAGGAGAATGACATCACCATAAGTAATTTGACTTAAAGCAGCTTCAGAATTGAATAAATCTAAGCTATAATTGGCAGCATCAACTACAGTAATAATAGAATCTAATCGGGTTAGATCTCGTAATTCTGAACCCAAAAATGTCATGGCTACTGGTAAAGGATCAGCTAAACCAGTGGTTTCAATAACTAGATAATCTAGCTTTTCTTCCCGTGCTAAAACTTTGTAAACAGCATCAACTAAGTCATTATTAATGGTACAACAAATGCAGCCATTACTCAATTCCACCATGTTTTGATCAGTGGAAACAATCAATTCGTTATCAATACCAATTTCTCCAAATTCATTCACTAAAACAGCAGTTTTCACACCTTGCTGATTTGTCAAAATATGGTTGAGTAAAGTAGTCTTACCGCTACCGAGAAACCCGGTAATAATAGTTACTGGTAAACCTTTTTTAGTAAGTTCCATGGTCTGAGAGTCGGAATTAACTATTGTTTGCATGGTGGAAAGTGAATTGTTGGTGTATTTTAGATTTTATCTTAATTTTGTCCACGAGAGTAACATATTTACATACCAGCTTGAAAAATTTGGTTAGCAGTTAAAGTTAATTCGGGGAAAGTACGTGAAACTATAGTTTGATTTCCTCTAAATTGACTTACTTGATATTCACCATTAATTAAGTCATAGATAGAAATAGTTGGTTGTTTAGGATTTCCAATATAGGGAGTTCCTCCTAATGCTAAATAATCAACAATCCAATATTCAGGAATACCAATTTCTTCATAATCTTTGACTTTTGTTAAATAATCAACACGCCAATTTGTACTCACAACTTCAATCACTAAGGGAATTGATGCACCTTGGATCAGGGTAGATTGTTGTTTCCATAATGGCTCATTGATTAAATTAGGACGATTGATGATCAACACATCTGGTGAGTAAGCAGATTGATTTTCAGGGGGTTTAACTAAAACAGTTTTAAGAATACGATAGGGTAAATTTAAGCGTAGATATTCAGCCGTGGCTCTCTCAGCCAAAAAACCAGTAATATCTTCATGATCTCCTAATGGTTGTGCCATTTCAATAATTACTCCATGATGTAATTCATAATACTTTCCTTCTGGTTTCCATTCCACAAATTCCTCAAAAGTGACTGATTTAGTTTTGGGTAATGCTTGAATCATACTTTACCTCCAGGTGTTGACGAGATTAGCAAGTATTACTAATAATAGTTAATAGTTATTAGCTACTAAGACCTCCAACTATAACAAAATTCATCCATCAACTGACTCCATGCAGCTTGATCTTAATCTAAGATGACACCATTGTCATCAAATTGCGTTATCATTATTAATCGTCAGATTGCCTTATTCCTCTATTATGACCCTATCTATTTACAATACTCTCACCCGTCGTCAAGAGCAATTTACCACCGTCGAACCTGGAAAAGTGAAAATGTATTGCTGCGGTGTGACAGTTTATGATTACTGCCATTTGGGTCATGCTAGAACGTCCATTGTCTGGGATATAGTGCGTTCATACCTGAAGTTTATTGGCTATGATGTGTATTACATCCAGAATTTTACGGATATTGATGATAAAATTCTCAAACGGGCTAGAGAAGAAAATTCCTCCATGGAAATCGTCGCAGAACGCTACATTCAGGCGTATTTTGAGGATATGTCACGGTTAGGAATTAAAGAAGCTGACGAATATCCCCGCGCTACACATACAATGAATGGGATTCAGCGATTAATTCACGATTTAGAGCATAAAGGTTTTGCTTATCCCGCTGACGGTGATGTCTATTATGCGGTACAGAATTTTAACGAATATGGTAAACTTTCAGGACGCAAATTAGAGGATATGCAAGCCGGTGCGAGTGAACGGGTAAATATCGAAGACGCGGAATATCAAAAGAAGAAATACCCCTTTGATTTTGCCCTGTGGAAGGCTGCAAAACCCGGTGAACCTGCGTGGGAGTCTCCCTGGGGAAAAGGCCGCCCAGGATGGCATATAGAGTGTTCTGCCATGGTGCGCGATCGCTTGGGTGATACAATAGATATTCATGCTGGTGGTGCTGACTTAATTTTCCCCCATCATGAAAACGAAATTGCTCAATCAGAAGCGGTAACTGGCAAACCTTTAGCCAATTATTGGTTACACAATGGTATGGTTAAGGTAGACGGTGAAAAAATGTCCAAATCCTTGGGTAATTTTATCACAATTCGCCAATTATTAGATCGTGGCATAGACCCAATGGCGGTAAGATTATTTGTCTTAATGGCACAATACCGCAAACCCATAGATTTTACTGATGATGGCATATTAGCAGCAACCAATGGCTGGCATACGCTCAAAGAAGGTTTACTTTTCGGTTATCAACATGGTAAAAAATTAGAGTGGGATGAGTCTAACCTGATCCAAAATCTCAAATCTCAAATCCAAAATGCGGAGGTTGAGAGATTTAAAGCAGCAGTGAATGATGATTTTAATTTCCCTGGTGGTTTAGCAATAATTTTTGAATTAGCCAAAGAAATAAATCGAGAAGGAAATATTATTATACATCAAGGAAAAACAGAAACACCAGCCAATGAATTACTGCAAAAATGGCAAACTCTAATTAGATTAGCAGATGTTTTAGGTTTAACCGCCCAACCAGAAGTAGAAAATCCCGTTAATCATGGTATAAGTGATGTTGATATTGAGGATTTAATTCAAAAAAGACAGGTAGCACGGAAAGCCAAAAATTTCGCAGAATCTGATCAAATTCGTGATCAACTATTAAGAAAAGGTGTTACCTTAATAGATAGTAAAGAAGGAACACGCTGGCACAGAGGGTAAATTTTAATTTCCTGATAGAACATATTTTCTTTGAATAATTAACCGCAGATGAACGCAGATAAACGCAGATTAATTACAGCTTGGTATCAGCATACCATAGATTATTTTTGTAGTCAGATGCACTGCATTTAATTTCTATAATTATATTGGACAAGTAGCGGGATATTGGACAAGTAGCGGGCAAGATGCCCGCACCACAAGATTTAGCTATATTAGAATTGTCCAATTTAGGTGGACAAGTAGCGGGCAAGATGCCCGCACCACAAGATTTAGCTATATTAGAATTGTCCAATTTAGGTGGACAAGTAGCGGGCAAGATGCCCGCACCACAAGATTTAGCTATATTAGGATTGTGCAATTTAGCTGCTTAACAGCTTACCTTGGCTAGAAAACTGCTGTAATTCCCAAAAACTATGGTTTTCAACGTCAAGGTGGTTTACCTATTTGACTTGCGAGCAAAATGTTTTTCCATTACTGCTAAAATCATAGGTGCTGCTACACTACCACCACCACCACCAGAATGTTCAGCAAAAGCCACCACTAAAATTTCCGGTTTATCAGCGGGTGCATAAGCGCCAAACCAAGCGTGATTTTCTTTAACTCCTCGTCTCCAAGCTTCCGCAGTCCCACTTTTACCCGCTACCGGGGGAAGAGTAGGGGTATTTAATACCTTACCTGTGCCTTCGCTAACTACCTTCCTTAATCCCACACGCAAAACGTTGACGGTTGTAGGTTTGAGATTTAATGATTCTCTCCAACTTTTAGCTTCTTCATTATCCTTGAGTAAATGGGGTTGGACACGATAACCACCGTTAGCAGGTACAGCAAACATGACAGCGACTTGTAAAGGTGTAGTTTGTAAAGCCCCTTGGCCAATGGACATATTTATAGTATCACCCACAGTCCAATCTCTTTTCCATACCTTCTGTTTCCAATTTTCATCGGGAACTAAACCTTTAGCTTCCTCTGTAGTAAATTCAAAACCAGTTTTTTGACCAAACCCATATTTACGAGTCCATGAAATCAATGTTGGTCCGCCAACCCGCTTCCCAACTTGATAAAAGAAGGTATCACTACTCCACTGTAGCGCTCCCACAAAACCCAATGGTCCAAAACCAGCATGATTCCATTCACCAAATCTAGTCCCACCAATAGTTAAAGAACCATAGGTTTGTAATACTGTATCTGGAGAAAATTGTCCCGATTCTAGCGCCGCTGTGGTGGTGACAATTTTAAAGGTACTAGCGGGAGGAAAGACGCTAATAGCACGATTAACTAAAGGATGTTCCGAACCTTGGAGACTTTCCCAATCTTTTTGGGAAAGTTTTTGTTTAGAAAAGATGTTGGGGTCAAAACTGGGATGAGACACCATTGCTAAGATACCACCATTTTTAGGGTTAATTGCTACTATTGCCCCATTTCGATTACCTAAAGCCTTTTCTGCGGCTATTTGCGTCTCTAAATCTATGGTCAAATGTAGATCATTACCAGATTTTGCTTGTTTAGTTCCCAATACTCGGAGGGGTCTACCGCTACCATCTACTTCTATTTGTTGACCTCCCCACTCCCCTCTTAGTAATTTTTCATAAGCCTTTTCTATGCCCATTTGACCCATCACATCGCCTAATCGGTAGCCTTGGGCTTTCTTTTTTTTCAACTGTTCAGCCGTAATTTCTCTGGTGTATCCAAGTATATGAGCTAACTCTTTACCATAGGGATAATAACGAACAGCCTCCGTATTTATTTCCACACCAGGGAGTTCATTTTCATACTCTCTTAATGCTGTAACTTGGGCTTCATTTAAGTTGCGAGCAATACGAATCAGTGAAGAGGGATTAACGGCAGATTCTTCAAGGGTTTTCTCAATCTCTGCTTCGGAAATTTCCAGAATTTGCGCTAGACGTGGACCGACGACAGACCAGGAGGATTTTCTATGTGCCATAGGCCATAAATATACAGACCGAGGATAACGAGTGCTGGCTAATAATTTACCATTTCTATCAAAAATATTACCTCTTTCTGGTTGTTTAGGAATAATCCGCACCCGGTTAGATTCTGCGCGTTGACGATGTTTCGCTCCTTGTACAATTTGTAAATAGACTAATCGAGCGCCAATACCAGATAACATTAATAACGTGAATAAAATTACAAATGTAGATTGGACACCACGTCCAACTGTGCGCGTATTTTTTTGACTACTAAGCAATGGTGGTAAAATAGCCATAGGACTCAAAGAAATTTGGGGTTAAATAGGGAAAAATTAACAATTGACAATATTAAATATGAGATGAGGACATTGGACTGGATATTATGGCTGAAACTGCGATCAAAAATCAAAGGGATTTAAAATCCTCACAGACACTTGATGTTGAATTATGCAACGTATTTAAGTTTTTTAACCAAGAACCAGCAGTACAGGGTGTAGATTTGAATGTTAAAAAAGGAGAGTTCTTTAGTATTTTAGGTCCCTCTGGTTGTGGAAAGACAACCACACTGCGCTTAATTGCTGGATTTGAGAGAATTGATGCTGGTAAACTATTGATTCAAGGTCAATTAATGACCGATATTCCTCCTTATCAACGACCTGTTAATACTGTATTTCAAAGTTATGCTTTATTTAATCATTTAAATGTGTGGGAAAATATTGCTTTTGGACTGCGATTAAAAAAAGTATCCAAATCAGAAATTAATAGTCGCGTCACGGAAGCTTTAAAACTTGTAAAAATGGAAAGCTTGCGATCGCGTATTCCTCATCAACTCTCAGGAGGTCAACAACAACGGGTAGCATTAGCAAGGGCTTTAGTTAATCGTCCCGCAGTGGTCCTATTAGATGAACCCTTGGGAGCATTAGACCTAAAACTTCGTAAACAGATGCAGGTTGAACTATCCAATCTTCACCAAGAGTTAGGATTAACCTTTATCATGGTGACACATGATCAGGAAGAAGCGCTATCTCTCTCTGACCGCATTGCTGTGATGAATCAAGGCAGAATAGAACAAATTGGTACTCCCAGTCAAATTTACGAAGGTCCCCAAACAGTTTTTGTAGCTGATTTCATCGGTAATACTAATTTATTTAGTGGTAAAATTGCCGAAATAGACGCAGAATGTGTGAGAATTGAAACAAAAACCGGATTAACGATGATTGTTAATCGCTGCGAACAAACACCCCTAGAAAAATCCCAAAATGTAGTAGTTAGCGTCCGTCCCGAAAAAATCCAACTTTCCCTATATCCACCCAATATACCCATAAACTGCTTTGCCGGAAGGTTAATTAATATCATGTATTCAGGTACTCATGTTAATTATACCGTAGAATTAATCAACGGTATGAAAATTAATGTTTTACAACCGAATACATTCACTGACTTACTAGAAAGGGATACAACCATTTATACTTGGTGGGAAAAAGCCGACTGTTTAGCTATTAGTGAAAATAACAAACTTTAATTGATTTGCGGTCAATTATCCTCAGAATAATATCTCATGAATCAATTATCAACACTTAATTTCCCCCAATGATTAACAGACGTAAACTTCTCAAAAAAATTGCAGTTTTTTCCACCTTATCTTTAGGTAGTTGTGGTTGGAGACTAGCCAATGTAGGCTCAAAAGATATTAACCCTAATCAAAGTGATAAACTATATATTTACACCTGGACACAATATACAGATAAAGAATTACTAACAACCTTTACCAGACAAACAGGGATGAAAGTAATAGCAGATGTATATGAATCCAATGATGTCATGTTAGCGAAATTGCAAGCTGGGGGAAGTGGTACTTATAGTATTATCTATCCATCAGATTTTATGGTACAGAAAATGGCAGAAAAAGGATTATTAGCGGAAATAGATCATCAGCGATTAATCGGACTAGATAACTTATTTCCACAATTTAATAATCCCACTTATGACCCCAAAAACCGTTATAGTATTCCCTTCAATTGGGGAACAACCGGGTTATTATACAACTTGGAAAAACTCTCAAATCCTCCCGAAGATTGGGAATATCTGTGGCAAAATCGAGATAAATTAAATAAACGGATTACCTTACTCAACGATGTCCGGGAAGTCATAGGTGCAAGCTTGAGAATGTTAGGATACTCCTATAACTCACAAAATGAAAATGAAATAAAACAAGCATATCAAAAATTAAAATTACTCAAACCTGCCATTGCAGCATTTGACACAGATGCTTGGCAAAATAAAATCCTAGCAGGAGACCTATTAATTTCCATGTGTTATTCTGCGGACGCGGTGAGAATTTCTAAAGAAAACCCCAAACTCAAATTTGTCATTCCGCGTAGTGGTTCTTCATTATGGACAGATACCATTGTCATTCCTAAATCCAATCCTAATTTACCTGGTGCTTATGCTTGGATCAACTTAATTTTACAACCAGACATAGCTGCCAAAATTGCCCAAAGACTCTATATTTCTACCCCTAATAAGGCAGCATTTGAGCAATTACCACAGAAAATTCAACAGAACAGCAATTTATTTCCTCCCGAATCAATTTTAGCAAAATGTGAACGGATTACCCCCTTGGGAAAATTTGAAGAAATCTATGATAGATATTGGACCCAATTACTAACATAAGTAGGTTGGCGTGAAAAATTGTCGTTATGACAAGGGAACAGGGAACAGGGAACAGGGAGGTTTTGGGCAACTTTACTTTTCTTTACTTATGTCGGTTTTTTTCCGCTCACCTACTTAAAAACATTAATGATCCAGTCAAACATCATCTCCTTACCTCTTACCTCTGTGTTCTCTGTGCCTCTGTGGTTAGATTTATCCGTCAGTTAAAACACAAAACCAAAATACAGAAAAATGGCAATTTTAAATATTAAATATTAAATATATAACCCTATCCAAAATCACCAAACCCTAATACTCAAATGGAATCTACTAACAACCTGAAAAAAACAGACAAATTACAAACAGCCTGGAAAAATTGGCTACCTCCCTTGACATTACTAGCACCATCTGGTATTTGGTTATTAATATTATTACTTTTGCCAACATTAATCATTTTTGAGTTAAGCTTAGTCCCAGATATTCGTCCTGGTGATTTAGTAAATCCCAGTGGTTTTAGTAATTATATTCACATTTTTGCACCGATTTATTTAAAAGTGATATTCAACTCACTTTTTTTTGCCTTTGGGACTACTATTATCACCTTAATGTTAGGTTTTCCCGTTGCTTATTGGATTGCTGTAATAGTACCACATCGCTGGCAAAATTTGTTAGTATTAGCTTTCGTATTACCTTTATGGACTTCTTCTTTATTACGTTCTTACGCATGGATTACTATTTTGCGTCCCAGCGGATTATTAAATAGTTTGTTAACCAGTATTGGTTTACCAATTTTAGATATTCTCAATAGTAATTTAGCTGTATTAATTGGTATGAGTTACAGCCTATTACCCTACATGGTATTAATTTTGTATGCTTCCTTAGAAAAATTAGATAAAAGATTATTAGAAGCTGCTGCTGATTTAGGTGCAAATTCCATCCAAACTTTTTTAAAAGTGACCGTACCTCAAGTTTTACCCGGTATTGCGGCTGGTTCATTGCTAGTTTTTATTACTGCATTAGGGGATTTTATTGACCCCGAATTATTAGGAGGTGCTTCCAGCATGACAGCGGCCAGATTAGTTTATAATCAGTTTCTTGGTGCTACTCAAAATTGGGGTTTTGGTTCAGCTTTAAGTATGACATTGATTTTGATTGTGAGTATATCAATTTCCCTTGTCATTAAATTTGGTGAAGCGACACCTAAAAAATAACAGCAATTACAATTAAACTATTAAGTAGGTTGGCGTTAAAAATTGTCGTTATGACAAGGGAACAGGGAACAGGTTTTGGGCAACTTTACTTTTCGTTACTTATGTCGGTTTTTTTCCCTAGATACAGATGAAGATATAGGTGAAGTGAAATTCACACTTTTATTTACCAACACCCGAATTATGATCTTGATTATAACTAGTTACAGCCTGACGGAGATTACCCAAATGTGCAGCTAGTAGCTCCTTACCGGCTTCCTGATCTAAACCCGTCCAGTGCATTAATAAGGACAACTTCACCCATTTACCGCTACGTTCCAGTAAAAAACCCGCCGCTTCTCGACTTAAGCCCGTCAAGTCTTGTAGAATCCGTAAAGCGCGATCACGTAACTTTTGATTAGTCACAGCGACATCAACCATACGATTACCATAGACCTTACCGAGTTTGACCATTACCCCAGTGGAGAGAGTATTTAAAGCCAATTTTGTTACAGTTCCCGCTTTCAAACGGGTAGAACCAGCCAAAATTTCTGGACCTGTTAACAAACGAATATCAATATCAACCTCAATAGTGACTTGTTCAGCGGGGACACAAGCTATAAAAATAGTTTTAGCTCCGCGTTGACGAGCAGCATTAATAGCACCGTGAACAAAAGGTGTTGTTCCTCCCGCAGTAATACCGACGACCACATCTAGTTGGGTAATTTGTCGTTGAGAAATCGCACTTTCCCCATCTTCAGATCGATCTTCTAAATCCTCAGAACTGCGAACCAATGCACCAGCGCCACCAGCAATAATCCCCTGTACCAACTCGGCCGGAGTGCAGAAAGTAGGTGGACATTCAGCAGCATCTAATACTCCCAATCTACCACTTGTCCCTGCACCCACGTAAAATAAACGTCCCCCTTGACGCAACCTGTCCGCTGTCAAATCAATAGCTGCTGCTAATTGAACTTTAGCCTCTGCTACTGCTGCTACTGCTTTTTGGTCTTCATGATTAAATAACTCCACCAATTCCAGGGAATTGAGTTGATCTAAATTGAGACTATTAGGATTAACTTGTTCCGTGAGTAGATGGCCGCGTTCCTGGAAATTTGTCATCTTGTATATTCTGTGTCAGTGGTAACAAATCAATAGTCAGTTGTCATTTACTGCTCATGACTAATGACCCATGACAAATCATAATAGCCCTTCCAGTTGACGACGAATGCTGTCTAAATCAGAATTAGCAATTTCCGGGACAGATGAACCTGTGTCTGGGAAATCCTTTCCAGTATATCCCATTTCAGCTTCAGCTTGCCAGTCAGTTTCTTCCACGTTCATTGCTGGAGGAATCGCTAACTCACTATTTTCGGAGATAATTTCCCAATCATAGCCGGCACTTTCGCAAAATTCCTGAACATCAGCAGCATCCATCATTTCCACTGTTGGTACAGCGAAGTCTTGAGCTTCCAACATTAAAGCATAGCGAGTAGCATCATCTTCTGATTCAAACATGAGGATTTGATTACCTTCTAACCCTTGGCCATTGGTAATGCGAACGCTGTGAATGCCCTCATTATCCGTACCAGCATTAAAAATTAGTACAAAAACACGCATTATCCATCCTTTGATTTCTTGTCTAACTTATATTAGAGTTCTAGGTTGTGCATTTGCAAAAGTCTGAGATCATTTTTGTCGGATTTTCAGGACTCACAGCTAAACTAAAAGATTTTCCAATTATATAGTTAATTAACCATAAGTTTTTTAAATAAGAATTTGACAAAAAAGGTAAAGTCGAATAATTGCCCCTCTATTCTCAATAATCTTGAGAATATTCTCAATAACTCGACGAAAAAAGTTCATTTTTGGGCTTGACTTTCTCAACTATTTTTTTTAAAATAATTTTTGATAAAATCTGCTTGGGCTTATGTGCTGTAAATTTCTAAAATTATCAGAGGATAGTTCTTCCTCGTCGGTTCTATGATAACCGATTAAAAATTTCTTGTCAATACCTTTTCCTCTCTTTTTCCTAGAAAAAGCATCAACTCTCCGCGCCTCTGCGTGATTCAAAAAATGTTAATTCATACAAAAGCAGAAGATAGTTCTTCCTCGTCGGTTCTATGATAACAGATTAAAAGTTTCTTGTCAATACCTTTTCCTCTCTTTTTCCTAGAAAAAGCATCAACTCTCCGCGCCTCTGCGTGATTCAAAAAATGTTAATTCATATAAAAACAGAAGATAGTTCTTCCTAGTCGGTTCTATGATAACCGATTAAAAATTTCTTGTCAATACCTTTTCCTCTCTTTTTCCCGAAAATTTTGGTTAAAAACTCCGTTCTAGAAAGACAGCTTTTGGTATAATAGGCAGAGCGAGTGTCAAATATCCAGCAGCGTAAATTTAGCGGGCTTCCTCATCCCATAAGTTGTGGTGAAAACAAGATGTCTAACTCTCCTGGTCAAAATTCTCACTCCAGAAACTCTGGGTTTGAGCGTCTACGGTTAACAATATTAAGTCAAGGTGGACTAGTTTTAGGTGCTGTATTGGTGCTGGGAATTATTGCCGGTGTTTGGCGGTTGCGGAATTTCGTTTATACTGATTTAGTACCATTAGTCACTCAAAATCTCAATAACACCCTGAACCGTCCGGTAAAACTGGGAGCAGTTAAGTCATTTTCCCTGACTGGAGTAAGTTTTGCTGCTTCAGAGATACCAACAACCGATACAGATTCAGACAAGGTAAACACAAAAGCTGTTGAAGTAGGATTTGATCCTTGGCAATTAGTTATTAAACGCAATCTCCGATTAGATGTTACTTTAATTAATCCAGATATTTATATTGAACAAGATTCCCAAGGACGCTGGTTAACTACTACTATAACTCCGCCTACGAGTAAAGCATTTATTAAAACTGATTTAGATAAATTGCGGTTTCGTGATGCTAATTTAGTATTAGTACCGAAAGTATCATCTGGGGAAAAAAATTCTTTACCAGTTACCGTAGCATTTTCAGGAATTAATGGCACAGCTAAACTCTTAAATCAAAATCGTCTGATTAAATTAGAATTAGCTGGTCAGGCAGTGAGTGGGGGTAATATTTCCATTGTCGGGGATTTAATTCCTCAGAAAGTTTTAGCTGGGGATTTTCGACTACAAGCGGAAAACATTCTCGCAGCAGATATTACGCGAATTGTCACTTTACCACTAACCTTAAAAACTGGTAGAGTCAATGGTGATTTGCAAATTAAAGTAGTACCCAGGGAGAAAACCTTATTATATGGTAAGGCGGCCATAGTGGGAGTGACGGTACAAATCCCTAAAATACCTCAATTATTAAATAATAGTCAAGGGAATCTCAGTTTTGATGGACTAGCTATTAAATTAGAGCAGATAATTACCAACTATGGGCAAATCCCGGTTACAGCATCAGGTACAATTGATCAGGAAACTGGATTTAATTTAAAAGGGCGTGTCAATGCGGTAAGTTTAGCTAATGCCCAAACTACTCTAAAAGTCAAGTTACCCGTTCCTGTAACTGGGATAGCTCAAGCAGATGTACAGATATTGGGAGAAATTTCCCAGCCAGTATTATCCGGTAGTGTCAGCAGTTTGAAAACTGTCCGAATTGATAAAGTAGATTTTCAGAAAGTTAGTAGTAAATTTGAACTGATAAGCAGTAAGTCTCTGCTGAAAATTACAGATATCCAAGGAAAAACTACAGAGCAAGGTGAGGTAAAAGGTGGGGGAACAATTAAACTCAGTCCAGTACCCCAACTAGATTTTAACTTGACTGGGGAAAATATAGCCGGAGATGCGATCGCTCAAGCATATAATATTAAAACAGGATTCCCCATTGGACTATTATCAGGTACAGCCCAACTCAAAGGAGCGGATAATAAAACCCAGACTGTAGTAAAATTGCAAGCACCTGAAGCTAAATATCCCACAACGTTAACAACAATTATTAATTCTGATATTAATTCTCACCAAACGGTTTTCTTTCGTGATGTAGTTGCTAATGTAGGTAATGGCATAGTTAGGGGTAGTGGTACTTATGTTAATGGTCGTTGGCAAGCTTTGGCGCAAGCTAGTAAGATTAAACTAGCCTCCTTTATAGACCAAAAACAACAGGAAAACATTTCCTTAACTGGGGCTGAATTTAATGGAGGTCTGCGTTTATCAGGAAATTCCTCACCATTTAAAATTGAGACAATTATTCCTGAAAATGGGAATGTTAACATTGCCGGTGGTACAGTCAATATAGCCCAACTCGACTTACAAGAGCAAAATTTCACAGCCTTGTTACTAGGGAGAAATTTACGCTTAGGTACAATATTCAAACAAAAACAAACCAACCCAATTTTAAATTATCCCCTCACAGGTAAATTCATGATTGGGGGTAATCGGGAAAATTTCCAACTCAAAACCATCACAGCATTGGGTGAGGCCTTTTTATCTGTGGGAGGGGGGAAAATTAAAGCTGGGAATATTCAAGTTGCGGAAGGTCGTTATCAGGCGAAAATTCAGGCTGATAATGTACCTTTACTTAGTTTAGCACCTGTACCATCCCCATGGCAAGGAAATATCACAGGAGAATTGCAAGTAGCGGGTTCTGTGGAGTCATTCCAACCTGAAACTATTCAGGGAGAGGGACAAGGTAGATTGAAACTCCCTAACGGAACGGTTACGGCCGCTGATATTCGAGTTAATGATGGAAATTATCGGGCTTCTTTGGCTACTTCTGGGTTAGAATTGCGCTCTTTTGGTCAGCAGTTACAAGGACAGTTGACAGGGAAATTACAACTAGCGGGAAGTTTAGCCAGTCCCAAATTAGCGGATATTGCTGCTGTTGGTCAACTGCAATTTAATAAAGGTTTACCCGGTATTAATCCACCTATTTGGTTATATATCGGTTGGAATGGAAAAAAGCTAACTATAGATAGTTATAATAATGCTGATTTCCAAGTTAAAGGTTATTTATTAGCTAATGCCGAAAAAGTAGGTATTCCCGAAATTACGGACATGAATTTCAACTTAGATATATATAATTATAATCTACAAAAATTGCCGATTAAATTGCCTAAAAACGTAGATATTGCTGGAAAACTGGATTTTAGCGGCCAGTTGAGAGGAAAAACCACTGCACCAAATATTACAGGTAAGTTGGGATTTACAGATTTAAAAATTCAAAGATTGGCCTTTGAACCATCTCTAACTGGTAGTGTTAAGGCTATATCAGGACAGGGATTAAATTTAGATGTTGCAGGTAAAAAAGAACGTATAGCAGTTGAATTAGATAGAAATAATCGTCCTAAATCTTTTTTAGTCAAGTGGCGACAAACATTGTTATCAGGGATAGAAACAGATGGTAACTTAGCCGTAGGTATGAGTAATCTACCATTAGAAGCATTAAATGTAATTTTACCAGATGATACAGTATTAAGTCCGGGAGATGTGGGAGGATTATTAAATGGAAATTTGCAAATTAATTCCCAGACATTAGCGACAAAGGGGAATATAGCCATTGAGAAACCAGAAATTGGCCGCATTAAAGGCGATCGCTTTCAAACCCAACTGCGCTATGATAATCAAACATTTATTCTCGGTAATAGCGAACTTCGCAAAGGTGAAAGTAGATATAACTTTGATGCAAATATTAAACCATGGACTAAAAAACCGCAACTGCGAGCAAACATCAAAATTGACAAAGGTAATATTCAAGATATCCTGAATGTTGCCCAAATATTTGAACTTCAAGACTTGCAACGTGGTTTAAAAGCACCAAAGTATGGGAAAGCAGGTAGCTTAACTGCTAAATCGCAAAAATTACCAAATCAGTCCCTATTCAGCCAAATGCAAAGGTTATCAGAAATTGATGCCCTAGTAACTGCCCAAGAACAAAAGCGAATTAATGCTACACCCATACCAGAATTAAGAGACTTAAAAGGTATTTTAAACGGTGATATCAGTATCAATACTGTTACAGCCGACCAGCCAAGAATTAGATTTAACCTGCAAGGACAAAACTTTACTTGGGGTAAACCAACAGAACCGAGCCGATTTTATGCTGTGGAAAAAGTAGTAGTTAAAGGTAGTTTAGAAGAGGGAATTTTCCGTTTACAACCTTTACAAATTCAAAATCAGAAAAAGTTAATTGCCTTTACAGGTAACATTGGTAATAGTAAACAATCAGGTACATTGACAGTAGAAAATTTTCCTCTTCAGAGAGTAAATGATTTAGTGAAACTACCAGTAGGAATTGGAGGTAAACTGAATTTAAAGACAGCAATAGCAGGTACTATTAATAATCCTCAAGCTATAGGAGAATTAAACATAACAGAAGGAACAATTAATCAAAAACAAATAGCAACAACTAATGCCACTTTCAATTATGCTAATGGAAGATTAAACTTTAGTAGTAAAGTCTCAGGAACGGAGAAAGAATCTGAAACTGAAATTTCGGGGAGTATTCCTTATCAAACACCTTTTGCTACTAAAAAACCAGAGAGTAATCAAATTACCTTAGATGTGAAAGTCAAAAACGAGGGTTTAACACTTTTAAATCTTTTTACTAATGAAGTAGCTTTTGAAAATGGACAAGGAGAATTAGATCTAAAAGTTTCGGGAACTTTAAAAAAACCCTTACTGGAAGGTAAAGCTTCCCTGAATAATGCTACCTTTAGCGCTCAAGCATTACCGGGAAAATTAACCAATATAAATGGTAGTGCAGAGTTTGATTTAAACCGGGTATTTGTAGACAGTCTGGAAGGTAGATTTAGTAATGGTAAAGTTGAAGCTGTGGGAGAACTACCAATTTTTACCAGTCAAAATATGAAAACAGAAAATGCACTAACTGTTAATTTAGAACAATTAGCTTTAAATCTCAAGGGACTATATCAAGGGGGTGCTAGTGGGAACTTAAAAATTACGGGTTCTCTGCTGCAACCCGTAATTGGTGGTAAGATAGAATTATCTGATGGTCAAGTATTGTTAGCAGAATCTAAAAATGTTAATTCCTCAAAGAGTAAAATCAGCATTTCTCAAAAATCTCCAGAGGTAGAAAATAAAATTACC
>Ga0315905_10003296_pt1 | contig 16702 bp, 14 predicted proteins | sample LakEriMetagenome_5_FD_203522 | JGI IMG/M metagenome (GOLD analysis project Ga0315905, IMG submission 203522) | Freshwater fungal communities from buoy surface, Lake Erie, Ohio, United States - Buoy 4 MA121 | ecosystem: Environmental > Aquatic > Freshwater > Lake | place: USA: Lake Erie, Ohio... | reverse complement strand
CTCTAACTTTGAATTTGAGGTGATTCGCTTCTACAAACCTAATAGTGTGGCTTGACTTTCAAAGTTTGGCACCTGGGTTCGGAGTTCATCAAAACTGCCGCTGCCGATCAAGATACCCTTATCAAGATAGAAAACCTCATCAGCTTCTTTGATTGTAGACAGTCTATGCGCGATGACCACAAGAGTGGCGCCATTCAGGTTTCTAATTATTTCCTTACTCACCAATACTTCTGTGCCTGCATCCAGCGAACTCGTCGCTTCATCGAGTAGGACAATTCTCGGTTTACTAAATAGGCACCTTGCAATACCAAGCCGCTGAAGTTGCCCACCACTCAAACCACCCATTGGACCCTTAATGATCGTATTGATTCCCATTGGTAAAGATTCAACAAAATCCCATAAGTGAGCACTTTTCAAAGCATCCAGACAGGCCTCGATCGTTTCAGGGGTTTGTTCTACCCCAAGAGCGATGTTGTCATATAAAGATCCATTAATTACAAAAATATTTTGTGGAACATACCCAATTAATCCAGGTCCAGATGCCACATACTCACTTGGCGATAATCCATTAATATAAACAACGCCTGAAGTTGGTTCCAGGAATCCTCCAATTAAGTTCATTATCGTTGTTTTCCCTGAACCAGTTGGTCCAACAATTGCTACAAACTTCCCTTCGTCAAACTGCAAAGTGACATTTTGAATAGTGGGTTCTAAGGTTTCATTGTCATATGAAAATGTAACTCGGTTCAATGAAATTCCTGATGACTCATGTCTTGTAGTTTCCAAATTCGGCTGAAAATCTCTCTCTCTTTCTCTTAACTCCTCGAGAGCCACTAAGGATTCCATGCCTCGACCCATACTATTTTTGATTGACACTGCATTCTGTTGCATGCGAAGAGAGGCGGGAGCCATTCTTGAAGCCGCTGTCATGAAAATTGTAAGAGTACTTGCTGCATTCACAGCGTCGTTGAGTAGAAAAGCAAGACCAGCTACAAAAATTGCAGAAATTATCACAGCTGATTCAAAAATGTATTTACTAATAGTTGGGTAGAAAGCAGATTTCCATGAAAGATCTGCTAGTGACATTCTTGTGCGAGTAATTTTATTAACGAAAAACAATCTAGTACCGCGCAGCGAAACTTCCTTATATACATTAATTGTTTGCTGAATGTCTTCGCTTCCTAAAATCGACAGCTGAGTTGTTCTTTCGCCAATCTTTTTCAATCTCTCTCCCATAATTGAGAATAGCAATAACCCAAGTGAGAAGAAAATGATCAACGCCACAAAGGCTACAAGTGGGTCTACTAAAATCAAGGCTGTGAATATAAGAATAATGAGGGCTGTGTCAACAAGAAATGCCAAAGTACTACCTAGGCCCTCGAGAATGAGTGCATTCATTCCGCTCAGGATATCAAATTGGTATTTTTGAATAGAGTGTTTGGAAATTTCTTTATATCCACTATTTAGTAGTCGGTCAGAATACTCTACAGAAAGTTTCGCTGAAGTTACTGACAGCATTCTCAATGTCTTGCGTGAGAGCCAAATCGAGAAGAGGGTTTTGCCAAGGAAGAAAATCATGGCAAGTCCACCCAGAAATGTTGCCTGAGCCGCCAATGTAAGACCATCTATATTTAGAATCTCTGTGACTCGCGAAACTGCGCTTCCCGCATCTCGCGACTGTATACCAGTGATTGATAATGCCAAAAGTAGTCCGATCAAAATCAAACCTACAATATCCATTAAATTCGCCAAAAGTTGTGCAAGAAAATAAATACCAGCTTTTCGTTTGGCTTTTTTTGGCAATAAATCAAATGTCCGATGTAATTGTGGCATAAGGGAAGTTTTTAAGAGACTACTTATTTGCACAATAAATTCTCCGAGGTCAATTTTGGGTGTCTTTTTTCATTAACGAATCCTCTTATTCTAAGCGATCCATTCTTAAAACTCATTCGAGAAAGGCCCGATTTTGTGCGAACTCCCAGAAAAATCGCAATAAAATTTAATATTAATCTAAAAATAACTGCGCTGCTGTTAAATTGTGAGGGGAACTTTTTTGTCAAGTAGGCAAGCCACGATCCTCGAGCAATTTCCATCTGTACTGCACTTGCTCTATTAACTGGTGATATCTTGTGAAATACAATTTCGCTAGCTATTCCAACTAATTTCCCTATTTTAGCCATTCTCATTGAGTAATCAGCATCTTCGCCGAGAGCATATCCCCCAGTAACGCCGTTCTCTAAATCCAGATTGAAATCAATCATTTGCAGAGCGTCCCACCGATAACTCATTGCACATCCAGGAAGCCATTTAACTAGGTGATAACCTTCCGCATACTCTATCCATGAAAATTTCCCGGATCTAGATATATTCCCTGCGCTTTTCTTGCATCTAGAAAGTCTCTTTCTTTTTGGTGTTCCGCGGTTCCACATGAGTGGGTCCACTTCTATGTATGGAGCAGCACCGACTATTTCAGAATCAGATTCAAATAACTTTTCTATTGCTTGAAAGTAAGATGAAGTCACCTCGGTATCGTCATCCAAAAAAGTAACATACTTGCCAAGCAAATATGGCTTAGCTAGATTTCGTGAACGAGGTAGTCCGGGTGGACCCTCTAAGTATATTTTGCCTTCAAATTCATTATAGTTTTTAAGAGTTGCTTCCACTAGGTTGTTATCCTCTAACAACGATGAATTTGCTACCACCACCAACTCAATAGAGACTGTTCGCGCTATTTCATTTAAGCAAGACATCAGAGTTTCAAAATCTTGAGATCTTGCTTGAGTGCAGATAACGACTGAGTGAGATATCTCTGCCATCAAATTCCCAAAGTCAGCCAACTAGGGCGAAGTAAATCTCTGTCATTCAAATCAGAATTCGCGAACCAAGGACGAGGCATTATTCGAACTCCACTACTGTTATCTTTGAGATATGCGCCCCACCAACTAAATGAGCTATTGGAACCAACAAAGTTAGTTGCTCTTGACATTAAATCAAGAGTTTCCACCGAATTCTCAAGATCATGTTTTCCGATATATAAGTTGGCCCAATCCACCACATCTTTGGCTGCATCTATGTCATCCGAGAATACGACTACTTTCTCCGCATTGCGATATTTTGCTAATACATCTTTGGCTTTTGTAAAATACTCACTGCTGGTTAAACCATGATAGTTCGTTAGGTTCACATAGTCGCCTCTTCTTATGTGTATCGCCGTGTATGGCTCTCGACTAAGCTCCTGCAGAAACGACTCATATTTTTGAGACGTGTTTGAAATTTTTGAAAATGTTTGTCGGATATGATCTTGATGGTCATTAAAATATTTCCAGCTTTGAAAGTACCCCTTAAGAGTTGCGTCACTATTTATACCGTTAAATCTTTCGTCAAAACGAAAATCTCTTTCTTTGAATACTTTGGTTCGAATTCGAAATGCTCTACTACTTTCCTCACTAGGCCCAGGAGCGCAAATGTATTTACTCAGCTCAAACTGACCAGGTTGAAGGAATCTTCTAGAAAATTCTACTGTCCCATTGTTTTTGAGTGCTAATGATTCAGCAGCTGCCCAACCAAACAGCTGATTGCCCAATCCCCCCTGCAGGAGAATGGTAAATATTGGCTTTCGGCTCACACTTATTCCTTAAATTCAACGGTTTAAAATAGCATACCGTCTAATAGGTTAAAAGCATCGCAAAAACAATAACTATTAGCATTAATAGCTAAGTGTAGGTCTGGGCAAGACGTTATCGGCACCTACGGCTTTTCCATTGGCATATAACCAAATAACTTAGAGTGATTTCACCTACAAATACTTCTACACGCTCCCCGTGTTTTCGTTAAAAGTTAGACATCCATGAACACTCTCGTGAATATACCAGTCATCAAACTTTGAATAGCTACTAAAAACACGAATGTAACCTTTACTGGTGAGCAAATCAAAAACCAAATCTCTATTAGCAGTATAATTATGTTCGCAGCAGATAAATCCGAAAACGTATTTCTCGAAATTGAAAACATTTAATACTTCAAACTCACTTCCTTCGGTATCGATTGAAAGAAAATCAATAAACTTTGGTGATTTGTTGAGAGTGAGTAAGTCTTCTAATGTGACTGTTTCAACCTCATACTTTTGTCCCTCTTTACGAATTTGAGAGTGCATGTCGTGCGAACTCAGTGCATCAACAGTTGAAAGTTCGCCAACTTTAGTTTCATTAAACATCAGAATTTTGCCAGTGCTGCTCCAAACACATTTTGTTTCAATTATTGCACTTCTATTTTGTAGTAAAGCTGTATGCCATCCCTGAGCAGGTTCAGCCAAAATTCCTGTCCAACCATAAAACTTTTCAAGGAGGAATGTATTGCTGAGTGTGACTCCATTGGTCGCCCCAAATTCCACAAAATATCCTCCAAGCTTAAAGTTTGAGACCATTAGTGCGAATAAATCCTGCTGTATCTGAGACTTTGATCTTGGAAATTCTTCTAGTGCTTTCTTGGTGAGTGATGTAGGGATAGTAGATGTATACAAACAATTTTGAAATTCCATAAGGTTCTTTACGTAAGTTAATTCAAGATCATGTTTCATTAATTCTTCTAAAGTTTCAAGCCTAAGAATTCCGAAACCTGCTCTTTCCAACATTTGTTTTAATATCTTTTTCACAGTAAAAGAGTATAGGAAAAGTTAAAGCGAATCTGTTAACGGATCTCGATTACATCGTGGCTTCGCAGGCACTGAAATGTTTATTCGCGCGAGAGTTCAGGTTCCTTTGACCACTTTGTTCGGCGTTCAAGAAATAAGTTGGGTGGACATACCCTATGAGATTCTAGTTTAGGATTCCTTGCTTTATTGCTCCTTTAGGATATTGTTGCTGTAAGCCTCTAGGCAGTTGTAAAGGAGTTTGTGAGAATGCCCTTGGTTGAAGTTTCAAATGGTGAGTTAGCGGACAAGTGGACAATCATAGAAATCAAGGCTGCCTTACTCGTTAATCCTGATCAACTGAAAAACTTGTCAATTGAGGCTTCCAGTTTGGAACCGATGATTGCGGAATTAAAGGAAAATAGCAATGTGCAGTTACTTATTGCGCAGCTTAAAGAAACAAACTTAGTTATTTGGAATTTGATGGAAAAGTTGTATGAGTTACATGCAAATATGGATTCTACTTACTTGTCGTTATCCATTGAAATTACTGAGTACAATCAAAAGCGGGCTTTTTTGAAGAAGGAAATTGACGCCCTAAGCCAATCATTATTCAGTGAGGCTAAGAGTTTTTTTGAGAATCCAGCATTCGTGATAAATTCACAAAAAATTGAAAATTGAGCGAGTGAGATAAGGATGACTCAACCGAACGAAAATGGTGAAAGTTTTGAAGTTGGATTAAAAGACCTTCAAGAGGGCGCTAGTCCAAGGATTGTGATTTTGGGAAATTCCGGACTAGCAAAGGAGGTCTATAGCGTCCTTCGCACTCTAAATACTCTGGTTTCTCGAATTGTTTTCTTTGATAAGCCCCAAGAACAACTTTTGCTACAAGGCGATCTCGTATATTTAGGTATGGGATCACCGCTAATTCGCGAAGAGTGCTTTAAAACTCACCAGAATTTTTGTGATTTCCCAATTCTGGTTCATCCATATTCCACGTTAGGGCTAGATGTCATAATTGGGAAAGGCACATTCATCCAAGCGGGAGTTGCAATAACGACCCAGGTTCATCTTGGTCAGGGGTGTCTAGTAAATCTAAATGCAACAATCGGGCATGACGTTTCTTTAGGGGATTATTCTGTTGTTAATCCAGGGGCAACAATCTCAGGAAATGTAGTTGTGGGGAAATCTGTTTTGATTGGGGCGAATGCAACCATCCTCGAAAAAGTCTCAATTGGTGATGGCGCGCGAATAGGTGCCGGGGCGGTAGTAACTAAGGATGTCAAGAAGGGCGAAACCGTTGTTGGTGTGCCTGCCAGACCAGTTTAGAACGAATGGGTGTCTCTTTTCTCAACTGAATGTGACATATTTAACTGCACTGAGGGGTCGATGATTCAATTGTTAAGGACAGCCGACAAAATTACCTTAGGTCACTCGAAAATCATTACTTAGCTTTCTCTTTTTAAATTCCTGCGTTCCCACAATCTTTGGTTTTTTTGGCTCACACAACTAATCAAACCCGACAGAAGGTAGGCAACAGCTTTGCTTTAGTAAAAATTTGAGCCTGCCTATTGGTATAAGCCGTTGTACTCCGAGTACAGCGCAGGACTTTTAATTTGATGCGCTAAACATTGAGTCGGCGTGATTCCTTTTTACAACTAGTGCACTGTGCTAAAAAATTCATTTAGCGTGTCTCAAATTTAACTTGCGATAATTTTCCAGCCAGGTGTTCTTAATCTAAGACCGGGATCATTTTCTAGGCTGGTGAACTTTTCTGGAATCGTAACTTCTTCAACGTTTCCGCGAATTGAACCAAGGTAAGCGCCCCACCATGAAAATGTACTATTCGCAGTTACTACCCCATTCATGAGAGAAAACAATTCGAGAACTTCTACCATCGAAACTTCTGGTGGTGGATTTACGACTCTATCGAATTCAAGCATCTTCCCAAATTCTTGAATCACGCCTGTCGGGTCATCACTAAAAAGCCAAATTGGTAAATTTCCTAGTTTGGAACGTATATGTTTTATCGAAGCTATGTAATAGGGCAGTCCCAATTTTGGATAGATATCTGAAAAAGTTAAATAATCGTTTCGCCTAACATGCACGGCAATTACATTTTCTTTGTTGGCAGCTTTCCTAATTTCTTGACTCCACGAAGATGAAGTTTTGGGAAACCTAAGATAATTCAGAATTGTGTGTTCGCTAGGTAGGGCTGTGTAATCTTCAAAGTCACATTTATAAACCCTCGTGGAAATTAAGTTTCTTTTCCTAGGAGTCGAATTGAATTGGTATCCAATTTGCTCCATGAGCTTAGGTTGGGAATGAATTAATCTTGATTCAATTCTGCTCAGAACTGGATTTCTGACCTTCAAAGCTACTTCGGAAAATGCCGGGAATCCAGCTAATTCAAACTTTCTTGAAGCAGTTTTTCCATTAGTAAAAGTCTCAGCTTGATACCATGAAACGTCGAAGCAAATGGAATGCAAATCTCCATTAGACGCTTGAATAGCACCCAAGCTCTTAAAAAGCTGATTGCCAATTCCTCCGGTCAAAATTACTCTTTTCATTTCGTTGTTAAGACTACAATAGGAAAGGTGGACGTCAATGAACGATATGGTGAATTTGACATAATAATTGTGGGATCTGGTCCTGCAGGATTGTCGGCAGCAAGAAAAGCATTGCAGTTAGGAAAACGAGTTTTAAACCTGGATTGGGGTCCTCACGAATTCCCTCACTACTCCGCCCTTTTGGAGTCAAGCGACGTTCGATCCACTGGGGGATTGGGTGGAACCGCTCATCATTGGGGAGGTCAATTCGGTACTTTATCGGAGAGTGATAAGGCTAACTGGGAAATTTTGAGCGGGTGCGATTCGGATTTCTTTCGTAAATTAGAAAATGCTCAAAAATCCCTATGTGCTGAAATGGGGATTGATTATTCAAAATTTCTATCCTACGAAAACAAGCGGCTCTCTAGAGAAACACTTAATCAACGAGAATGCATTACCGTCGTGCCAAATGAAGTCAAAATCCTGAAAATTTTTGGTGACACAGTAAGTGATTCGAACTTCTGTTTCTTTTCAGGAATGAAGTTGCTGAGTATTGAAATACTTCGAGGTGGTTCACGGGTTTTGCATTTTGAGAATGAATCGATTGAAATCGGCCAGTTGCCACTACTGATCGCTACTGGGTGTATCGAATCAACCAGGATTATGCATCAGAGCTTAATCTCCAATGATCAAACCCTTCCACGAAACTTTGGAAATAATCTTTCTGATCATCCAAATACTTATGGAAGTACCTACGAGATTTTGTGGGGCCCAAAAAAACTTCCACCCGAGATTTTTGCTGACGGATGCAAGAGAAAGTACGAGGTCTCTCGTTATCACTCAGATATGGGTATCTTCCAATCGGGAATTTTTGAGATAAGAAAGGAAGTTATAAAACCGACGTTAAATCCTTTCAAAAGCAATTTCTTTGGCCTCAAGAACCTTGTGTCCATATTTTGTTTGATCAGTTTTCGTCATGAACTTTCAAGACAGCTTCGGACACGCTATCAACTGTGGTATCAAATCGAGCAAAGTCGCAACTCAAACTCTATGCTTACATTTCAAGATAATTCAATGGTAGCAAATTGGACCTTAAGCGAGAAAGACATAGAGATGTTCACCGTACTTCAAGAAAGTGGCGAAGCGGAGATGATGAAGTATTCTGTGAAAAAATTGATGACCGCGAAAGTGGATCCGCATTTCAAATCAATCCAAGCTTTTCATCCAAGTGGAACAATGCCAGTCGGAAATGAGCCAGAAGAATTCATAACCAATCTCAATGGGCAGGCCTTCCGGATTCCAAATACCTGGGTTGCCTCAAGTGCATTGTTTCCAACGAGTGGTTGGTTTAATCCGAGTCTGATGATCATGGCTTTCGGTTGTTTAGCGGTGGAAGACATTTTCAAGAATGAAATATAATCGATTGAGATTGGCACGCTGGGATGTTTTTCATGCTGCTGCTAAATATGAACCTCGCCGAAATCCTATTCTTCACGTCGGAGCACACTATGGCGAGGAAAAAGAGGAATATAGTCACATGGGTTTTGAAACTGTCCTATGGGTGGAAGCTCAGGAAACAGCCTTTGCAATTCTCAAAAAAAATGTGGGTGAAAATTATTGCCTTCACGCTGGAATGTGGAGCGTCTCTGACTTAGAGATTGAATTACATATAACTAATAATTCTGTCTCGACCAGTTTCTATAAATTAGACTCGAACAATCATTTATTTGATTCGATCAAAGAGGTCTCTATGATTAAAGTAAAAACCATATCTCTTGCAGATACTGTCGACGTATTTCGATCTCGAGGCGTGCTAAATGAAAAATTTGTTCTTAGGCTAGACGTTCAAGGTTCAGAGTACGCTATTCTGAAATCAAGTTCTTCATTGCTAAGAGACATCGATTTCATTTGTTGCGAGGTGACATCCAAGCAACAAATTTATGAAAGCACTCAACCGAGAAAAAAAATAGTATTATTCCTCTTATCACAATTTTGGATCCCCGCGTTCAGCAGGATGAATCCCGAAACTTCACATGGAGAGACTATTTTTATTCCGATAAAGCGTATCGGGACATTCTTGATCCCAATTGTGTACATGAGAATAATTTCATTCATTGATAACTTCAGATACAAGGCTAGGAAAAAGCTTTTCCGCAAATAAACATAGGCAAACTTTATGCCAGCATTTATCTGTGCTTTGCACCATGTTCCTTTATCAATGTGATGACAATTGCAGAGTTCAAATGGTAGGCGATACCACGCATGACTCATGACCAATCCATCGGTCTTAGGTACAAGTAACATATAGTTTCTGACAGCGCCGGAGATTTCATTCTCGAGTGTAAACTCAGATCATGACGTTTTCTACCGCAGAATTCTGATTATATCTCTAACCGCAAATATAGTTTGATTTGATAACAATTTTTTGGAGTCTTAATTATGCATAAAAGCGTGCTGAAGCGTTTGGAAAAACTGCTTCTCATTATAAATGAAATTTCATTTGTTAGATTTTGGCTCGGTTTTACCAAATATTTGCACAATGGCTTTTTAATACAAAGAAGGCGAGATGTAATTATTCTTTCGCATTTTGGTTTAGGTGATCAGATAATTATTGGAAATCTGTTAAATTCTTTAGCTTTGAATAGAAATGTTGTTTTGCCTGTTGACAATAAATATTCTGAGCAGTTGAGGGTTTACTATGCATACAATAGTAATGTGCGGGTTGAAGGAGTTGGACATTTGAAACCGGAGTTTTATCCGCGCTACGCCTATCTAAAGGAATTGCGCCGAACGTTTGATCTCCCAATTATAGATATAGGAAGGAACGTAGTTTATTTCTTGTCTTTCTTCAACCAAAAATCGGGTGTTAGTAGATTGTATTATTTGGCAGGTTGGAATCAGGGGAGAAATTTTAAAAATATTCCTGCATTTCACTTTCATTTCAAGGAAGAAGTTTCAAACTCGGTCAATAATCCATATGCATTTATTGATCATCACCCAGGAACCAATCGCGAGATTCCAAACTATGTTTTTAAAGCTATCGATAGTGCAGGTTTAGATTTGAAGTTTAATGACATGACACTAACCCTGATCGAACAACTAAGCACTATTATTAATGCTCAGGAGTTACATTTCGTGGCCTCTGCTCCTTTCTGTCTTGCACTCGCTATGCCATGTAAGGCTAGCACGCGGGTTTTTTACAGAACGAAGTATTCCAAGTCTGTTTTGGGTGAAGAGGGATCAGATTGGCAACGTGCAGAGTGTGTTTAGCATCCCGTTCTTCATATAATAGTATGTGTCTGTGAAGACCATCGCCGCGGAAAACTGGCCGGAACCTGAGCACTCGCCAAGAATCCCGCTTTCGAAACCAGATCTTGGGTCTGCTGAAAAGCGCAACTTGCGAAGAGCTTATAAGTCCACACAGATCAGCGGTACTGGATATTTTGTTGAAAAATCTGAGAGTCAAATTTCTGAAATCCTGCAATCTGCGGCACTTGTGGTCTCTAACGGAAGCGTTGCCATCACCTTAGCCTTGAGGGCGTTAGGAATTGGACCGAATGATGAAGTTATCGTCCCGAGCCTAACTTATGCTGCAACCGCATCGGCTGTTGTAAATATTGGGGCTACACCTAAATTTGTGGACTCGAACCTACACTCATGGAACATTCATGCAGAGGATATAGCACGGTTAATCACAATAAAGACGAGAGCGATAATAGTCGTTGATGTTTATGGAAATCCGGCTGAAATGATAAAGATTCATGAACTAGCTAAGAAACATAAAATTGCAATAGTCCAAGATTCGGCCGAGGCGTTTGGCGCATTATATTTGGGTGCCCCTCTTGGAAAGTATGCTGATGTCTCCACTTACTCTTTTTTTGCAAACAAAGTTATAACTTGCGGCGAAGGGGGGGCAGTAACAACCAATAATCCAACTCTTTTGAGTAGAATGCGACTGTTGCGAGGACAGGGGATGAGCCAAAAATCTCGATACTTTTTCGAAGAAGCGGGTTATAATTTCCGCCTTTCTAACCTAAGCGCAGCTATATTGTCAGCGCAGTTAACTCGATCAAGCGAACTCATCGAAAAGAGATTAGAAGTCTTTCGGCTCTACAGAAAAAATTTGTTTATAAGCCACATTGAACCTGAGTCGCCTGATGCCTCCTTATTAAGTCCCTGGCTTTTCTCAGTTCGGTTGCCACAAATCTCGACCGCAAAGAAAAGAGAGCTGGCCGAGGCGCTTGCGCGGCTTGGTATTCAGACTCGCCCCCTTTTTTATCCCCTTCCGTCGATGCCGGCATTCGAGACCTGGACAAATGGGGGTGATGACAACATTTTGAACGCGAAATTAATCTCTGATCAAGGGCTGTCACTTCCCACGTTTCCAAGCTTAACCTCAAAGGAAATCCGAGAAATATGCAAGGTGGTAAATTCTGCGATGTAAGATCGAGCAGGCTCGGTGCTCACGCTAGTTTCCAAAATCTCCACGGAAATAGTCACTTAGGCCCTCACACGTCTGGACAAATGATCGAGTGTTCAGATCGTAAGATCGAAACGTCGCACAAAAACGTTCTAAAATATGGACCATATCTAGCTTCGGGTTTAGATCCACATCGGTTAACACAAATTACAATAAGCAATTAGATTCGAGTCACAATCTTTCGTATCAAGCTCATTAGAGAATTTTCATGTATCAACTTAACGCGTTCATTCCTTAAGCCAACTAAGTCAACCGGGCAACTAAAAAAAGACTCCTCAATTATTGCTTGAGATCTTTTGAAATTGTTTAGAGATATTGTGTCAAAAATTGAATTGCTAAAGTAATCGGATAGATTCGGAGCACCACAATAAAAAGTGTGATTTAGCGAAAGCAATGAATCTGCAAATTTTTCTGTCCAGTAATCGTCATGCAAACTATTTTCAATAGCTATATGGTGTGTTGAATTAGCAAGCACCGAATATTTGTCTCGAATAGGTGCCGTTAAACCCCCATATATCTTGAGTGGTATCTTTGAGTTTCTTTCTAGAAATTTGACAAAATTTATTCGATCAATTTGCTGCGGTGTCATTTTCTTTGAACTAACGATCACGCTTAATGACTTTGTTTTTCGCATTTCCAATTCAAGAAGTTCTGGAATTGAGAATTTAACTACTGGCATCCTTTGATGACTTGTAAATTGTGGTATTCTCTTTGTTACAAAATTCTGCTTTCGCTGAATTGGCATCTCGACCCCAACAAAAAATGGGATTATTGGGTTCGAGATAATTATATTTTCTCTCTCACCTAAATACGAGAATTTTGGTCCAGCCAAGAAATCAAATCTATCTAAAAAGTTCTTGTCATAGATAAAAATTTCAGGCGGTTCAGTCAAAACGAAGCAACGTGTGCTACCTCGTGACTCCTTTTGTATGTATGGGCTATCTCCGATGAAGATTTCTAGACGATATCGCCTCGTTTGATCATTTATGTACACAGTCGAGCCAGGCTCAACAGTACGTTCAAAAAGTGCCTGGTTGTCATCTGCGACGAATACACCTACGGGTATTGATAATTCAGACATTTTTAACACGATTCAGTGAATATGCCAAGATGATCTTAAAGATTAAGAACCGATTTCCTCTTATCTTCAAGTAAGGTAGCAGTTGGCTTCCTTCACGGGTGAAGAGTGCATCGTATTTCCTCCAATTTGGAATGAGAGTTCGTCGATTCTTCCACAGATCTGCAAATAGAATTCTGATTGCCAATTGTGAAAATTCTACATTCGATACGCTCGATAAGTTATCACTCCAAACCTTCAAATGTAGAGCTGTCGAATAATAATTCTTGATGCCATCTAACTTACTTTGTTCGACACTATTATTGCGAAAACAAATCGCAACAAGCACTTGTTCAATCTGGCAGGGCTCTGTAAGCTGAGAACACCGTACCCATAACTCCCAATCTTCGCCCCGAGCTATCTCTGGATTAAACCCACCTGTAAATTCAAAGAATTCTCGCTTGAGACAAACGCTAGAGCTTGAACCTAGAATCTGAAATTCATGCATTAAAACGTTGAATAGACTGGGACTCTTTGTTTGCTTCCTGTCAATTTTTAGACTTTTTTTCGTAGCTAAGTCAAAAATGTGACTAAGACTAAAGCTGAATTTACATTTGGTATGAATTAGAATGTGATTCTCATGTGACTCAATTTTTGATTTGTGCCATCGGTCGTCAACATCAAGAAAAAGTAGATACTCGGATTTCGCAATCAATGCGCCATGGTTTCGAGCATTGCTCACCCCGGCCCTATCAATAGATTTCGCTTTAATCAGTTCATTGTTTCGAGCTAATTCAGTGATTATTTTTGAGGTGTTGTCGGTTGACCCGTCGTCGATTAATATAATTTCTTCGGGGAGTCTCGATTGAGCTAGAATTGACTCTACACAGTCGCTAACGAATTCTTCGCCATTGAAGACAGGAACAATTACAGCGAATGTTGTCATTTTCTTACAATCGAACGAATTTGTGTGACCGAAAAATGCACAATCTCTATTATTAAATATTTGAGGATTTGCATTCTAGAGATGTGCATTGCATTCAATTTCGTAGAGTTTGGTGAAAAAAAATTTCTTATTTTAAATACCCAAAACAGCCGTACTTTTAATGTCCTGAGATGAGTTCGAACCCAATTTTTATTTGTGACTTGCTGATTATGTTTGCGATATTGAGTTAGTACGATCTCCAGATTAGCAATTTTCCCGACTTCACTTAATCTCAACCATAAGTCATAATCTTCGGCTCCATCGTTACCCCGTTTATACCCACCAACTTCCTCGAATTTGTCTTTCCTGAAAACCACTGTTGGATGGGCCAAGTAACAGCCTTTTGCCAACCACGACTCTAACTCATCTGAAGTGGATGGATAATAATTTGGTGTTTCGAATTCGCCAATTTCACCGATGTACGAGATTTGACCTCCCAGAAGTACGTGGTCGGGATTGGCGAGCATAAAATCAAATTGTGATTGCAATCGCCCTTGCTGCATTATGTCATCAGCGTCGTGCCTCGCAATCAAGTCGCTTTTTGATTGTTGTACACCAAGGTTTAGTGCATCAGAAATTCCTACTCCATTAGATTTGTGAGTCGAAACTACGGAATCGGCAAAAGATTCTGCAATATTTAAGGATGTATCAGTAGAATTGTCATCAACCATAATGACTTCAAAGCTAAAATTGCATTTTTGATTTATTACACTCTCTATCGACTCTGCCAAATATTTTTCTGCATTTTTGAAAGGTATAACAACAGATATTTTTGGTTGAATGGTGCGTTCCATGAAACAAGATACTAGTACACGTTTCTAATTTTGGTTTTATGTATCTTCTAAATTGTCTGGGTTGAACGAAAAGTCGCTATTCGTTTCATAGGCAATTCATTAACATGGAATATTTTATCCCGAACCCGAACTCACCTATCTTGGTCTACGCCTTCTCTGTGCTGAATTCGGACGAGGTTTACGGGTTCCGCGGTTTGGTCCCTTGTTCTCGACGATCGGCGCAACAAAAGGAATACCTGAAGGCTCTTGAGCTCCGGTGATTCGCATCAATTCTGTGCTCAACGAAGTTACTGAAACAGACTTTGGGGTTACGCCAGCACGAGAGGTTAGCCCTGAAACCGACTTCTGCTGCTTTGATGTTGTCAGAGTTACAACGGCACCTGATTCACCGGCACGAGCAGTACGGCCTGAGCGGTGCAGGTAATCCTTGTGATCTTGTGGAACATCTACGTGTACAACAAGTGAGATTCCATCAACGTGGATACCGCGTGCTGCAACATCTGTTGCAACAAGAGCTGCGTTTGCTGAATCCTTGAAGAGTGCAAGTGTGCGAGTACGCACTGCCTGTGACTTGCCACCGTGAAGTGCTCCGACTGGTACGCCTGCATGGGCTAGCTTGTCACAGAGACGATCTGCGCCGCGTTGTGTTTTTACGAAGAGAATTGTTTTTCCGTTACGAGCTGCAATCTGTGCCGTGATGTCATCTTTATCGCCTGGGTTCATTACGAGGATGTAGTGATCCATAGTTGATACAGATGCACGATCGTTCTGAAGTGAGTGTGTCTTTGGGCTCTTGAGGTATTGCTTAACTAGTGAGTCAACACCACGATCAAGAGTTGCTGAGAAGAGAAGACGTTGTCCATCAAGCTTTGCTTGATCAAGGATTTCTTTGACGACAGGAAGGAATCCCATATCTGCCATCTGATCTGCTTCATCAAGAACTGTGATCTGAAGTTGATCTAGTTGTACTTCGCCCTTATCAAGAAGGTCGATAAGACGTCCTGGGGTTGCAACCAAGATTGCTGTTGCTTTACGCATTGCAGTGATCTGCTTGGCATATGGCATCCCGCCTGCGATAACAACTGATTCGTGGCCGATAGCGCGAGCTAGTGGGCGTAGGACTTCATCGATCTGCTGGGCAAGCTCACGTGTAGGGGTTAGAACAAGTGCCAAAGGCTTGTGTGGCTTTGCTTGTTGCCCGCTGATATTTGTAAGTAGGGCAAGGCTAAATGCAAGGGTTTTACCTGAACCGGTCTGCCCGCGACCAAGAATGTCGTGGCCTGCGAGTGCATCAGGAAGTGTTGCGATCTGGATTGGGAATGGGTGTGTGATTCCTTGGATGCTAAGTGCGTTTGAAAGTGCTGGTGCAATACCAAGATCACGGAAGGTTGTTGTTACCTCTGTGAGTGGTGTTGCATCGATGAGGTTGGCATCAGCCAAGTTTGTTGAGATGTAGGTATCGTCTGCACCGAAATCAACTGCAATATTTGAATGTGTCTTTGAAGCGCGACGATCATCGCGAGCAAATGCTGGTGAATCATTGCGGCGATCACGTGCTGGCTTCTGTGTTGAACGTGGCTTAGAACCTGGGATGAACTTCTCACGCTTTTGTGGAACGAAGTTTGGACGACCATCGCTGCTGCGAGCTTCTTTAGCTTTTACAGCTTCGCGACGTGTGGTTGGACGACGATCTGATTCAGCTGGACGTTCAAATTCACGTGTAGCGCGAGTATCGCGATCCTTTACAAATCTTTCAGCGCGTGAAGGTGGCTTAGGTGATGTGCGCTTTGCTGGACGCTCAGTGCGTGCTGGACGCTCTGTTCTTTCTGAACGTTCTGTGCGCTCTGACTTTTCAGTCTTTGGCTTTGGTGCAATTGTCTGTTGGAAACGTGAAGCGCGAAGCTTTGAACGCTCGAGGTTACGAGCTTCCTTCTTCGAAACTGTTGCTGGATCAATATCTGTGTAGCGACGTGTTGGACGCTCTGACTTTGGCTTTGTAGTTACTGCAGCAGCTGGCTTAGTTGTTCCGCGAGCTGGTGACTTGGCAGGTGCAGCGCTCTTGCGGGCTGCCTTCTGCGCGGTCGTGTGGCGTGGCTTGCCTTTGGCAGCACGACGAGCTTTTCCGGGCGCAGTGGTACGTGTTTGTAGAGTAGACATGAAAAATGACACCAATCGAGACGACAAGCGCGTCTCGGGTATGGCCACGAATG
>Ga0315905_10003294_pt1 | contig 16706 bp, 18 predicted proteins | sample LakEriMetagenome_5_FD_203522 | JGI IMG/M metagenome (GOLD analysis project Ga0315905, IMG submission 203522) | Freshwater fungal communities from buoy surface, Lake Erie, Ohio, United States - Buoy 4 MA121 | ecosystem: Environmental > Aquatic > Freshwater > Lake | place: USA: Lake Erie, Ohio... | reverse complement strand
CTGGGCAGGCCAAGACTCCGGCACAATGCAACCCGGACAGTCCCATTCACAGCCCTGCACCCAGATCACCGCCCGTTGATAGGGGCCTAAAACCCGCACAGGGGACTGACGACGAAAAATACGCAATTCTTTTGGTGCTGCACGATCCATTGTTCATTGTCCTACGGTTGAATACCATTCACCCTATCAATTCCTTTCGGGGCTAACCATGATAACCGTATGCAAAATGGCTGTAACCTAACTAGAACTTTTCCAGACTGCCTTCATGGTCAATGCGAAGAATATAACCCGCCCCGGTTACCGTCTCTAGCCATTGAAACGACTCTTTTGTTTGACCCAAGGTTTTGCGAATATCTCGCGCCAACCCATTCAGCCCTTCATCATGGCCTGCTTCCCCCTCTTTCCATACCACTCCAATCAACTCCTCCCGGCCGCAAAGCGTCGGCTGTTTCATTTCCCGATTCTTATTGACCATATAGTTTAAACAAACTCTGACCAAGGGGCGCAAACTCATTTCTTGCCGCATTCCTGCCACGACCTTATATAGTTTTTGTTCGTTAATGTTAAAAACCCACTGATGCCCAGAACGTCCCCCTACTGCACTGGCCGCTCTCATTAATTGCAGCTTCGCCGGTCGGGTTTTAGCAGGATCGACAAATTCAATCTGCCAAGTGTGAATGCGGATTATATCTTCGGACGCAATCAATAATTTCCGTCCCGGCTGATCCGCCAATTGTACCGACTGCCCTTCCCGTTTGACGGTGGTGCCATTGGTGCTTTTATCAGTTAACCACCAGCCTTCCGGTTTCCGCTCCAAAACGCAGTGGTGAATACGTGAAATAACCCCCTCTTCATCCAACAGACAAATACTATTCATGCCGGGCAACCGGCCAATGGTGTACGTTGCTTCGCTCAATTGAACTCGCTGTACCTGGCGATCGGGGGCTGTAACGGTGACGTAGGGCAGTAAATTTGACAGATCTGGATTGTCCATCCCGGTACTTTGAGGCGAATTGTATTCCCTTTCATATTATCCATTAATTTGATCCCTATTCCTGCATCGCCCTTAGCCCCTCCTCAATGCTCCTGGGGCAATTCCCCAAGTCCATGGCCCGCTGGCTGTTGACAGACACATCCGCCGGACGGGGAGCCGCCATTGTTACGTCGGCCTGGCGACAGGATTCAAGGAGACAGCTATCAAAACCAAATATTTCTGCCATTTTTAGCCCAAATTCGTAGCGGCTAAGGCGATCTAGTCCACCGAGATGAAGCAGCGTTCCGGGGTGTTCCAGAGCTAAAAGTAAACCGGCTGCCACATCGTCTACGTAGGCTGGGGTGCGGTATTCATCCTCAAACAGGGAAAGGGATTGACCCATCTTTAACCGGCCCAGGAAATCCTGAACAAAGCAAGTGCTGTAGGAGCTGGAGGGGCCGTAGAGCAACGGTAGGCGACAAATGGTGACGGCGGGGTATATTTCCCGAATGCGTTGTTCTGCTGTCCATTTATGGCGTCCATAGACATTGATGGGATTGGGAGTGCTGGATTCATCGTAGGGGGCGGCTTTCCCATCAAATACCTGGTCGGTGGAGGTAAAGACGAGGGGAATCTGATAATCGCGGCAGAGGGTGGTGAGGGTTTCGCTCGCCGTTACGTTGACGCGGTAAGACAATTCCGGCTCTTGCTCACAGTGATTGGGCTTGGAGAGGGCCGCTGTGTGAATGACGCCGTTGGGACGATTTTGTTGACACCAGTCCGTTACAGCTTGGGCGTCGGTGAGGTCTAAGGTATGGAAATTGGGATCAGCCGCATTAGACATCTCCATAATATTATCTAAACACTGTAAGTTTTATGGAGTAAGCAATCTAGCAAAAAAGAATTCATTTTTTAAACCCCATAATTTTTTGGTGAAATTGAATTAGGAACGAGAAATGGGCATCTCAGCCACAGAACTATTTTATTAATACAACACAGAAAAGCTTGCTATGAAAGGTTTGTAAGTCTTGGAGATGTCTATTGATGGGGTGCTGGTGGTAAACTCCCTTGACTTGCCATTGGCTTTGGGCAAGGCGGCATAGGGGTTCACCGAGAAAACCACTGGCCCCTGTGATGAGAAGTGTCTTTTTCATTTGCTATGCATCATGATGAAAACCTTAATGGTTTTGATTTGGTAGAGTGTTCTGAGTAACTAAAATATTTGTAATTGCAGACTGATGAAGCAAACTCTTCTTTTCGAGTCATCTCTAACTTTATCTGAATTAGAATCTAGACTCTGGGGAGCAGCTAATATTCTTAGGGGTAGTCCTGTTGATCGCACAGATTGGAAAAGCTATATTCTGCCGATGCTATTCTACAAGCGAATCTGTGATGTATGGGACGAAGAGCATGAGCGCATGATTCAGGAATATGGCGAGGTTTTTGAGGATGAGCATCGCTTTCAGATTCCCGAGGGGAGTCACTGGCGAGATGTGCGGGAGGCAGTTAGCAATGTAGGCACGGCGATTCAAAATGCAATGCAAGCTATTTCTATTGCTAACCAAGACCATCTCTATGGTGTGTTTGGCGATGCTCAGTGGACTAATAAAGAGCGATTGCCCGATCGCCTCTTGAAGGATCTGATTGAGCATTTCTCATTGTTCAAGTTAGGAAATGAGCGAGTTACTAGCGATGTAATGGGTGATGCCTATGAATACTTAATTAAGAACTTCGCTGATGCTACCAAGAATAAGGCAGGGGAGTTCTACACCCCACGCAGCATTGTTATAGTCATTCCCGATAGGACTGAGACAGTTAAGATGCCTAAAAACCTTGTGGTGAAAGACTTTGCATATCTCATTCTTAATTGAAATGACTATAACTTGATGGTTGATATTCTGGCTCCCGCAGAAGGGGAAACGGTTTACGATCCGGCCTGCGGCACGGGTGGTATGTTATTAGCGGCAGTGGAGCGGATTCGGAAACAGGGTGGCGATCCACGAACTTTTTTTGGCAAGCTTTATGGTCAGGAAAAGAACTTGACGACGGCATCAGCGGCGCGGATGAATTTGCTGATGCACGGGGTTGAGGACTTCAGTATTGCGCGAGGTGATACCCTACGATCGCCAGTCTTTAAGAATTCTGGTGGGGGTCTGGACACGTTTGATGTGGTGATCGCCAATCCACCGTTCTCCCTAGAGAAGTGGGGCCGTGAGATTTGGGAGTCTGATCCGTGGGGGCGAGCCTTTGCCGGGTTGCCGTCAGATAAAAGCGGTGACTTTGCTTGGGTGCAGCACATGGTCGCGTCAATGGCGAAGCCCCACGGACGCATGGCGGTGGTGTTACCCCAGGGGGCGCTATTTCGGGGCGGAGTTGAAGGCCAGATTCGGCAACATTTGCTAGAGCTGGATGTGATTGAGGCGGTGATTGGTCTTGCCCCAAATCTCTTCTATGGCACGGGGTTGGCAGCCTGTATTTTGGTGCTGCGCCAGCAAAAACCAGCAGAGCGGGCTAAAAAGGTACTGATTATTGATGCCGCTAGTCTGTTCCGTAAGGGGCGGGCCCAAAACTATCTGGAGCCGGGGCACGCTGCCACCATTCTCCAGTGGTATCAAGACTTTACCGAAGTAGAAGACCGGGCCAAGGTGGTGACCCTGGACGAAATTGAGCAGGAAGGCGGTACGCTAAATATCTCGCGCTATGTGTTGCCTCCCATTGGGCAGGATATTCCCCCCTTACCGGAGGCGATCGCCGATTTTAAAGCGGCTCTCCAACGTTGCCGGGAGGCGGAAGCACAATTACAAAAGGTAATGGTAGAAGGGGGCTGGCTGGATGAGTAAGACAATGACCCAGGCGGAATTAGAAAGCTATCTCTGGGGAGCCGCTACTATTTTGCGGGGTTTGGTGGATGCGGGTGATTACAAGCAGTTTGTATTTCCGTTGTTGTTTTACAAGCGCTTGTCAGATGTCTGGGATGGAGACTTTAACCAAGCTTTGGAGGAAAGCCAAGACGCCGACTACGCCCGCGAGATGGCTAATGAACGGTTTGTTATCCCTGATGGAGCACACTGGAAAGAGGTGCGACTGGTAGCGAAGAATGTCGGGCGCGAAATTCAAGATGCGATGCGAGCGATCGAACGGGGCAATCCTGGTCGGCTGGATGGTATTTTCGGTGATGCCCCCTGGACGAATAAGGAGCGTTTGCCCGATTCCACGATCAAAGACCTGTTGGAGCATTTTTCGACGGTAACCCTGTCCCTGGAGAATGTACCAGAGGATGAATTGGGCAATGCCTACGAATTTTTGATCAAGAAGTTTGCCGACGACAGTGGTCACACGGCTCAAGAGTTTTACACTAACCGTACTTTGGTGCATCTAATGGCCCAGATGCTTGATCCCCAAGCGGATGAAAGTATTTATGATCCCACCTGCGGCACGGGGGGCATGTTGATTTCGGCCCTAGTGGAGGTAAAACGGAAAGGGGGTGAATATCGAACCCTGAAGCTTTATGGGCAGGAACGCAACCACATGACCGCTTCCATTGCCCGTATGAATCTGGTGCTGCATGGGCTAGAAGATTATGCCGTGGTTCGAGGCGATACCCTGGATAATCCCGGTTTTGTGGAGAACGATCGCCTCCGCACGTTTGATGTGGTGCTAGCTAATCCGCCCTATTCCATCAAGCAGTGGAACCGGGAGAAGTTTCAATCAGATCCCTGGAAGCGCAATTTTCTGGGGACACCTCCCCAGGGCCGGGCGGACTATGCTTTTTTTCAGCACATTCTCAAGAGCTTGCATCCGCAAACGGGGCGCTGTGCCATTCTGTTTCCCCACGGGGTTTTGTTCCGGCGGGAAGAGGCGGAGATGCGGCAAAAGTTAGTGGAAGCTGACCTGGTGGATTGTGTGCTGGGACTGGGGCCAAACTTGTTTTATAACTCGCCGATGGAAGCCTGTGTGGTCATTTGTCGTACCGTCAAGCCCCCCGATCGCCAGGGCAAGGTATTGTTTATCGATGCACTGAAGGACGTTGCACGGGTGCAGGCCCAGAGCTTTTTGAAGCCGGAGCATCAAACACGGATTTTACAGGCCTATCAAGGCTTTGCGGATCAACCGGGCTTTGCTACTGTGGCAACCGTGGCAGATATCGCTGAGCAGGATTACAGTTTGTCGATTCCGCTGTATGTACGGCGTAAGTTGGCGGCGGAGTCATCCGAAGAGGCAAGGAGCCTAAAAGTGATCTGGGAAGATTGGGAGGAGACGGGACGGGAGTTTTGGCTAGAAATGGATGCGGTGGTTGATATGCTGGATGGTCTAATAAAATAAATTTTGTTTACCGATTTGGTAAAGTAAAATATGATTAGTTTCTATGGAAATATCCTTTGGCAATAGCAAGCTCCAAAAATTATGTGAGCAATCCACTAAAGCCCAAAGGGAGTTAGGTGCGGACTGTGCCAAGAAGCTACGTTCTCGCTTGGCGGATCTCATGGCTGCTGAGTCGGTTCAGGATTTGGTGGCCGGTCGTCCCCATCCCTTAGAGGGCGATCGCCAAGGGCAATTTTCCTTAAGTTTGGCTGGGGCTAAACGATTAGTGTTTGAGCCTGCCGATGAACCAATGCCGGTTGGGGAAGATGGCAGCATTATCTGGTCGAAGGTAACCCAGGTTCGTATTGTTTTTATCGGGGACTACCATGACTAACACAATTACTTTTCAACCGGATTGGGTTTCTCCCCCTGGGGAGACGATCGCCGATGTATTAGAGGAGCGGGATTGGACTCAGATCCAATTGGCGGAACGTTTGGGATATACGACTAAGCATGTCAGTCAGTTGATCACGGGCAAGGCTTCTATCAGTGAGGAAACTGCGTTAAAGCTGGAGCGGGTTCTTGGGAGCACGGCGGCTTTTTGGTTAAATCGAGAGGCCCAATATCGAGCGACCTTGGCCAAGCTTGAAGAAGCAGAGCTTTTGTCTTCTTGGGTTGATTGGTTGGACAAGTTACCTGTCAAAGATTTAATGGATCAGGGGGTAATTCCGAAATACCGGCTGGATGCCCAGAATAAGCCCCATGTGGTCAAATGTTTACTTGCTTTTTTTGGGGTTGCTTCTCCAGAGGATTGGCGGAAGCATTATGTGGGAATGCAAGTTTCTTTTCGACAAACTCGACCGGATCAATGTGATGTCGGGGCAATTTCGGCATGGCTCCGGCGGGGAGAAATTGAAGTGGAGCGACTAGCTAGCCCAAAGTACAGTAAGGCGAAGTTTGAAAAAGCGGTCAAGGAAATCCGTTCATTAACAGTGCTGTCGCCGAGTGAGTTTATGCCGCAGGTGCGCCAATTATGTTGGCAGGCAGGGGTTGTATTTGTGCTGGTTCCATCGATTCCCAGGGCACATACTAGTGGCGTGGCTCGTTGGCTGAATCCTCATCGACCTTTAATTCAGCTTTCTAATTACGGGAAGACTAATGATAAGTTTTGGTTTAATTTTTTCCATGAAGTAGCCCATATTCTCTTACATGATGATCAAAAGAAAGATATTTTTCTGGATGATTTTGGTGGGGGACAGGAGTTAAGGTCTCGGCAAGAAGATGAAGCTAATCAATGGGCAAGGGATTTTTTGATTCCTTGTAAATATGCTTCCGAGCTTGGTTCTCTTACGACGAAGGAGGCTGTTATTACTTTTGCCAAGAAGTTAGGGATTCATCCGGCGATCGTTGTCGGTCGATTGCAACATGAAAAGATGATTCTCATCAGTTGGATGAATGACCTCAAAGAAAAGATTGATGTCGAAGATGTTATTTCTTCTCCATCGAACGATGAGTTTGATCGGGCAGTGGACTATGTTCTCGATAAAAATCAGGAGCTATATGAGTGTTTATCTTAGTGCTGTATTTGATGGAGGGGAGGAAAAGTTATGACTGAAGCAACTTTAAAACCAGGGTGGTGCAAGTGGCGATTTGACCAAATTGCTATCAATGTTAATGACCGCATTGATAACCCAAGCGAGTCAGACTTTGAATACTACGTTGGGCTTGAACATATCGATTCTGATTCACTGAAGCTGCGCCGCTGGGGTTCACCCTCTGATGTGGAATCCACCAAGCTAATTTTTCGCAAGGGAGACATTATTTTTGGTAAGCGGCGAGTCTATCAGCGAAAGGTAGCGGTAGCTGAGTTTGATGGAATTTGCTCAGCACATGCGTTGGTATTGAGGGCTAATTCAGATGTGATCCTGCCTGGTTTGTTGCCTTTTTTAATGCAGAGTAATTTGTTTATGGAACGAGCAAAGTCAATATCTGTTGGCTCTTTGTCTCCAACAATAAACTGGAAAACCCTTGCAAAGGAAGAAATTTCTCTTCCCTCACTTGAACAGCAAAAGAAAATCACAGATCTACTTCAATGCCTAGAGAGAGTTCTTGAAGATCAAAGAAGTATTGAACTTCAAGCAAAAGTTTTAACCGAATCATTATTTTCTCAATTTATCTCTCAGGATTGGCCGATTGTTTCCTTAAAATCTTCAGTTCAAGGTACCCAATATGGTCTTTCTACAAATGCAGGTGAGTCGGGTACATATCCCATTCTCAGAATGATGAATATCGAAAATGGACTATGTGTTGAAAATGATATTAAGTATTTAGATCTTAGTATTGACGACTTCGAGACGTACCGATTAGAGAATGGCGATGTTTTATTTAATCGAACGAACAGTTATGAATTGGTAGGTCGTACAGGAGTTTATACGTTAGAAGGAGATCATGTTTTTGCATCTTATCTCGTTCGTGTAAAGGTCAAAGAAGACAAGCTTGATCCTTACTATCTAACGACTTACTTAAATTCTGACCGAGGTCGTCAACAAGTATTATCTTTTGCTACGAGGGGTGTAAGCCAATCAAATGTTAATGCTCAAAACTTGTTGCGGGTAAAAATTCCATTACCGCCTTTGGATAAGCAAAAAGATTTGCTGAAGCGATATCAATCTGTTTGGAAAAGCTCTTTAGCAGCAGGGGATAGAAGATACTCCGTTGAACTTTTGAAGAAGAAATATCTCAACCAGATATTCCCAGTCGGAGATTATCATTAAACCTCATTAAATATTAATATAGATGTATAAAAACCATGCTAGACCTCACCCTTAATTGGAAACCCAACCCCGATACCCTCGCCAAACTGCTGACCCTTGCCAACCAGCAGCAAAAGCCTTTGGAAACCCTGCTAGATGAAGCCGTTCTGCAATATTTCCAAGTTCAAGAACAAGAAATTCTCAGCGTAGAAGATGACCCCATTGTAGGGCTTTATTCCGGCTCCCCTGACCTCTCAACCCGCCATGAATATTGAAACCCTCTATTATCGCCTGGGTATTACCCCCGCCCAACTTATCGAGTTCTGCCGAAAGTCCCAGATCACCGAACTGGCGCTGTTTGGTTCTGTCCTGCGCGACGACTTTTGTCCTGATAGCGACATAGATATTCTTGTCACCTTCAACCCCGACTGCAAACTCGATTTCATGGGTTTTGTACAACTAGAATACGACCTCGAAGACTTGCTACATCGAGAAGTGGATCTAGTAGAAAAAACAACCGTAGAAAAAGACCGTAACTGGATTCGCCGCAAAGAAATTCTCAACAACCATCAGGTGATTTATGAATCGAGATCTCTCCTACCTGCTTGATATTTATCAGTATGGGCAAGATGTAGTGGAATTCGTTCAGAACATGGATGAAGCCCGCTTTGAGACTGACGTGATTACCCAGAGAGCCGTTATCTATTCCATTGCCGTCATGGGCGAAGCTACCAAAAAATTGTCTACCGAATTTCGTGCTCAACATCCCCAGATCCCCTGGAAAGAAATGGCAGGAATGCGCGATAAATGCGTCCACGACTATCGGCAAATTAACGTCCGCCGTGTGTGGCAAATTATTCAAACCAGCATTCCAGAACTGCTTGAAGCTCTAGAACCACTCCTGCCGACCCAAGATTAGGTGACCCCATGTTCAACGAAGCCAACACCGTCGAAGACTATCTACTGAAACTTCTCAGCGGCACTGCGACTACCGTGCCCTCCGCTAGGGCCAGCGATGCCAGTGGAACTTATACAGTGATAGGTCGCAACCGGGTTGACGCTAGTTGGCATTATGTTCCCGCCGCTAACCTACCCCGGCAATCCAACGACGTATTTATCGAAACCTTTGTCCGCGATGCCCTGATTCGCCTCAATCCAGACATCGTGGCCAACCCTGATCGCGCCGAAGAAGTGCTCTACCGCCTGCGGGCGATCGTGCTGGCTGTTCGCAGTGATGGCATTATCAGCGCCAACGAGCAGTTCAACGAATGGCTACGGGGCAATAAGACCATGCCCTTCGGCGAAAACTATCACCATGTCCCTATTCATCTCATTGACTTCGATAATCTCGACAATAACCAATATATTGTCACCAACCAATATACCTACCGTGCGGGAGCCACTGAAAAACGTCCCGACCTAGTGTTGCTGGTTAATGGCTTTCCCCTGGTGATCATCGAAGCCAAAACTCCTGTGCGGCAGGCGGTGAGTTGGGTCGATGGTGCGATTCAGATCCACGACGATTATGAAAAAACTATTCCCGAACTCTTTGCCTGTAACGTCTTTAGCGTCGCCAGTGAAGGTAAAGAACTACGCTACGGTTCCATTCGGATGCCCATCGAGCTGTGGGGCCCCTGGCGCAAAGATGATGAAGCCCCCACCGCTAACCTTGCAGATCTGAAGCAGGCGATCGGCACTCTACTCCAGCCCGCCACGATTCTGGATATTCTTGCTAATTACACCCTTTTTGCCACCGACAAAAACAAGCACCGTCTCAAGGTGATCTGCCGCTATCAGCAGTACGACGCAGGGAACAAGATTTTACAGCGGGTGATTGCAGGACAGCCCAAAAAGGGCCTGATCTGGCATTTTCAAGGTTCTGGTAAATCCCTGCTGATGGTGTTCACCGCCCAGAAACTACGGATGGCTCCTCAATTGCGGAACCCCACTGTGCTGATCGTTGTAGACCGCATTGACCTTGATGCCCAAATTAGCAGTACCTTCCACGCCTCCGATATCCCCAACTTAGAGAAAGCCAACACCCGCGAAGAACTTTCGATACTACTGCGCCAAGATACCCGCAAAATTATCATCACCACCATCCACAAATTTGCTGAGGCCGACGGCGAACTGAACTCCCGCGACAACATTATCGTCATGGTGGACGAAGCTCACCGCACCCAGGAAGGCGATTTGGGACGCAAAATGCGCGACGCCCTGCCCAATGCCTTTTTCTTTGGCCTGACCGGCACCCCTATCAACAAGCGCGATCGTAATACCTTTTTTGCCTTTGGGGCCGACGAAGATAAGAACGGCTACATGAGTCGCTACGACTTTAAAGACTCCATCCGCGACGGAGCAACCCTGCCCATTCACTTTGAAGCAAGACTGGTAGAACTACACATCGATAAAGCGGCGATCGATGAAGCCTACGCCGAGTTAACTGGGGGACTATCCGACCTTGATCGTGACAATCTTTCCAAAGCCGCTGCTCGCACCGCCGTACTGGTGAAAGTGCCCGACCGTATCCAGCGCATCTGCGGTGACATCGTCAGCCACTACCGCGAGAAAGTTGAACCCAACGGATTTAAGTCCATGGTCGTCACCTTCGACCGAGAAGCCTGCCTACTCTATAAAGCCGCCATTGATCAACACCTCGGTGCTGACGCCAGCGATATTGTCATGTCCGTTGCCAGCAAAGAGGAGCAGTACAAACCCTACAAACGAACCCGCGACCAGGAAGAAAAACTGCTCGACCGCTTCCGCAACCCCAACGACCCACTAAAAATCCTGATCGTCACTGCTAAGCTCCTCACCGGCTTCGATGCGCCCATCCTCCAAGCTATGTACCTGGACAAACCTCTCCGGGACCACACCCTGCTCCAAGCTATCTGCCGCACCAACCGCACCTACGGCGATAAGAAAACCCACGGGCTGATTGTTGATTATCTTGGTGTCTTCGATGACGTGGCAAAGGCTTTGGAATTTGATGAGAAAGACTTCGCTAAAGTAGTCTCCGGCATTAATGAACTTGCTAAAGAGCTACCCGGAGCCGTGCAGAAATGTTTAGCCTATTTCCATGGGTGCGATCGCTCCCTCACTGGCTACGAAGGGCTAATCGAAGCCCAAGACTGTTTGCCCAATAACGAAACCCGTGACGCTTTTGCTGCCGACTACAGCTATCTCTCCAAACTCTGGGAAGCCCTTTCCCCTGATGCCATCCTCAGTTCCTATGAAACCGATTATCGTTGGCTCTCGCAAGTCTATGTCTCTGTGCAGCCTACCAGTGGCGTGGGCCGACTGATTTGGCATTCTCTTGGTGCAAAGACTATCGAACTCATTCATCAAAACGTCCAGGTTGAAGCCATCCGCGATGATCTAGAAAATATTGTCCTCGACAGCGAGCTATTGGAGTTAATCCTCGACAGCCCCGATCCTAAAAAGAAAGCTAAGGAAATTGAAATTAAGGTTGCTCACCGACTCCGTAAGCATATCGGTAACCCCCGCTTCAAAGCCCTCTCCGAACGATTAGAGGCATTGAAAGAACGTCATGAACAAGGACAAATTCACAGTGTTGTGTTTCTTAAAGCCCTTCTTGACCTAGCTCGTGATCTTCTGGAAACAGAAAAAGAAACTCCTCCTGAAGAGGACGAAGATCGCGGTAAAGCTGCTCTTACCGAATTATTTCAAGAAGTGAGTAACGATCAAACCCCGAAGATGGTCGAGCGCATTGTCAATGATATTGATGAAATTGTTCGTTTAGTTCGTTTTAAGGGATGGCAAAATACAAGTGCAGGAGAAAGACAGGTTAGACAGGCTTTGCGAAAAACCCTTCAAAAATATAAGCTTCATCGAGATACAGAAATGTTCGATAAAGCTTACCAATATGTCAAGCAATATTATTAGAGGAATCAGTAAAACATGGACGAGGCTTAAGTTTTAGTCTCCAGAGGCGCAGGTTCCATCTCTTCAATCTGGTATTTTTCCAGCAGAGCGCAGACTTCCTGCAACTGAACCTGTAAATTCTTTGATAATTCCCCTAATTTAGCTTGATTTTCTTTTTCAGGGGGATTGGCAATAAGACTATCGAGGAAAGATTTTGTTTGCTTTTGATATTGCTCGATCTTAGAAAAAAGTGCGCACTGGTGCTCACTTTTCTTGGCGGGAGAAGACTCATTGAGAATGTTGGTAATACGACGGCGACTTAAACGAAATACCGACATCAGCTCTCGATTGAGTGACTTCTGCCCTTTGCTCGGACGCCCGGTCAGGGTTTCATAGCCAACTTCCTTAAGTTTTTGGGCTGCTGCTACGATTTCCTCATTGGTGTAATTTCTGCGTTGGGTATTCTCTTCTACCTCGATCTGGAGAGCATCAATAGTATTGACTTCTGCATCAATATCACAGACGTGAACGGGGATGCCTTCGGGAAACAATTCAGCATACCGATCTGGATTCTCAGCGGCTAGTTTTTGAAGGGCAGCCCGACGGTGTCCTCCGGCTAATAGACGATAGTGACGATCCACCGTTAACGGCGTTATCAGTCCTAGCACCGCAATACTTTCTGCTAAGGCATCTATGTGACGTGGCTTGAGCTTGCGGGTATCTCCGGTTGGGCGATCGGTAATCTTGTCAAGATCCACAACAGCTTTCGTTTTCTCTTGTCGTTGCAGAATCTCTTCCGCGGCCGTCGAGGTAACGGCACGTTCTTGGGCTTTACTGAAATCTGGAGAAGTTTTTGCCATATCTAGATTGTTTCCTCTAACCAACGCCATACGCTGGTAATCTCGTTGCTTGCTTTACTATTGGGGCTTAACTCCGTGACCCCTTTCCCTTGTACTGCCGCTTGCTGAAAGTCTACCCTTAAGCAAACCACATGGGGAATAACGGGGAAACCGAGTTGTGCTGCCTCTAGATTCGTCACTAAATCGGCTGCATTGCTATTCGGGTGCAGTAAATTCAACACGATCGCCGCTGGTTTCTGGGTCAGTCTAATCGCCGATAAAGTCGTCGAGACGGAATCCAACTCGAATTGTCCGTAGCGTAATACCACTAATACGAAGTCCGCCGCTTGCATAACCTCGATAATATTGGCGTCAAGGGTGCCGGGGGTATCGATAAAGTTCCAAGCGGTATTAGTTTGCTGGAGAGCGGCGATCGCCCGTTTAGGTGCTACGGAAATAACCTTGGGTGTTTCGTTGCCCCGGCGATCGCCCCAGTCTGCTAGAGAAGCCTGATCATCACAATCGAGAATAGTTGAGTCCTGGGCCACAATGGCGAGATTAGAACAGAGAGTGCTCTTACCAACACCGCCTTTACGACTGACAATGGCGATAGTTTTGGGCATAGATGTAGGCTAACCTTATACCGAAAGATGAGTCAAATTATTTACATCGCGTTGGGACAAGCAGTCTCTTATGAATAATAAAGAATACAGCATTCTACAAAAAAGATGTCCGATTTCGCCAGAGTCCAAATCTCCGCGCTTCTGTCCCAATCCCTGAAAACGCCATTATGTTGTTAGGGTTCCTCAATTTTTGCCAAGTCGTGAAAATAAATACTTTGGGGATAGGGTAAGGACAATATTGAGTACTCTCTCTAGCGTTGCGGCTCAGAGGGCAGGGTTAGAGAGATACTTGACCCATCATCTATTTCAATGTTCCTAATGTGATGCAGCGATTGTTCCTCAAGCTTGAGATAACCATTGAGGACACCTAGGCAGAGATTCCTAGTGAAATCAGGTAGTGGTATCTTTTTGCTATCCAATAAAACTACGGCATGTCTCTTTTCTGTATATTCGCCAATATCAATGTAATCAATTGGAAAATCTGTTTGATGCGCGATTTTGTCCCTTAGACTTCGACCCCGCTCGGTCCCGGCGATAACCGATACCCAACTCACATCATCCTTACGCAACGGCTTAAAATATTCAGCAAGCGGATAGCTGTCCAATTTTTCTATTGCTTTGATCAAACCATTAAAACTGTCGTACCGCTTGCGAACAAAAGGATCTGGAAGCGTCAAACCGAATGCCGTTGATGCAACATCCATTGCTGATCGTGCAAATAGAACCATTGCTTCCAAGTGGTAGTAGAGACAAACAGCATCCTCTCCAAATAAAGCTGGGGCATCTTGTATAGTTGACTGGTAGAAGTTCTGCTCAGTTTTAATCGCTTCTTCTGCCGCGTGCCACATCATGCAAAGCTTGCGAGTGCTCTGTTCGACTTTCCCGCGCAGTGTAAAAAATTCTTGGTGCGAAATCTCAAAATTGCACTCAAGCAGATCATGTAATTCGACACCGGGCAGACGCTCAAAACTTCCCCCGAAAATCTTCTCCGGATAAATGCATGTTTCGAGGTACGATTTGAACACAAGCTATTTCCAGGCATCTAACTAGGAACATACGGAAAGCGTCCCTGTGACACGCTCCAGATCCATAATATGTAAAAATTTTCTACATATTACTCCATTCAAGCAGGATTACACCTCTTCACGAAGAAATACTCCCGTCGCCCGTCAAAAATAGGATTTAATCCGGAATATTGTCCTCCAATATATTTTTATTTAAAATCTTACTTACTTATTAAAGTACGTATAAATGCTATAATAGTATTAATTGAAAAAGTCAGCGATGCCTGGGAAGGGAGAAAAAACGCCCCAGTCAATCCGAAAAAGACTACAAGCCAGAATTTTACCTACTCCCAATATCAACGAAAAGTGCCCCTTAGCCATACTATCAGGGTCACTTTTGTGATGGCATCGCCTTTTTCAAGAAATATTATCTTGCCAAAAAGGCAACTTATTATGACTTACTTAGACCCAAAACGACTCGCCAAGATCGAAGCCTTCCAACGCCAATTGATAGGAGATCGCCTTGAACCCTATTACAGCCAACTGCAACGAGGAGACTTGTCTCCCAACCAATTGTTGGAGATATACCACGACTATTACTACCGCCGTTATCATCAATCCCATAAAAATCGGCGCTGCCGTAACTTCCTTGATCAATGCAAGAAAATTATGGACGAAAACATGCTCAACAGCGGCATTTACATTGTTCGCACTGTTGTCCTGGAAGGACTGATTGTCGAACCCGATGCCGCCGAACTCAAGCGCCTACAACGGCTTTGGAACTATCTAATCAACGACGTTGGAGATGACAAACTATTTAATTTGGTCAGTCGTCGCTACTTCAGCATCTTACGGCTGTACTATGACGACTTAGAAGAAAATCCCATCCCTTACACCATCCACTATCGTCAGGCAATGGTGACGGAAAAATTGATTGACTACCGCAATCAAATAGCCCAACGTAGCCTCGAAGGCTACGGAAATCAACCGTTGGCCCCGCTATGGGAATGGGTCATGCTCTTCGACCAAGAAGAAGCCGAACACCTCGCCTCCCTGAGTGATTCCGACTATTACGCCAGCGACTATTGGCGAGAATTCAGCCAGTATTACCAACAACAACACGGCGATCGCTGCCCCTTCTGCGGCGGACAGGGTCCCCTGTTCCTGTATAACCCCCACCGGGAATATCACGGACAGGAATTCTTTCTTCCCCAGGTTGTGACTTGCCGTTGCCAACAATGCGCCGACCAATAGCGTTCACCCCCTAACTTTTTGCACTGATCCCCCAACCCGGAATCAGTGCTTTTTTTGTGCCCATCAACAAAAAAAAGATAAAAACAATACTAAAAATAATGAATATAAGTGCATTATTTAATGGTATAATTAACCTAATAGGTTGAAAATAATCGACAGAGGAAAAAGGTAACCGCTACAAGCCTCAACCTCCAGTCTGAGACCCACAGCAATTAACACCAATTCCATAACCCAATCATACCCCTTTCTTGGCATAAGAACAGGGGGAAAGGGTGCTGTCGAGCATGTTCAATCATCCACCCTAAACCACGAGACAGTATGGTTTACATCGACAGTGTACGAGCCAAAACCATCCAGGCATTCAAAGACCAAGTTATCGATGAAAAGATCGAACCCTATCGTTCTTTCATCGAACAACGCCACTGGTCAGAAAGTCTACTTATTCAGTGTTACCACGACCATTATTATCAAAAATATTACTGGGCAAGTAAACAAGAACGGCAAAAAAACTTCTGGCAAAAATGGCAGATTCTCAAGCCCAAAGACCCTCTCCAAGCCGGTCTCTACGCCCTGCGTACTGCCCTAATGGAAGGGATGGTCATTGAATCCGCCCAGTCCCTCTACCGGAAACTGCAAACCCACTGGCGAAAACTAGAGCATCAGGGCAAAGTAGACCGTTCCTTCTTTGACCCCTACATCGGAGTTGTCCTCTCTTATTACCAACACAACGAGGATCAATTCCCCGACATCCTCAAAGAAGACATTGAGAAAACCCAGCAGGCGATCGCCCGGAAATTGAGCGCCACCCGCAATCTGATTTACCATCATGCCTGCCATCCCCAACAAGGAGGTTGGCGTGAACAATATCGGTTATGGCAACAACTGCTCATGTACGACCAACGGGAAGCCGACCACCTTGCCAGCTTAGACCCAGAGGAATTCCGGCATACCCAATACTGGCAAACGGTCAGCCACGCGCTTAAACAGAAAAACTATTACCAGTGCAGCCAATGCGACTGGATTGGCCCCCTTTACGTTGAGCACTGCCGTCCCGAATATCGGGGCCAAGAAAT
>Ga0315905_10003292_pt1 | contig 16708 bp, 10 predicted proteins | sample LakEriMetagenome_5_FD_203522 | JGI IMG/M metagenome (GOLD analysis project Ga0315905, IMG submission 203522) | Freshwater fungal communities from buoy surface, Lake Erie, Ohio, United States - Buoy 4 MA121 | ecosystem: Environmental > Aquatic > Freshwater > Lake | place: USA: Lake Erie, Ohio... | reverse complement strand
CGCAAGGTCAGTCCCTGCCCGGGTTCCCCCAGGGAGGCAAATTGGCGGCCGCACAGGGACAGTTGCAGACCGGTGTTCCGACCGGTTCGCGCGCGGCTGGTGCAGCAGCTGGCGACAAATGAGATCACGGTTTCCAGCCGTTCCAGATCCGTAGCACCCGGCTGGGGGGGAAGCCACAAATCGACCAGCAACAGCCATTCGGGATCATGTTGTTCCTGGTACTCACGGACCATCAGTTCATTCCGCCGCGCCGTGGTCCGCCAATGGATGGCACGCCGGCTGTCACCTGGTCGAAATTCCCGCAGACGATGAAACTCCTCGTCAAACACTCCCGTCCGGGCCGGGGCATCAAACTGCGTCCGCTGCTGCGTCCGCAAGGCCTCGCGAAAGCGTCCGGTCAGCCGTCCCACCCGGGGAAGAATGAGCAATTGTTCGGCCAGATTCAGTTCAAACCCCCGTTCCCACAGGCCGAGGGGATACCGCGACGAAATCCGCAGAGACAAAAAGTCGAGCACTCCGCGGGCGGGAGCAGCCACCTGGTACGAAGCGAAACGGCTGGAGTGGGGGGGGATTCTCTCGAACAGCACGGTGGGGTGGTGCTCGTGGGACACCTGCCGCAAGTGATCTTCCACCTGCAGCAGCCAGGAACTCAGCCAACGTTTGCGGTTGGTCAGTTCGATCTGGATCGAGAAGGGTTCGCCGGCGAACACCATGTCGGGCAGGGTACGTCTCCCCCGGACCTGACGCAGGACCAGAATGGTCGCATACCCGTTGAGCACCAGGGACCCCGCCAGCAGGGCGAAGACCAGCAACAGCATGTTCGAATGGCCCAGCAAGCCACCCAGCAACAGGACCACCATGAACAGACTATAGACCAACGCTTCCGAGGTCAGCCGGGCCCCATAACGCCGGGCTTGGGGATTTCCCCCCCCCAGCAAATACGCGAGCACTGTCCCCGGCGCCTCGGTCAGCCAACGCCAACCACCGCTTCTCCAACCCCAGCCGGCCACCAGAATGCCCATGGTCACCCAACCCCACGTCGGTGGTCTTTGGCTGAACCAGCCGCCACCGCTGACGATCAGCAGCAGGCCGACCACGAAAATCAGGGCGTCCCACCAGGTTGGGGGGCTTCGATCATTCGATGGTGTCGCACGCATCTTCGACGAAACTCCTCAGCTGGTGAGGGGGAAACAGGCAAAACGCATACTCGCGACTGCGCAGAATCCGATTCGCGGCCAGTTGTCGCTCGGCTTCCACCAGTTGCCCAACCAATCGTTCTCTGGTTTCCGCAGTGGCCGCTCTGAGTTCCTGGCGAATCTCATGAAACCGACGATACCTGAGTGGTCCCGCCCCCGCCAGATGTCCCGCCGTCTGTTCCCCTCTCCGGACAGCCTGCTGCTCGGCAATCAATCCGCTCAACTCGGAGAGCAGGGCGTTTGTTCGGGGAGAGTCGGGATGATCCAGGGAACTTCCGGGATGTTGTTCGGCCGAGCGCAGGGTGTGCTTCAACTGCCGAACAGTCTGGGAGTTGACCGGGAGGGAGGGCAGTGGAAGCCGCAGGGTCGCCGAGAGGGTCGCGAAGGGGGGCGGATCCATCTGGCAGAAGTCACGAATAATCTGATCTGTCATCTCGTCGTACTTGGCTCCGCCAATTCCGTGCACGAACAAATCCGAAAGATACAGCCGCGAGAACAGCGTGGTGGTCAGCGCCCGGGTTCGCAGCCGGATCCCACGGGTCGCCAGACGCTGCAGCACGACCACTGCCGTTGGCAAGCCCGCGACACCCGACGGCAGCGCATCCAGCGTGGCACGGCCGTCCGACAGTTCGAGCCGATCTGCGACTCGTCTCACCATCAGTCGACGCCGCTGGCGTTCCCCCTGGCACCAGACCCAGAACGGAGCCTCCAGCCAGTCCTGGTCAGAACGCAGGTCGGGTACGGGATGCGTCCGACTGCGGATGCGATACACCTGGCGATAGTCGGCCAGAGCCCGGTTATAGACCGCATGGAACCGGGGAAGTTGATTCAGCAGGCGGACCACAAACCGATGAAAACAAGGGAGTTGGCACAGGCCGCTGAGAGGCAGTTCGAGATTGCCGGCCCCCCACGACCACTCTGTGGCGGCCCGGGCTGCCGAAAAGGCCCAGCCAGGATTGTTCAGCGCCTGTTCGGCCTGGAGAACCCGCGGCCAGAACTCGACGGCCAGGGGGGCGATTCCCCACGGAGCCAGGACCTGACCGACTCGCCCTCCGAAAGACTCAAACAGGTTCCGGTCGGTCACCCGGATCTCTTCCCACGGTGCCGCCCCTGGGGTGGTGTCATAGGCCAGCGATTCCCACCGCGGAGCCGACAGGCTGCCCGAAGGAACGAGCAGGCTGGGGGTTGGTGCGACATCGTTGTCGACAATCAGATTCAGTCCGACAGCATCGCCCAGTCGTCGAGCCAACGCCGTCACGGCGAAGTTCTTGATCCAGACACCGGGGTGAAACAGGGCCGGTTGATGTCCGGTTACCAGCCAGAGTTTGGAAACCGACAAGGGGGGCGAAAACTGCCACCCGCGTTCCGCTCCGAAAGTCCGGCTGCCGTCAGAGTGACCGGCGGCAGTGAGCAGCCGCTTGGTCCACCCTTCCGCTGCCTGCCAGACTTCAGTCCTGACAGAGTGCCGTTCATCCGCACACGGCCGAAAATCCTCCAGCCAGTCTCCGCCGCAGCGGAGCATCTGGAAGCCCCTGGCGTTGGCCTGGGCCACCACAGGCAGCCCCGCCAAGGGGGGGATCTGCAGCAGTCCCCCCTCCGCGGCGGGAGCCCGCAGTTGAGACCGGGAAATCCGCCTGGCGACCGTGGCGGGCTCCCCACGAGAGGCCGGAAGTGTCGGTTGTGGGGAGGCGGACATGACGTCGGACGTGGTGTGGGTTCAGTCTGCGGCGGTCACGGCACAGGTCAGGCTGGGGACGGGATGCGTCGCCAGAGCCCGATCCAGAACATCCCGGTAGTGGGCCAGTCGGATGGCGGCGTCATCGAGCGAACCACCGAACGAGCGCTTCTCGTCAAGATAGACCCTGGGGACGGGAAACTCCACGATGCGCAACCCGGCCGCCACGGACTGCACCCAGACCTGCAGCGGCATCGCATATCCCGTCTCGGTGATTTCAAAATTCCGCAAGGCGCTCACCCGGTATGCCTTGAATCCACAGAAGGCATCCGTGAGCCGCAGTCCCAGCCGGTTGTTGACCTCCTGGGTGATCAGCCGGTTGATTCGCCGACGGTCTTCGGGTGCCGCGTTGTCTCCGGCATGCTCCTTCAAATATCGGCTGCCCGACACGATGTCGACCTCATCCGTGAGCGCCTCGACCAAGGCGGGAATCAGCCGTGGTTCGTGTTGACCATCGCAGTCGATCGTCACGAGCACCTCGGCGTCCGACCGCAGGGCGAAGTCAAACGCACTGCGCAGAGCGGCTCCATAACCCAGGTTTTTGGGATGGGTCACCACCTCGATTCCCGGAATGGCTGCCAGCGTGTCCGCTGTACCGTCGCGAGAGCCATCGTTGATGACCAGGATCCGATCGCTGTACCGCCCAACCTGCTCCAACACTCCGGGAATGTGGGAGGCTTCGTTGTACACCGGCAGTGCTGTGAGGAATGGAAGCTTCACAAAAACTCCTCCCTGGGGAATTCGGTTTCCACGCTGCGAAATTCTAGGGGGTTGACGAGAAACAAAGAAGGAGTGAGTTTTCCGATGTCCCGTTTGTTCCGCCGAAACCGGCTGTACCGGTTAGGGGAGTTTTGTCCCGGGCCGCCAGTTGACTCGCGTGCGGTACCTTGTTTCGACCGAGATGAACCGGGAAGGTTCTCGGTTCCCCCCCACTTTATCGGCTGCCGCCACCCCCATGCAGAGCGACGAGTCTTCAGAAATCCTGGCTGCTGGCCGTTTCCTCCGCTTGGTCCGGCGGGGCACCTGGGAATACGCCGAGCGGGTTCATCCCCGGCCGGCCGTGGTGATTGTGGCTGTCACATCAGCGGGGGAACTGGTGTTGGTCGAGCAGTTTCGGGTCCCCCTCCAGGCCCGGGTGATCGAATTGCCGGCGGGTCTGGTGGGGGATATTCCCGGGGACGATCATCCCGATCCCCGCACGCACGCCCGGCGGGAACTGCTGGAGGAAACCGGATTTCGCGCCGGTCGCGTCAAGCGCTTGTTCGGTGGCCCTGTCTCGGCAGGATTTGGAACCGAAACCGTCGAGTTCTTCCTGGCGACGGGACTGCACCAGGTAGGGCCTGGGGGGGGAGTGGAGGGAGAACAGATCGATGTTCATCTCGTCCCTCTCAACCAGGTCGAATCCTGGTTGAAACGGCGGACTCGCCGGGACCGACTCGCGGATCCCAAGATCTTCGCTGGTCTGTATTTCGCCCGGCAGGTGGTCGACGCCGGTTCAAAAGAACCGGCTTCGACCCAACACGCGAATTCCAGACGAGGCCAGCGCCGGACCAAGGGGGGCTGACTCTGGCGGAGTACAGAACGGCCTGGAGAAACCACTTACCGCCCCGGAAGCGGGTGCCTCTCGAAAAAGTTCCACATCAGGTCATTCGCAGAAATATCCCGTGTGGTCTTGCCCAGGAACAGCAACACGGTGGGCCGACCTGGCCACGTGTGTCCCCCTCCTTCGATTTCCAGCAGCACCACTTCCGCTCCATCGCGTCCCGGCTGGCTGGCGTGGCGCCGGACGAAAGTCCCGTCGCGGGATGTGTTTTCGTACTCGGAGACCATCCACCCTTCAGGGCATTCGTTCAACCGGCGCCAGGTCTCGATTGTCGCGTCGACCGAAAGAAACGTCAGAAAGCGGGGTGTCAGCAGGTTGGGACCATTCCAGGGGACAATCCCATCCTGGCGGCCATGGAAGTGCATCACGGAAACTCCGCGCGGCAAGGGGGCTGGGGTCACAGCCAGTGTGCCCGCCACCGGAGCGATGGCGGCGATCCGCTCGGGAAGTTCGGCAGCCAATCGATGGCACATCATCCCCCCATTCGAGATTCCAGTCGCAAATACCCGACACGAATCGACGGGGATCAGGCTGGCCAGATCATCGAGCAGTGCCCCGGTGAAAGCGACATCATCGACCTCCTGATCGGTCATCGGGCCGCGCCGGCCTCCGCCGTTGAAAGTCTTCAGGGGGCCGACCCCCGTCCCTTCCGGATACACCACCACGAACCGGCCATGATCGGCCTTTTCGTTCAGTCCAGTCAGACGCAGCATTTGCCGGGCATTGGCCCCGGCACCGTGAAACGCCAGGACCACGGGCCATGGTCCCGTTGGATCCATGGCCTGGGGAACATAGACCAGGTACGACCGGCGCACTCCATCCACACACAGCGTCCGTTCTTGCAATCCCGACGGGAGTGGAGTCGATGCCAGAACGAGTCCCAGGGTGAGCCACGACAGCATCAGGTGACCTCCGGAAGGGAGCAGGAACTGAACCCGTTGGAACAGGGAACCGACACAGAGAATTCAAACCCGCGAACAAATCGCTATTCAAAGCCTGCTTTACTTCGGCCGGGTGTCTGGCTTCGCTCGTCTCAAAAACGCGAGCAAATCGAGGATCTCTTCGGGTTGCAGAGTGTCGAGCAGACCCGTCGGCATGGGAGATGTCGCCGAGACCTGCTGCGACTCAACCTCATCACGGTGGATTTTGGTGGTGTGGCGGGGGCGAAAGGCATCTGGAGAGAGAATCAGGCTGCGGTCATCACCCCCCACCAGACGTCCTACGACGACTCGGCCCTCCTTCGTCTCCACCTGGGTCTGCCGATATTTCTCGTCGACCGTCTTGTGGGGATCAACAATCATCTCCAGCAGATCCCGGGGGCCGAAGCGATTGGCCACTCGGCTGAGTTCTGGACCCACCGAGCCACCGGCACCATTCACCCGGTGACAGCGAATGCACAGGGTCTGTTCAAACAACTTGGCTCCTCGTTCAGAATCGGGTTCATGATCATGCCGGAGAATCTGGTCCAGATCACTCACTTGCCACCGCTGGACAACCGGCCGTGCCGCCAGTTCCCGTTGTTGGTCGGCGAAAGAATCTCCCTCGGCAGCGAACAGCGTTTCCATGGCCCCCCGTTCGTCGTCGGGGAGTTTCGCCAGCACTTCGTTCCTCAACGCGTCGAGGGCCACAGGCAACAGGTTGCCTCCCGAATGATGATCCAGGCCCTGCAGCAGTTCAAAGTACTGGCGCCGCAGCCCGGTGCTCCAGCCCACCCGCGCCGAGCGGAGCAAAAACAGAAATCTCAGTCGTTCCGCCGGAGACTCCCGTGTCTCGGTCCAGGCCAGCGCCTGGGAAACGATGTGGGGCGAATCGAAATAGACCAGCAGTTCGGCCAACCATTGATCAACCAGCGGCGCATCGGGATTCCAGCGATCGCGCACATCGGCCAGAAACAGTGGTTCCAGCCGGAGCGACCAGTCCCGGCATACGGGAAGCTCGGGACGCCCCATCCTGGAGAGGCTGACCGACACGGCCCGCAGGACCGCGAGGCGTTGGGAGATGGACATTTGCCGCCAGTCGTCCGGCAGGAAGACTGTCTTCGCCAGATGCTCCAACAAAGGCTGCTGGTCTTCTCGACGACCAACTCGAGCCAGAGCGAGTGCCGCGGCAGCACCACGGGGACCCGCCGGACTTTCGGCGAGCGCCCGGTCTTTCCATTGGTCCGGGGGTTGAGATTCGAGCGCGACTCGGGCGGCATGCTGCAGCGTCGGCTGGCGGCTCCCCAGCCAGGCCCAAGCCAGCTCGAGCCCCACCGGATCGATCCGGCTGTGGAAGGCTTCCAGCTGGCGTCGCAGCCGGCGGGCGTCGGCTGTGAACGGCGATTCCCCTTCGTCGTCGACGAGGATCGGGGTATGTCCAGTCCCGATGGCGCGCACCCGGTACAGTCCCGACTGGGTTCCGCGCCCCCCCGTGGTGAAGTACATCGCTCCCTCGGGGCCGAAGGCGACGTCGGTGACATTCAAGGGGGACCCTTCGAGAAACTTCTCGACGGTCGCCACATAACCGGCTCCCCTGGGAATCAGGTGAATGGCATAAATGCGCCCGTAGGACCAGTCCAACGCATAGAGGGCCTGCCGATATTTCCCGGGAAAGTGACTGTGTGTCCCGAATTTCACCCCGGTGGGGGAGGCGAGGCCGATATCAACGACCGACGCCGGATGCTCGGGAAACCCCCGGTCCCGATTGGCCGTTCCCTGACGAAAACCATAATCCCCACCCGAGGCGATGTGGTGGATGCGGTTGGGACGGTACCACGGTGTCCCCAGGTCCCCTTCGTTGTCGGCGTCGAAAGTGAACAGTTCTCCCTCGGCGTTGAAATCGAGGCCGTACGGATTACGGAAGCCGCCCGCGAACAGTTCCCAGCGGCCCCCGTTGGGGTCGATCCGCGTCACATGACCCGCCGGGACTCGGGCGTCGGCATCAAACAGGAAGCGGTCCCACTCGCAAGGCAACAGTTGATCTTCGGCCTGATGCCGCAGGGGCGATCGGGGGGAGAGATCTGCGAAATTGACGCGGACATTGTTGCCATGGATGCAGTACACCATGCCATCCGGTCCCAAGGCGAGCGCATTCCGGCCATGGCCGACACCCCCTTCCGTTTGTTTCAGCAGCGTGACTTCGTCGAATTGATCGTCATCATTGCTGTCTTGCAGGCGGAACAGGGCCCGCGAGTTGTTGGCATTCGCGAACAACGAACGACCGGCGAACAGAACTCCGCGGCATTCTTCGAGGGTGTCGTTGATCACTTCGATGCGATCTACGGGAGGAGGCGAATACCGCAACAATCCCTTCCCTTCCCGTCCGAGAATGATCCGCCCGCGATCGTCGAAGGTGAGGCTGACCCACGACCCTTCCCCCGGGGAGGAACTTCGGACCAAATCGATCTCAAAACCCGGAAGAATGGCCACTTCGGCCGGCGTCTGGGCCGAACTCTTTCCCAGGGCTCGCTTCCATTGGTAGTAGTCTTCCGATTCTCCCTCGGGATTTCCCCAGGGCAGGTTGCCCAGCAGACCCTCGCTGCGTACCGGTTCCTCTTCTCCGTTCTCCTCGAGGGTCCACCACTGCGGGTCGCTCACCAGCACATTCGCAGGTCCCTGCCCGGGGCGCAGTACCAGAGCGAGAGCGATCCCGGCGGCACCTTCCCGATTGAGGGCCCGACAGATCAGCTCATTCGTTCCCACCCTCAAAAACCTGGTGATGTCGACCGGCTGAATGCGCTGGGTTCCCGTGACCTCGAGGGCAGACTCACCATTGATGAGCAGGTCCGCCTGATCATCGGCCAACATCCATGCCGAGGCCTGTTTTGGAAGCTCGCGCAGTGTGAATCGACGGTGGAGTTCCACCGAGGCTCCCCGTGCCTGATCGCGGTTGGTCCAGATCCATTGGGGAATCGGGCCCGGATCCAGTGCCCGGCAGGTCTCCGCCGAAACCAGGCAGCCCCAGGCCAGAATGGCGATCTGGAAAGGCGTCGGCATCCAGGAGTCGAAGGGATGAACTGTCGTTCGACCGAGCATCGGGAATTCACCGTGAATGGGGAGCGGGACCGGCAGGCATCGGTCGCCGTATCGTACCTGATTGCGGAGGATTTGGGAGAATCTTGGCCGGAAGCACGACTGTTCTTTGCTCCCCGTGGAATTGCGGGACCTGGGGCGTGCGAGTAGTGTCACGTCGGTGGCAGGAGTGTGTGCGTCCACAATTTCCCCGGAGAGAGATGTTTGTCATGCATCGGTGTTGCTTCTGGCTGGTCGTTTGGAGCCTGGCTCTCCCCTGTACCGCGTGGGCGGAGACTGCCACCGTGATGTTCCAGATTTCGGCGGGCGACGCTTCCCGCCGGGAATCACTAGTCAGGGTTCCTTTGTCCAAGCCGTTTCCCGCCAACTCACAGGTGTGGATTTCCGGAGTCGCCGACCAGCGGTTGCCAGGTCAGGTGGTGGCTCCTTCTCCCGGTGAAGAGTCGTTGGCGAAGAGTTGGCTGGTCTTCATTGTTCCCGAATTGTCAGCAGGAGAGTCCCGCGAGGGATCGGCCGTCATCGAGACGGAAATCCAATCGCCCGAACGGGCCTTTCGCTGGAAGACTGCGACCCCGGGGCAGACCGAACTGCATTGGGAAGAACGGCCAGTGCTCAGATATATGCACGCTCCACTCGATGAGTCGACTCCCGAGAAACGGGGCGAGACGTACAAACCATATCACCATGTGTTTGATCCCCAGGGAAAAATGCTGCTGACAAAAGGGGCGGGTGGATTGTTTCCCCATCATCGGGGACTGTTCTTCGGATTCAACCGTATCTCGTATGGCGCAGGAATGGCCGCCGATACCTGGCACTGCAACAAGGGCGAGCATCAGTCCCATGAAGGCTTCGAGCGGGAAGAGGCCGGTCCGGTGTTGGGACGGCATGTCGGCCGTGTGGCGTGGCATGGCCGGGATGGCCAGGTGTTTGTCGACGAATTGCGCGAGTTGACCGCCTGGAATACGTCGCGCGGAGTGTTGCTGGAACTGGCATCCCGTCTGACGACGCGCGTCGGTCGGGTCATGTTGGATGGAGATCCGCAGCATGCCGGGTTTCAGTTTCGCGCGACCCAACAGGTTCCCGACAAGACCGCCTCGCAAACCTATTACCTCAGGCCCGATGGTCGGGGTGTTCCGGGCCAATTCCGTAACTGGCCCGACAATCGAGACCACATCAACCTCCCCTGGCACGCCCTGTCGTTCGTGGTGGATGATCAGCGTTACACAGCGTGTTTTCTGGACCGCCCCCAGAACCCCAAGGAGGCGCGGTTCAGTGAGCGCGACTACGGGCGCTTTGGGAGTTACTTTGAATATGAATTGACCCCGCAGCGTCCGCTCGATGTACGCTATCGGTTCTGGCTGCAAGCCGGAGAAATGCAGGAGTCGCAGGTTGCCGCTCTGGCGGCTGATTTCGTTCAGCCCATCCAGGTGACCCTGCGGCCGTAGGACGACAAGTGGAGCGTGTCATTCCGCGCGAGGATCGATTTCATGCGATGGAATTGACTGGGACAGTACCCGCCATTCTGGCGGCTGTCGTGTGGAACGAGGTGAAATATCCCGCAGAGAGGATTGGGGAGATGTGGCTGATGATGATGCGAAGATGGTTGCTGCTGGGTTGGGCGGGAATTCTCTGTTGTGTGACGCAGCCTGCTTCCAAATTATATGCGGAAGATCGGGTCACACCCGGACAGCTGGTGGTGGAGCATCCCACGCTGCAAAACCTGGGTTTTGAATGGCCGCTGTCGGGAGACGACAACCGCAATGCCACCTGTGAAGTCAGGTTTCGGGCTGTGGGAGTTGCCGAATGGCGCCTGTCCGTCCCCCTGCTCCGGATCGGAGGAGAGCGGATCTACCGTCGGCGTGAGAACCTGGAATACTCCGTTCCTCACGGGTTTGCCGGCAGCGTGCTGAATCTCCAGGCAGACACCGAATACGAAGTGGAGCTGCGGCTGACGGATCCCGAGGGGGTCGTTGGACCGGCAATTCAGACTGTGACCGTTCGCACGCGTCGCGAACCCCAGCCCGCCCAAGAAGGGAGGGTGCTGCATGTGTACCCGCCCGATCATGAGGGGGAACGCGAGGAGCCGAGTTTTACCAGTCTGTTGCAGGCCTACTACGGGGCTGGACTGGGAGATTGGAACATGGTCTGGGAACGCCGCGTGCAGCCCGGAGATGTGATCAAAGTGCATGCCGGGCTCTACCGGCCGGAACGGCTCAATTATGTCGATCCCCAGATGGCACCTTTCGACGGCACCTTTCTCTTGACGGCGAAGGGAACGGTCGAAGCTCCCATCACCATCCAGGCGGCCGGAGATGGAGAGGTGATTTTCGATGGAGCGGGAAACCACCGGCTGTTCGACGTCATGGCGACCCGCCATCACCTGTTCGAAGGTCTGACCTTCCGGAACACTGATGTGGCCATTTTTGCGGGAGCGAAGGAGACGCTGGGGGCCGTCGGTCTGGCCGTCAAGAACTGTCGGTTTGAAAACATCGGGTTCGGTATCTGGACCGAATTCGAGGGTTCAAGTGACTTCTACATTGCCGACAACCTGTTTCTGGGACGCGACGACCGCTACCGCCTGATCGGCTGGACGGGACCGCTCTGGGCCAGTGCGGGAAAATACGGTTCCCATCAACTGACCAGCTATTACGCCGTCAAGGTCTATGGTCCGGGGCATGTCATCACACACAACGCGATCGCGTATTTTCATGACGGGATTGGTATCTCGACGTATGGGACTCCACCCGCCGATCCCCACCGCCGGGCCAGTTCCATCGATATCACTCACAATGATCTGCATCTCTTCAATGACGACTTTGTCGAGACCGACGGTGCCGTGCACAATGTTCGGGTGATGCATAACCGCGGGGTCAACGCCGCTCACGGAGGGTACAGCGCCCAACCTGCTTTTGGTGGTCCCGTCTATTTCATCGGAAACCTCCTGTACCACGTCCCCTCGGGGGTCGCCTTCAAGTTCTCGGCCAAGCCGGCCGGGTTGCTGGTCTGGCACAACACGATCATCGCCGAGAATGTGATCCGCGATCCCTCGTCGAACATGCACTTTCGCAACAATCTGTTTCTGGGGCGAGATACGCCGGGACGTGGGGTCATGGCCTGGGCGAATGCCGCCGGACAATTCAGCAGCGACTACAACGGCTTTCGTCCCAACCGTGGTGTAGCCGCCCAGTACCTTTGGCTGGCTCCGCTGCCGGGCGCGACGGTCTATGAGCCTCATGACGAACAGTGGCAGGCCTTTCCCGATCTGGCCGCGATGCGCAACCAGACCGGTCAGGAGCAGCATGGAATCGAGGTGGATTTCGACATCTTTGAGTCACTGTCCCCTCCCGATCCCGCGCAGCGGCATGCCGTCTATCATGCCATGGATCTGAACTTCGCCCTCAAGCCCACTTCGGCCGCGGTGGATGCCGGCGTGATCATTCCGACGGTCAACGACGACTTTGTCGGGAAGGCTCCCGATCTGGGGGCTCTCGAAAACGGACGGCCCACCCCCCATTACGGCCCCCGTTGGCTGAAGTGGAAGCCCTTTTATCGATAATTGACCCCCTCTGGATGAGCTGCTGCTGTGCGCCCTTCCGGCCAACCACTAAAGTACGCGATCGCTGTGGTCCCGGCGGGTCCGAGTGTGCGTTTCTTCCGCTGCCTTGAATTCCTCCACCCTCTCCTCAACCATGCCCACCCCGTTTGATCCTCGTCTCCTCGACGCGTTGGCCAAGTACGACACTCCCACGATCTGCAACGCGATCGAACTGTTCGATGTCGTTCCGCGCAATGCCGGGTATATGAACGATTCGATCAAGGCGTGCTTCCCGCATCTTCCTCCGATGGTGGGCTTCGCGGTCACCTCGACATTCCGCAGCATGTCGCCGCCGCGCAGCGGCGATGTCTATGCCAGCATGAGCCAACAGGTTGAGGCGTATGCCAATTTGCCGGGACCGGCCGTCATGGTTTATCAGGACCTGGACGTACCCATCGTTTCGGCGACGTTTGGCGAAGTAATGTGTTCGGTGTACCAGTCTTTCGGGGCTCGCGGAATCATCACTTCCGGGGCGGGGCGCGACCTGGAGCAGGTGGAGAAAATCAAATTCCCCGCCTTCACGACGGGAACCATCTGTTCGCACGGCTATTGCCACACTCTGGCGGTGAACGTCCCCGTGACGGTGGGAGGCCTGGCGGTCTATCCCGCCGATCTGCTGCATGGTGACCTCAACGGCGTCACGCGCATTCCGCACGAGATTGCTTCGGAAGTCCCCCAGGTCTGCGAGGAATTGGCGGCAGCGGAAAAGATCGTCCTGGATTATGTCCGGGGACTCAATCCCACCGCGGCGGGACTCGCCGAAGCCCGCAAGGCGTGCGGAGACATGATGAATGCCACCAGTGCACGAGTTCGCCGCAAGCGATGACCCGGTGAACCGGATCCATGGGCCAGTTCGGGAGAGTTTGGGACAGACGCCATCGCAGCTCAGGTTTCGCTGTGGAGACCAGGACTTGCCGAATGGACCTGGAGTCCGGAATGGGAGAAACGCCTTTGCGACACGAAAATGCTCGCGGGTAGAATGGGGAGGGGAGTTTCAGTTCTCGAGGTTTTCGGGACCAACGTTTCCAGCACCGGAGTGAGTCATGTGGCAGTTGCAAGGACGGGGAGTTGCTCATACCTGCGATGGGCTCTCACGCCGGGATTTTCTGCAGGTCGGCTCTCTCGGGGCGGGGATGGGCTTGGCAGATTTTGCGGCCCTGCAGGCGGCTGGAGCCGTCGATCCGAAGAGTGACAAGAACGGCATCATGATCTTCAATCTTGGGGCGCCAAGCCAATTGGACTGCTGGGACATGAAGCCCCAGGCCCCTCTGGAGATCCGGGGACCGTTTCAGCCAATCGAGACGCGGGCTCCCGGCATCCAAATCTCGGAAATGTTCCCGGGTATGGCCCGTCACGGCGATAAGATTTCGTATGTCCGTACGGTGTACCACACTGCGGCCGCGGTGCATGACACCGGACATCAGATGCTGCAGACCGGTCGACTGTTCTCGGGCGGCCTGGAGACCCCCCACGTGGGGTGCGTGCTGGGCTTTTTGAAAGGACGGAAGAGTGATCTTCCCCCGCACGTCGTTCTGCCAGAAAAGATGGGACCGACGGGGGGGAATCTGCCCCATGGACAGGAAGCGGGCTTTCTGGGGAAACCCCACGACCCGTTCGTGCTGAATGCGGATCCGTCAGCGAAAGATTTTCGTGTGCCGGACCTGCTGCCTCCGGCCGAACTGCCAGTGGTCCGAATCGATCGGCGGCGTCGATTGAGAGAAGTCGTCGATCAATCGGTGAAGGATTTCGAGGCGTCACCCCAGGCGCGCCTCATGGACGCCAATTTTGAGCAGGCCTACCGGTTGATGACATCGACCCAGGCCCGGGACGCCTTCGCGCTCGATCAGGAATCGGACGCGTTGCGCGATCGGTATGGCCGCAACCGGTTTGGACAATGCCTGCTGTTGGCGCGGCGTCTGATCGAGCGGGGCGTGCGGTTTGTGACGGTCAACACGTTCTTGACGGTGTTTAACGAGATCACCTGGGACATTCACGGATCGGTCCCGTTCACTTCGATCGAAGGGATGAAGAAGACCGTGGCTCCCGTCTTCGATCAGGGGGTCTCGGCGCTGCTGGAGGATCTTGAGCAGCGGGGCCTGTTGGCGAACACGGTCGTGCCTGTTCTGGGTGAATTCGGCCGCACCCCCAAGGTGAATCCCGCCGGGGGGCGTGATCACTGGCCCCAGGTTTGGACCGTTTGGTTTGCCGGTGGGGGGATTGTGGGGGGGCGGGTTGTGGGGCAGAGCGATGAGATCGGTGGATTCCCGCTGGACCGACCCACGTCAACCGCCGAGGTGGTCGCGACCATTTACCGTTCGCTGGGGGTTGATCTGGAACATGTTCTGCCCGGTCCCCAGCAACGGCCAATTTCAGTCGTTGACAGTGGCGTGCGCGAGATCCGTGAGTTGTTTTGATCCGTGCCTTTTAAAAATCGTCGAGCGGGTGACTGAGGGAGCGGCGCGAGAACCGGGGTAACAAAAAAACGCACGCCAGTGACGGGACTGGCGTGCGTGGCAAGGGATTTGGGAACGACCTAAGGCTTGGCGAGGGAATGCACTGACCTGGATCGTCCCCTGCGGCTGACCGATTGGGGCAACCTAGATTCCCGGAATGTCCAGTTTCTCCTCCGAGGCGATGCGGCGAAGCTTGGCGAGCGCCCTGGTTTCGAGCTGGCGGATCCGCTCTTTGGTCACCCCGAACCGGCCCCCCAGTTCTTCCAGGGTCTCCGGCTCGGTATTCTGCTCCAGTCCGAAGCGCGAGATGATGATGCTCCGCTCGCGTTCATCCAGCCGACTGAGGATGCGCATCAAAGCCTCGTGTTGCTGCACATTGGTCCGCTCTTGTTCGAATTGGTCCGTACGGCGGTCGGTGGAGGCGAGAAACAGCTCCTCGCTCCCCGTGCGGTACCGTTCATGCCAGGTATTCTCCGCCGGGATCGACCGGGCGTAGTTCTTCATGATGGCCCAGCTCGCATAGGTCGAGAACTTGAATCCCCGACCGTAGTCAAACTTTTCAATGGCCCGAATCAGGGACAGGTTCCCATCACTGACCATTTCGAAAAAGCTGACTGTGGGCTTCACATGCTTCTTGGCGATTGAGACGACCAATCTCAGATTGCTGCGGATCAGCAGATTCTTGATCTCGTTGGCCGCGTCGAGACAGGTCTCGATCTGGTCCATCAGGGCCGATTTGGCCCGCGAGACGTCGAGCCTCTCACGCAGTTTCGCCGCCGAGTACTTCAGGTAGTTGAACTTCCGGAAGTAGTGGACTTCCTGCTCCCGCGTCAGCAACGGGATTTTGTAGAGCTGCGCGAGGTAAGGAGGCAAACCCGGCGGAGGCTTCGGAGTGCTCATCCGCGGCGATTCCGGCACCGGGCTGTGGAGAATCTTCTCGTCAGCCCCCGGAGCCTCGAACTCCGGGTTGTGAATGAAGTCAATTGGCTGATCGAGCAGCCGCTGCGCCCGCACTTCCGTGACAATCCGGTAGATGCTGGTGCGGGTCCGGCCATATTTTTGGGCAAGTCTGGGCACTTTGATTCCTTTCCGAAAACCCCGGTAGATTTCATTCTTCACTTCGTCCGTCAGTTGCAGCTGAGCGTCGGGGAAGACAGGTTCATCCGGGTAGTTGAGGTCGTGATGCTTAAGAGTAGTCCGAATGGTTTCAACCGCCCGCCCAAGTTTCCGGGCCAGTCTGCGGCTGATTTCGGTGGGTGATCCTCCCGCCTGGGCAAGGCGTCGTGCCCGGCTGATGATCTGCCGGCGATCTTCTTCAGTCAGGCGGTTGAATCCCCCTGTCTGTTCCAGGGAGATTCCCTGGCGTGTCAGAAACCGTTCCACTGACGATCGGAGAAATCCGACCCGTTTCCGATTTCCAAAAACGAATCGCCGACTGATTAATCCTCGGTTTCGCCAGCGGTCGACTGTCTTGGTCGAAACGCTGAATTGACGGCTCAGTTCCTCGACCGTCCAGACTTCTTCAGTGCAGGAATCGGCGGGAATGTCGGCGCTGTCTGACAGATCCTCGATGAACAGTCGCAGATCGTGCGCCGCTTCATCTCCCGACAACACGAGGTCGGGATAGAGTTCGGGACGAAACTCAGTGATCTTCTGACAAAGATCCTGGTAATGGTATGTTGCATCGGACTGTAGCTCGTGAACCAGACGCTCGGCCCGCTCGATTTGAGCGAGACGCACGTCCCGAGGCATGAAGCGGACCTGCTGATCCTTGAGTTGGCGAATCGCCGGGTTGTGGTAGTGAGCCATGGTGATCAACGACCTCCTCTCGAAGCCGCCCTCCAATCTCCTTGATTCGGAGATTGAGTGAGGGCAAATTGAGTGCCGAACAAGCCGGAAAATTCGATTCCCGGCAAATCGACAGGATTGGGGCTGCTGGGGACCGTGACCGAACCGCTCTTTGTTGTTCGTGTCCGTGATTCGTGACCCACTTCCTGAATCCAGATTCCGACGACCACATCAGACAACTCTTTGGTGTCCCCGCAGGGCTTGTCTCAAGCTCGTCATCATGTAATACGTTGACAGGTAGAAAGTAGATCAATGAAATATTCGCCAA
>Ga0315905_10003290_pt1 | contig 16715 bp, 17 predicted proteins | sample LakEriMetagenome_5_FD_203522 | JGI IMG/M metagenome (GOLD analysis project Ga0315905, IMG submission 203522) | Freshwater fungal communities from buoy surface, Lake Erie, Ohio, United States - Buoy 4 MA121 | ecosystem: Environmental > Aquatic > Freshwater > Lake | place: USA: Lake Erie, Ohio... | reverse complement strand
GGAGCAGCGTGTAACCCCCCCAGTGTGGCGGGCAGGGCACCTGGCCTTCAGGATACTGGGCCTTCAACTCGGCATCGCGCTGCTCCAACCACTCGCGGCCGGGGATCACGACGCTTTGATCTGACACCCAGGCACCGATTTGATGCCCGTAGGGGCGACTGGCGAAGTATTTCTGCGCATCGGCATGATCGAGCTTCGAAATCACGCCCTTCAGGCAGACCTGATGATGTCGGTCCGTCCACAGGAAGCAGGCGGCCGCACGCGTATCGGCGGTGATCTCCTTGCCCTTCCGGCTCTCGTAGTTTGTGTAGAAATGGAAGCCGCGCTCGTCGATGCCCTTCAAAAGCACCGTGCGCACCGTGGGCGTGCCATCGAGACCGTTCGTAGCCAGACTCATGGCATTCGGCTCCGGCAGTTGGTGAGCGAGGGCGTCATTGATCCAATGCGTGAACAACTCCACCGGATCGGCTGGGGCGCTGTGTTCGTCGAGTTCGCCCTGGTCGTAACTCACGCGCAGGTCAGGTAGGTTCGGTTTGTCAGTGGGATTCATACGGGTTACAAGAAACGTGTGCCGTGCGGCCTCCGCTACGTCAGCTTTGGTCTTTTCGCCCTCTTTTGTCCCATGTCATCCCCGGTCACCGGAGTCATCCACGATCTCGAACGCATCCTGCTCACGCCAGAACAAATCCACGCCCGTGTGCGCGAGATGGCGGCCCGCTTGAATGCGGCGCTGGCAGGCAAGGTCGTCACCGTCGTGGCGCTGATGGATGGCGGCCTGTTTTTTGTGGCAGATCTTTTGCGTGCGCTCGAACTGCCCGTGCGCCTGCACACCCTCAGCGCCAGCAGCTACCAGGGTGGCACTGCCACCACGGGCGAGGTGAAGGTGAGCTGGCCCGCAGACGTCGATCTGCGCGGTCAAGACGTGCTCCTGCTCGATGACATCCTCGACACCGGTCTCACGCTCAGCGTGATCTCCGAACGCATCCTCGCCCAGCAGCCTGCCAGCCTGCGCACCTGCGTTCTCCTCAGCAAACGCCGCCAACGCCTGCGCGAGGTAGCGCTCGAAGACGCCGGCTTCGAAATCGACGACGAGTTCGTCGTTGGCTACGGCATGGATTACATGGGCCGCTTCCGCAATCTGCCCTGCATCGGCATCCTCAACCCGAACAAGCCGTCATGAAGCTGCGGGTGCTGTTTTTTTCCGTCCTGCGTGACATCACCGGCAGCGATGAAGTCGCCCTCGAACTGCCCGCAGGCAGCACGATGGCCGATCTTCTCGCTCAAATCGAATCCCGCTGGCCCAAGCTGCGCGACTGGCAAAACAGCCTGCTCCTCGCCCTCGATCAAACCTATGTGAAGCGCGATGCGCTGCTGCACGACGGCGGCGAAGTGGCGATCATGCCGCCAGTGCAGGGCGGCTGAGGATCACTTGTTTCCGCCCTTGATGTATTCCTCGCGGTTCAGGGTGCCGTTGCCGTCTTTGTCAAAGATCGGGAAGCGTTTCGGTGCCTCGTCGGGGTCCGGTTGTTTGACGAGAAACTCCTCCAGGGTGAGCTGGCCGTCCTTGTTCGCGTCTCGTTTGTCAAAGGCGGCCCCACGATCCTGTTTCGAGCTCTTCTTGGTTTCGGCTTTGTGGGAGAGCTGCGGTTTGGCCTCGGGATGTGTGGCGAGCAGCTTGCGCAGCTCCGCGACGACCTGCGGATGCTCGGCGGCGAGGTTTTTGGTTTCAGCGGGATCAGCCTCGTAGTCGTACAGTTCGAGGATCGCCGATTCTAGGGCCTCGCCGGGCTTTTTCCATTCCACAAGACGATGCCGCTGAGTGCGGATGGCACGTCCAACCAATCCTTCACCGCGTGGATAGACATGGATGGCATGATTGCGTGTGCTGGTGCCCGGATTCTTCAAAACAGAGGCAAAACTGCGCCCGTCGAGCTTTGCGGGAGCAGGCAGGGAAGCGAGTTCGGCGAGTGTGGGATAGATGTCCACCGTCTCCACGAGCGCCTGCGTGCGCTGTCCTGGTTGGACGCCCGGTGCGGCGACGATGACTGGAATGCGCGTGGCCTGCTCGTAGTTCGTGTGCTTGCACCACATGCCGTGGTCGCCGAGATGCCAGCCGTGGTCGCCCCACAGCACAATGATCGTGTTTTCAGCAAAACCGTTCGAATCGAGAGCATCCAGCACCTTGCCGAGCTGCGCGTCCATGTAGCTCGTGGCCGCATAGTAACCATGGATGAGGTGAATGGCCTGCTCCGTCGTCACCGGGCCTTTTTCCGGCACGTCTTGGTATTGGCGCAGCTCGCCCCACGAACTCGGTGCGAAGTCCGGTGCTCCTTCCGGTGCCTTTTGCAACTCTGGTAGCTTGAAGGATGCGGGATCGTAGAGATCCCAATACTTTTTCGGTGCGACGAAGGGCAGATGCGGCTTCAGAAAGCCCACGGCGAGGAAAAACGGCTCCTCCGGCTTCGCCTTGGCCGCTGCGAGGCGCTGGATGGCTTCCTCGGCGATCATGCCATCGCCGTAGCGACGGTCCGGCACCTCGGCGTTTTCCGTCGGAGCACCACGCGGCAGTTTCCAGGCCTCCTTTTTGTTTTCAAACAGCGCCTGCTCGCGTGTGGACTCGGGCGGATTGTTCTCCTTCAGCGCATAGCTGATCGTCTTCGGGCTGTAATGCGGCACGCTCCACGAGGCCTCGTCATTCACATTGCCATGGCCGACATGGAAGATCTTTCCCAGCCCTTCGGCACGGTAGCCGTTCGCCTTGAAATACTGCGGCAGAGTCACCGCCTCCGGCACACTTTGGCGGAAATTCGTCGGCAGATCATAAATCCCGAGCGTCTGCGGACGCAGCCCCGTCGTGAGCGCATTCCGCGAAGGCGAGCACACCGCCTGATTGCAAAACGCCTTTTCAAACAGCACGCCCCGCGCCGCGAGGCGGTCGATGTTCGGGGATTGGACGATCTTGTCGCCATAGCAGCCCAGCAGAGGCTTCAAATCATCCACGCAGATGAGCAAGACGTTGGGTTTGGCCGCCGCGAAGAGCGAAGGGCAAAGGGCGAAGAGAACGAGGGCGAAGTACTTCATGGTGCAGGAGCAGGGTGAGTTTTTTCATAGTCTGTCAGCGCCTGCACGCGTTTTTCTGTGAGCGGGTGGGTGGAGAGGGCTTCGCCGACATCACCTAGATGAGCGTGCTCTGGGTCGATGCGCTGTAGGATGTCGGCCAGCGGTTTGGTGCCCCAGCCGGCCTGGATCATGTAGGCGGCGGCCCCAAGGTCTGCCTCCTCTTCGAAACCGCGTGAGTAGCCGCTTTCGGCGAGCATTGCGGGCAAGGCGGAGCCTAAACCGGCGACAGTGGAGATATCGCCGGTCATGAGCGTCCAGATGAGGAAGACGGCGGAGTTTTGCAGCACGCTGCGCAGGCCGTGCTGCTCACGCACATGCACGATCTCATGGGCGAGAACGCCATAAATTTCTTTGTCGTCCTTAGCTTCTTCAATCAGCTCGTCGGTGATGCAGACGAGGCCGTCCGGCAGGGCGAAAGCGTTGGGGAAGAGGGCGGCGAAGAATTCCAAGCGATAGTTTCGCTGGTTCCCTGGTTCCATGACGGCGGCCATGGTTTGAAACTGCTGCTCGATCTTCTGGCGGCGCTCGGCGGAGAGCTTGCTGGGCTCAAAGTCGAACAAGCGGGTGAAGATGGCGCGGGCCTGATCCGTGGCGACGGCCCCGATCTTGGGCGGCAGACGCATGGCGATGCGTTTGGCGGCAAACGGCAGTCCCCAGATGTAGCCGACGGCCATGAAGACCAGGAGAAACAACACTGCCGCACCGACCCAGCGCCAGCGTGATTCCAAGCCATGCACGAAATGCATGCCGGTGCGCTTGCCGCAGCTTTGTTCCCACGCTGCGAGAGCGGTGACATCGGTGATCTCCAGCCGCGCACCGTCGGGCAGGGTGAAATGGCGGGCCATGCGTCCCAAGGGGTCGGAGAGCGGACAGGTGCGCATTAGCTCCACCCGGTTGAACTCTGGCGACTCGATGTAGAGCGTGCCGTCAGCCTCCAGCCGCACGCTGACCTCCAGGGCGCGTGAGGACGAGGCTGCGTAATAGGTGCCGGAGAGTGTCACGCGTGCGGGTGGGATCAGAAGCCAATGTCAAAGTCAAAGATGTCCGCGCCGGCATCACCCATGGCAGAGACATTGCCGCCTAGTGACTGGGCGACGGCGTCCAGACTGCCGCAAGCGATGAAGGTGGTGCGGGCAGCACGATAGCGTGCCATGCGGACCTTGACCCAAGGGATCAACAGTCCCAGTGAAAGGAGCACCGCGATGCCATTGGAGATGTAGAGCCAGAGGAGATCACGCACGCGCACCTTGGACTCCAGCCGGCCGAGCTGGCCCCAGTGCGTGGTGTTGAGGGTGTAGTTGTTCGTGCGGACCTGGTAGTAGAGGAACAGGAGGAAGAACAAGAGGTAAACGGCACTCACGGCAGCAATGACGACGATCTCAGGAATGCCCAAACCTATGCCCGGCCTGGTGTCACGGCGTTTGGGGGCATCTGTCGGGAGGGTCAGATCTTGCTCTGCGGCTGCGGGAGCTGGGGCCACTGGCTCCGCTTGGACTGAGGAGGCTTTCTGAGCCCGCTCGGCCTTTTTTTGCACCATATTGAAGAATGGAATCGCGAGACTGGCCAGGATGGCGAGAATGAAGATCAGTCCAAAGGACTTGAAGAAAGTCTTGTAGAAGAAACCGGCCCCACCTTGCATGCTAGCGTTGACATGACCCCAGCCTAGATTGCCGATGAAGTATCTCTTTTGGCGAAACTGCATGTAAGGCGTGATGAAGCCCAGCGTGAAGGGAATGAGCAGCGCGAGGCCGAGGAACACGCCATACGCCTCGCCCGTGGTGCCGCGGAAGTTGAGGCGCACGTTGCGATGCACGGTGTTGTGCGCCCGAAAGCGCAGCGCCTTCTGAATCAGCCATGGCGCGAGCACTCCGATCAGCAGCCCAACGAAGATGGCCAGCGGCGGGAACACCGAGCCGGCCACCGTGTAGATCACGAACAGGCCGCCAAAGAGCAGATTGCCCTTGAGGATGGAGATGGGGTTACCGGTGAAGTCGAAGGGCTTCCCGTCTAGCAGCGTGTTGCCATAAAAGTAGCGGCGTGTGCGCACCTTGGCCCAGGCGGCATAAATGCCGAGCGTCAGCACGGTGAGTACGACGTTGACGATCCAGATGCGGAAAAACTCGCCTGCACGGCCATGAAACTCGAAGGGGTGCGCATGCTCTGGCGCTGGTGTGGTGGCAGGGGTCACTGCGGCGGGGGCGGCGGCAGGTGTCACCGCAGGGGCTGCCAAGTCATCTGGCGAGATCGCCCCCAGCGGCGTCCATTCGGTGAGTCCAGCATTCCAGACGAGGCTGAGTGTGGTGAGGGTGCCCGCTGCTTGCAGTTGACGGATTTCCTAAAAGGAAACTGGTCCCTGCTGCTGCCCGTCTTGCGAGTAATACCATTGTTGCATAAGAACTGCCCGTTATAGGGAGCATCCTTTCGCTTGGCAATGTCCAATTTGCGCCAACCGCCAATCACTCCGGCAGCTTGTCGAAATGAAACTGACAGCAGCCGAGATCGAGCGTGTTGGAGTTGCGTGAGAGTTTTTCACGAAATGCGGCAGCCAGGGAGTAGATGCGCTGCTGGCCTTGTTTCTCGACTTCGACCAATCCCGCCTCTTTGAGGACGCGGAGGTGCTTGGAGACATTGTAGGGCGTCACGTGGAGCGTTTCACAGAGCTCGGTCACAGGTTTCGCTCCGGCGATGAGCTGGCGCACGAGGCGCAGCCGTGTCGGCTCGCCCAGCGCACGCATGGCGCTGAGGCAATCGAATGGGGGCAGCGTTTTGCGTCCAGGCATGTGGAGGGAATACAGCGCGGAGGATTTTTATGCAAGAAAGGCAGTTGGGGCTTGTTTATTTGCCAGATCCGGCAAATACAAAAACGAATGTCTCAACGCGCACGCTACATCATGATCGGCGGCTTCCTCGGAGCCGGCAAAACGACCACCGTCGGCCGGTTGGCACGGCATTTGAGCGATCAGGGCCTCAAAGTCGGCCTCATCACGAACGATCAAGCCGGTGGCCTCGTGGATACGAAGCTGCTGCGCGGTCAAGGTTACGCGACGGAGGAAATCGCGGGCGGCTGCTTCTGCTGCCGCTTCAACACGCTCGTGGATGCCGCCAGCAAGCTCACGAACGACTCCAAGCCGGATGTCTTCATCGCCGAGCCGGTGGGAAGTTGCACGGATCTCGTGGCGACGGTGACGTACCCGCTGCGCCGCATGTATGGCGATTCGTTCACCATCGCGCCGCTGAGTGTGCTGGTGGACCCGATTCGTGCACGGCGTGTGTTCGGACTCGATGACGGCGGCACGTTTTCCTCCAAAGTGGCCTACATCTTCAAAAAGCAGCTCGAAGAGGCGGACATCATCGTCATCAGCAAAAGCGATCTCATCGACGACACCCAGCGCGAGGAATTGCGAGCCGTTTTGACGAAGGAATTTCCGCTGGCGAAGATCGTGACGGCCTCGCCGCGACAGGAAACCGGCCTCGACGAGCTTTTCTCCAGCCTCATGACGGATGAGCAGGCGCGGCGGAACCCGATGGCCGTCGATTACGAGGTCTATGCCGATGGCGAGGCCCTCCTCGGCTGGCTGAATGCCAGCGTCACGCTGAAATCGAACGATGAGTTCGAAGCGAACGACTTCCTCAAAAAGCTCGCCACGCATGTTCAAGGGCTGTTGCAGATCGCCGGCGTCGAGATCGCCCATTTCAAGATGACCTTCAGCCCCGACGACGGCATCGCGGGCGAGCTGGCGAGCATCAATCTCGTGCGCAGCGATTACGTGGCCGAACTGGGCATGGAACTCGACGAACCGAGCACGGGCGGCCAGCTCATCATCAATCTCCGCGCCGAGGCCGATCCCGCCTCACTGGTGGAAGCCGTGAAAGAAGGCCTGCGCCAAGTCATCACGAATTTCTTCGGTTTGCAGGCCACGCTCGATCACGAAGAGCACTTCCGCCCTGGCAAGCCTACGCCGACGCATCGCGATGGAATCTAAAGGCGGTTGCGTACCTGGCCGTGCCTGCTGCTGAACGCGGACGCACGATCAGTTTCATCCGCTGATTCAGTTGTCACAGAGATTTTGATTGCTGCGCGCACCTGTTTGGCTAAATGACCAATTAGATACTTGGCTAAATAGCCAAATAGAATTCTTGCCCGACCATCTTCTTATGAAAACGAGTCCCCGCCATCTTGCCGCCTTCACGTTGCTGCTCTTCACCTCGTTCTTGTCCGCCAAGGACACGGATATTCTGCCAAATCTCAAGCCGTTGATTGAACAGGTCACGCTGGAGTTCGACCAGATTCCAGCCGAGCGGCTCCTGGCCTTGAAGAAGGTTGCGCTATTCATCCGCTCCAAGGTGCAGGCGAAGGAGACGCCGCAACTGACCTTCATCTGCACGCACAACAGCCGCCGCAGCCACATGAGCCAGATTTGGGCGCAGACTGCCGCTGCTTACTATGATGTGGCGGGCGTGAAGACCTTCTCCGGCGGAGTCGAAGCCACGGCATGCAACGAGCGCACCGTGGCCGCATTGACTCGTGCGGGATTCACCATCACGAACTCAGCACCGGGAGAGAAGAACCCGGTCTTTCTGGTGAAATACAGCGAGCAGGCAGAGCCCATTCGCGCCTTCTCGAAAGTCTATTCTGCCGAAGGCAACCCGAAGGACAATTTTGTGGCGCTGATGACCTGTGATCATGCCGACAAGAACTGCCCCGTGGTGGAAGGTAGTGTGCTGCGTGTGGCGATTCCGTTTGTAGATCCCAAAGTAAGCGACAACACACCGGCGGAGGCAGCAACTTACGACGAGCGCTGCCGCCAGATCGCCCGCGAGATGTTTTTCCTGATGAAGCAGGTTAATCCCTGATACCTGCGCATGAAAAAAGTGCTCATTCTCACGCTGGCACTCGCCAGCCCGCTGACGGCACATGCGACGGACCCGCTTTCGTCCATGAATGCCTGGGTGGAAGGCCAGCTCTCGGCGAACTCGGGTTCGGCAATGGCTTTTGTGTTTTTGTTCCTCGGCGGCTTGCTGGCCAGTTTGCTTCCCTGCGTCTATCCGCTTTATCCCATCACCGCCAGCATCGTGAAGGGCCGGGCGAAACCCGGTGGCGCCCGCTGGCCGCATCCACTGGCCTATTTTTCCGGCATGGCGGTGATGTATGCCCTCTTCGGGCTTATTGCGGGCGTGAGCGGCGGGGCGTTCAATGTGGTGCTGCGACTGCCTGCGGTGAATCTTGCCATCGCGGCGATCTTTCTACTGCTCGCGCTCGCGACCTGCGGATGGCTGCACTTTCATTTCTTTGGTGGTGGTCAGATCGGAGACAAGACACCGGGCCTGATGGGAACATTCGTCATGGGCCTCGGTGCCGGGCTGCTCTCGTCCTCATGTGTGGGGCCCTTTGTGATCAGCATTCTCATCGGTATCGCGAGCGGCGATGCCTCGGGCGGATTTGCGTTGGGAGCGGCGCTCATCGCTGCCGCGAAGATGCTCGCCTTCGGCATCGGCCTGGGGACGACGTTTCTGGTGGTAGGCTTGTTCGGAGCGCGGCTGCCAAAGTCTGGCAAATGGATGAAATATGTGCAATGGGCGCTGGGTGGGCTGATCGCATGGTTCTCCTATGTGTATTTGGAAAAGGGCTTGTCAGGCTACGGCTTCGAATCTTCCGCCATCGGTCTGGTTTTTGCAGGTGCGCTGCTGCTGCTGTTTGCGGCCTTTCGTTTGCAGCCGGATTCCGTCGAACCAAGCCAGCGCATGGAACGTGCTCTCCTGGCGCTGTTAGCGGTCATCTCCATCCTAGCACTGGCACGCGGCATCCTGCCGGGCGCACCAAGTAGGCAAACGACAGCCGCTCACGTGCAGTCCGGACCCGAAGTCGAGCAAAGCGGACACTTGAAGTGGTTCCTCAATCGCGATGACGCACTGGCGGAGGCCAAACAGCGCGGCAAGCCGGTGTTCGTGGATTTCTACGGAAGCTGGTGCGCGAACTGCAAAGCCTTCGAAGAGCTGACGCATACCAACGAAGCATTGGGCAAGGCTTTGGGCGGTGCGGTGCTGCTGAAAATCCGCGACACGTCACCGGAGTTTAAAGTTTGGCAAAACGACAGCCGCTTTCCAGAGCTCAAGGTCGGACTGCCATTCTTCGTGATCATGGATGCCTCCGGGAACTTGCTTTACAAGACAAGCGACTACACACGCATCGACGAGATGATGCTCTTCCTCGAAGGCTGATCGTCACTCATTCCCCCATCACAACGCCATGGAAAACCTCATCATCATCGGCACTGGCTGTGCGGGATTCACCGCCGCCATTTATGCAGCGCGTGCGAATTTGAAGCCGCTGATTCTCTCCGGCAACATGCCAGGGGGTCAGCTCACCACGACCACCGAGGTGGAAAATTTTCCCGGCTTCCCGAATGGCATCATGGGGCCGGAGCTGATGATGAACATGCAGGCGCAGGCTGAACGCTTCGGCAGCCAGATCGAGTATTCGCTGGTGAGCAGCGTGGCGAAGACAGCGGAAGGACATTTCGACATCACCACCGCAGACGGGAAGGTTCGGCAGGCGAAAGCCGTCATCATCGCCACTGGCGCGTCACCACGTCATTTGGGATTGCCGAATGAGAAGCAGCTCATCGGTCGTGGCCTCACGAGCTGCGCCACCTGCGATGGTGCGTTCTACCGCAACGTCCCGGTGGCAGTGATCGGTGGTGGTGACTCCGCTTGCGAGGAAGCCAGTTTCCTGACCAAGTTCGCATCCACCGTCCATCTCATTCATCGCCGCGACAGTCTGCGCGCCTCGAAGATCATGGCTGATCGTGTGCTCGCCAATCCCAAGATTCAGCCGATCTGGAACAGCACCGTCGCGGAATACCTCACCGACGACAAAGGCGAAGTCCGCGCCGTGACGTTGCAGAACCTCGTCTCCGGTGAGAAGAGCGAACTCGAAGTGAAGTGCGTCTTCGTCGCCATCGGCCATGTGCCAAATGCGCAGTTCCTCGGCGATCTCGTCGATAAAGATGAGAACGGTTACATCACGCAAATCAAGGGCACGCTCACCAAGACCGAAGGCCTCTTCGCAGCGGGCGACGTGGCCGATCACGTCTATCGACAGGCCATTACCGCCGCCGGTCAGGGCTGTGCTGCTGCGTTGGAGGCCGAGCGCTACCTTGCTTCGGTCGGTGTGCATGAATGACCTCTCATGAATACACCACTCACATCAGCCCTTTGCCTTCTGCTCGCAGGAGCCGCATTCGGCACGCCGTCGGGCCTCAACAACATCCCAACCGCCGACACCGTGCCGCATCGCACCGTCGCCGTGCAGTATTTCAGCAGTTTTGGTGGCGCGAACCAGTTTGGCACCGGCGAACCGGGCAAATCCGGCCATTGGATGGGCTTCAAAAGCGGCTGGGACTTTGAACCAATCCATTTGGAATGGGGCATGGACAGCCCACTCGGCACGGGCGTGAGCGGCCCGCTGTTTTTTCAGACGAAGGCCCGTTTCTCGCCCTGGGAGGATGGCATGTTCGCCATCGGCATCGCAGGCATCGCTTTGACCGACATCGACCGTGCGGGTGATCCCTTCAGTTACGCGATGTTGGCGCATGATTTCGGCTTCGCGCGCCTGCACGCCGGTTACGGCTATCAGACGAACGGCAGCAGTTACCTCTTCGGTGTGGACCGGACCTGGAAGCTCTTCGGCCGCAACTTCAACCTCAACACCGACCTCGCGCAGACTCGCGACCAGCGCGGCCTCATCACCGCCGTCGGTGCCAAGTATGACCTCACGAAGCACATCGTCCTAGAGACCTGGGCCAACTTCCCCGATCGCGATGCCGTGAGCCTCATCGCCAAGATCAACTTCGTCTTCACTTTCTAACCGTTACCGGTTTGCACGACTATTTCATTTCTTGCTTTCATCCGTGATCTGCAAAATAAGCCATTAGATGCCCAAAGCCTCCGCCAAAACCTCCGAACGCCGTGCCGCCGTGATCAAGGCGCTCGGGCATCCGTCGCGCCTGCTCATCGCTGAGGCGCTGATGAAGGGGGAGATGTGCGTGTGCGACCTCAAAGACCTCGTCGGTGCGGACCTGTCCACCGTTTCGAAGCATCTCACGCTCATGCGCGAGGCGGGCGTGCTGAACTGCGAGAAGCGCGGCCTGAACATCTACTACTCGCTCGCCTGCGACTGCCTCGGCGACTTCCTCTGCTGCGTGGACCGGCTGGCCTGCGGCGGAAAAAAGACCACCACCTGCTGCTGATTCCTCATGAACATCATTGACCTCCTCACCCAACTCCGTTCTCACTCGGACAAACCGCTCGCCTTCGTCCTTCCTGACGGCGGCCTGATCCCCGCCCACTTCCACATCACCGAGGTAGGGCACGTTTTGAAGCGCTTCATCGACTGCGGCGGCACTCGGCGTACGCTGGAGACCTGCCTGCTGCAAACCTGGGTGCATGACGACGTCGATCATCGCCTCCAGTCTGGTAAACTGGCCGCAATCTTCGATCATGCGGGCGATGTCCTGCCGCATCACGAGCTACCGGTCGAGATCGAATACGAAGACGGCGTCGTGGCGCAGTTCCCGGTCGAGAGCGCGGAGATCATCGACGACGCGCTTGTCTTCCGCTGCGGATGGAAACACACCGACTGCCTCGCCCGTGGCATTTGCCTGCCCGGCGAGTGCGCACCCGCTCCGAAAGCCGCGCCGGCGCCCGCGACCTGCTGCACGCCTGGCTCAAAGTGCTGCTAATTCATGAACAAGCTGCTTTCCGAACTCCTCGGCACCTTCACCCTCGTCTTCGCGGGCACCGGAGCCATCGTCATCAATGACGTCAGTGACGGCGTGATCGGACACGCGGGCATAGCGCTGACCTTTGGCCTCGTCGTCATGGCGATGATTTACACCTTTGGCGAGGTGAGCGGTGCCCATCTCAATCCGGCGGTGACGCTCGGTTTTGCCGTCGCGGGCCGTTTCGAATGGAAAAACGTACCCGGCTATGTTTTGGCCCAAATCATTGGCGCAGTCGCTGCGAGCGGTGTGTTGCATTGGCTGTTCCCTGCGCATGAAAAACTCGGTGCCACGCTTCCGGCTGGGTCAGCGATGCAGAGCGTCGTTCTGGAACTCATCCTCACGGCCATCCTCATGCTGGTCATTTTGCGCATCTCCACCGGTGCGAAGGAGAAGGGCATCACCGCCGGCATTGCCATCGGCGGCGTGATCGCTCTGGAGGCGATGTTTGCTGGCCCGATCTGCGGCGCGTCGATGAATCCGGTTCGCTCGCTGGCCCCCGCCCTTGTTTCAGGCCATCTCGAACACCTTTGGATCTATCTCGCCGCTCCCACACTCGGGGCCTTGCTCGCCGTGCCCCTCGCGAAAATGACGAATGAGTAAATGCGAATGACGAGAGAGAGCCCAAGCCCGAATGCCCCTTCACACTTCATTCGTCATTTTTTAACCACCCCAGCCCTCCATTCTCCTATGACCTCGACCCCCAAGCCTCTCATCCTCATCCTCTGCACCGGCAATTCCTGCCGTTCCCACCTCGCCGAAGGCATCCTGCGCCAGGCGCTTGGCGCTGAATACGCTGTCGCCAGCGCCGGGTCGAAGCCTGCAGGTTACGTCCACCCGCTCGGCATCAAGGCGATGGCTGAGATCGGCATCGACATCAGCGCGCATACCAGCAAGCACATGGATGAGTTTTTGAAACAGAACGTGGAGACCGTCATCACCGTCTGCGGCAATGCCGACCAAGCCTGCCCCATGTTTCCCGGCCAGCTCAATCGTCACCACTGGGGCTTCGATGATCCCGCCCACGCCACTGGCACGGAAGAGGAAATCATGACCGTCTTCCGACGCGTGCGAGATGAAATCCGCCGAGTGTTCGAGGCTTACGCCGCCGGACGCAAAGACGCTGCCAAAGTTGTTACATCGGGTCCGGTCGCGTAGGTGAAGGTCAGTCCGTCGTCGTCAAGGTGGCGCCCTCCGAGGGCTGAGTTAGGAAACGCCGAAATCCTCGCTGCGCCTCTCTGAATCTGCGGGAAATCATCTGGCTACCTGCCGAGGTGGGATCAAGCCACGAGTGAAAGCCATCCGTGCGTTTAAAGGAAGAGATTTTTGAAGCTCTGTCATGCGATGGGGAAAACCGCCGCTGGCGCGACATCAATATCCGCTAGAGATTGGTTTCCATGGGGCACACGCACATTTTTGTGTAATGTTTTCCGCTTAGTAGATAAGCCCACGTGAATTAAACATCCAAGACCTGTCGCTTATGAAGCTCAAATCTCTCCTGTTCTTGTCCCTGCTTTTGAGCGCTGGATTCCCGATGCCGACGCTGGCCCAGACGACCCTGAGGATTCGTGGGTCTGACACCCTTGGTGCCAAACTGCTGCCGCAACTTGCGGAAGCCTTCAAAAAGCAGGCGCAGAAGGTCGGCTTTGACATCGCCGCCGAGGGTTCCTCCTCGGCGTTTACCAATCTTCTCACGGGTTCTGCGGAGATCGGCATGTCCAGCCGTAAGGTGAAGCCCGATGAAAGCGCCGATTTCCGCACACGGAGCAAGGATTTACGCGAGTTTGAGATCGCCTGGGACGTGATCGTCATCATTGTGAACAAAAATAATCCAGTGAGCGACCTGAAGAAAAAGCAGGTTCTGCAGATTTTCACCGGTGACATCCGCGACTGGAGCGAGGTGGGCGGCAACCCCGGCCAGATTTCCATTTATACGCGCAACACCTCGTCCGGGACCTATAAGGACTTTATGGAGCTGGCGATGAAGAGCCGGGAGTACGGCCCCAACAGCCAGAAAATGGCCGGAAACGAGCAGATCGCCGCTGAAGTGGGGGCGAATCCCAACGGTATTGGCTACCTTGGTCTGGCCTATGCTCATGCCAAAGGCACCAAGATTGTCACCATTGACGGGGCGATTCCCAGCACTGCCGAGGTGAAGAAGTATCCGTATGCGCGTCCGACCTTCCTTTACACCAACGGCGAGCCTGCGGGGACGACAAGGCAGTTCATTGATTTCTGTTACAGCTCGGTCGGTGAAGCAATTGTCACAAAAGTCGGCTTTGTGCCGAAATCCCGCGCAAAATAAAGTGCGTTTGACCTTTTGCCCTGTCCGGCGGACGAGACGACGCTCATCCGCCGATATTTTTGCCGTCTCCCTCGCCGAATGAAAGCCCCTGCCTCCACCAGCCGCCCATCCTTGGGCAGCTTGCTGCTGAAAAAACAGCGGCGGCCCTTTCTTGGCATCGATAAACAGCGTGCGATCCGGCTCTTCTTCGCTTCCAACTCCAGCGTCGCCATCATCGTGCTGGTGCTTATCATGCTCTTCCTGTTGCGTGAGGGGATGGATTTCCTGCCGACCTACCGGCACGAGCTGGAAACCTACCGTCGTGCGGGCCTGGAATTCTGCGACATCATCAACCGCCCGCTCGCCGAGCACCAGGCGCTGTGCAGCAAACTGCGCCGGGCCGCCAGCGCGTCGCTGAACACTCTGACCCACACCGCGCGCACGCGCCGCGATGCCGCGTACGAGCTCATGCGAGAAGTCGAGGAGGAGACACGGCTCCAGCGCGCGATCTTGAGCGACGCCCTTGCACAAATCCCCGCTGCATCGCCGGAAAAACTAACCAGGCTGCGCCAGGAAATGCGCGCGGCCACGACCTTGGCCGCAGCACGGCTGCAAACGCCCGCCGCTCTCACCCCTGAGGAAGGTCGGCGGCTGCAGCGCGAGCTGACGCTACTCAATCCCGAGGTGCCAGAGCTGCCCCCGCTCCTCGCGGCTCTTTCCGCAGACTATATTCGCGTGGACCGGGAGGCTCACGCTACTTTCAAACCGCTGGTCGATGCGGTGGAGGCGTTTGAAGCCGCTCCCGACGCGCTACACACGCTGCTCGACGCGATGAAAAAGCACGCGCGTGAGACCAAAGCGCACGTCACGGAACTCCATGGCAGCGGCAAAGAGCCATCCCATTCCAAACCGGTCGATTTTGACCTTAGCATCGTGCCCCTCACCTCGGGCATCACGGAACTCACCGCCAAAGTGGAGGAATACACGCTGCTGGCGCAGAAAACCGCCGACACGATGCCTGCTGCGGCAGGAACGCCTCAGGCCGTGGCACTTCTGGCGGAAATGCGTGCCCGACTGCCGGATCATCTTGCCGCGATGCGCCAGGCGGCCGCAAGCTTGCCCGCCTGGAGCCATTCAAAACCGGTTTCTTACTTGGAGGTGGCGATCGCCTTCTTCCTGGGTGACGCCTGGATCACCAACAGCTCCTGGCAGGATTTTTTCGGCTTCGTGCCGTTGCTGACCGGTTCCGTGCTGATCGCTCTCATCGCCGTCCTCATCGCCACGCCGTTTAGTGTGATCGCCGCGATTTACACCAACCAGTTTGCCAGCGAGCGGGAGCAGGAGTTCATCAAGCCCGTCATCGAATTCATCCAGGCCATTCCGTCCGTCGTGCTCGGCTTTATTGGTATTTCATTGCTTGGGGATGCGATCAAAGGCGTCAGTGAATGGGGCTGGTTGCAGTGGATACCCAGCTTTCCCATCCAGGAGCGGCTGAACATGTTCAATGCTGCCTGCCTGCTAGCCCTGATGGCGGTGCCGACGATGTATAGCCTCGCGGAAGACGCTCTGAACAACGTTCCCCGCTCCTATCTTGATGCCTCTGACGCTCTTGGGGCCACCAAGCTGCAAACCGTCTTCCGCGTCATCGTTCCGGCGGCCAAATCCGGTATTGCTGCCGCCGTGCTGCTCGGCATGGGCCGGGTGATCGGCGAAACGATGGTGGTGCTCCTCGTCGCGGGCAATCGCATCGCCATTCCCGACTTTAGCGCCGGTCCCGGCGTCGTTTTCCAGCCTGCACACACGCTCACTGGCATCATCGCGCAGGAGCTGGGAGAGGTGTCCCGCGGCAGCGCCCACTGGCAGGCACTGTTTATGGTGGGCATTGTGCTGTTTCTCATCTCGCTCCTGGTCAACTGGTGCGCCCGGGCTTTTGTGCGTCGATTCGAACTTGCCAAGTCATGAACCAGCCAGCGACAGCCAATCCTTTTGCAGGCATGAAATCACGCGATGCCCTGCGTGAAACCATCGTGCGCTGGCTGCTGCGCCTGGGCACATTCTTCATCGTGGCGGTGACTGTCGCTATTCTAGCCCACATCATGGTCAAGGGCGCACCCGTCGCTTTTCGCTCTACTTGGCCGTTTGTGAACGTCCAGTTCCTCACGGAGCTGCCTTCAACGCTGCATGTGATTGAGGATGTGAAAGGCGGCCGGATTGAGGTCGAAGTTAATCGGGCAGATCAGGTCAAGGCCCAGCTTGGGGATGCCTTTCATTCCGAAACCACGATCTCCTACTCTGGCGGCGGCATTCTTGGCCCGATTGTCGGCACGGCATTGTTGGTAACCGTCAGCATCAGCATTGCTCTCTTCCTCGGTGTCGCTTGTGCGATTTATCTCAGCGAGTATGCACGGCATGGGAACCCTTTGATCGAGTGGGTGCGCTTGGCCATTTTGAACCTCGCTGGCGTCCCTTCCGTCGTCTTCGGTCTCTTCGGCCTCGGTGCCTTCGTGTTGACGGCGCCGGTGTTTGTCGAT
>Ga0315905_10003289_pt1 | contig 16716 bp, 20 predicted proteins | sample LakEriMetagenome_5_FD_203522 | JGI IMG/M metagenome (GOLD analysis project Ga0315905, IMG submission 203522) | Freshwater fungal communities from buoy surface, Lake Erie, Ohio, United States - Buoy 4 MA121 | ecosystem: Environmental > Aquatic > Freshwater > Lake | place: USA: Lake Erie, Ohio... | reverse complement strand
ATAGGAATAACTCCCCAAGCGCTTAGCAGAGTTAGAAAACGCATTTCTTAACTTAGGTTCATTTTTTAAAGACTATTTTTGACATATTTTTGATTTTAATTAAAAATTAAAAATGGAAAAACTCATTCTATTGTGTATAGTACTTCTTATTGTCTTTATTATCTACCTAGACATTAACCCCTACCATTATATTATTAAGGGCTTTGTGAAAAACAATTTCAAAGCCATTAGTGAACATCGTTACGATGTGGTGTTAAACGGAGTATCTAACAAATCTTTAGTACATACGTTTGCAGGAGATAATTCTTTGGGGGGTACTAGACATGACAAAGAAAGTTTAAAAAGGTGGTTTGAAAGAGTTGGAATTGTTCTTCCAGAACTTCAGTTTGAAATTACAGATATCCAAGTTAAAGGAGGACCTGTCAAAACACTTGTTATAGCCCGATGGACTGCTACATGTCATTTATTAAATGGAGAACCATATGAAAATAAAGGCGTTCACTTTATAACTTTGAAATGGGGAAAAGCGGTTAAGTTTGATGTATATGAAAACACAAAAGTTGTATCACATGGTTTGAATGTGCAGTATGAAGCTGGCATCAAAGAAGCAAAAGCTCCTCAAATTGTGAGTTAACTAATGCATTTAAATTACTTACTTATTGTGTTATAATAAACCATCGTATTATAGTTGCACCTTTCATCACTAAGGGGGCAGAAAAAAAGCACTTACAAAAAATGTAGGTGCTTTTTTATTCGCTTACATGCCCATGATGGGTTGTTGCTTTTAAGAAGAAAAAAGTTTAATGAAAATGGGGTAAGAAAATTAAAACTATTGTATAAAATTAAAGTATTCAACGCTTTTTTTTATTTGATAAAATGGTAGTGTTTCCATTAATGCTTTAACCTGCTCTTCATCAATATCTTTAAAAATTAATACTGCTCCATTTTTAGTTTGTCTCAAAAACAAATGCTCAAGAAATCCTTGCAACTTCCAACTGTCAACTACCTCTTGCTCTTGTTTCAGTAATTCAGGGAAATTACTTGGAAGGTTTTCCATATCGATCGTTAATATTACTTGTACTCTGTTCATGTTATTCTATCAGTGGTTTTAATTATTAATGTACGATTCAATATTTGACAATTCTTTCTCAAGCCTTCCACCTTTCAAATAATTAGAACTCACTCAACAAAGAATCAATTCCGTCATTAAATAAAATCTTGTCATCAGCTCTTTTTTTAGACAACTGCTTCAGGTCAACCAAAGCCCAAAGCACAAATTCCATGAAAAATGGAATATCTTTTTCCGACACATGAGGTTGATGTTTTAAAACCAAATCTTTTAAAGGCTGGATGGAATCCAAAACTTTGGCATGTGCCTTGTCATTGGCATTATCCGATAGCTCAATAGAATTGCCTTCTAAAAACCAATTGACTATTTCAGTATAAGGAGTGTCCTCCCCTTTCTTTTTGAGCTTTTGAATCTTTGGAAAATAGGTTGTAAATAATGTCTTAGTTGCCTGGCTTATCAGATGATTGGCCACAAATGAAGAACCCTCTTGCTCCCCTTCGTATACAAGCTCTACCTTTCCTGTTATGGATGGAATCATGCCCATTAAATCACTAAAGCGTATCGTGGTTTTTGTTTCCTTATTCAATAAGGCCCTACGCTCAGCTGTACTCACCAGATTTTCATAGGCCGTAATACTCATTCGGGCACTTACACCACTCTTGTAATCCACATATTCACTTTGCCGGGCTTCAAAAGCTATTTGCTCGATGATATCCTTAGCCAACTCTGGCACATAAACATTGGAAAGTCTTAATTCCAATTTTGATGCTTCTTGTTCAGTGATTTTCTTTGCGGTAGCAATATCAGACGAATAGTGTGTCAAAATTTGAGAACCTATTCTGTCTTTCAAAGGAGTTACAATGCTTCCTCTATTGGTATAATCCTCCGGATTTGCGGTAAAGACAAACTGAATATCAAGCGGTATGCGCAATTTAAATCCGCGAATCTGAATATCGCCTTCCTCCAGGATATTAAATAGAGCTACCTGTATCCTGGCTTGTAAATCCGGCAATTCATTGATTACGAAAATGCAACGATTGGCACGGGGAATCATTCCAAAATGCAATACCCTTTCATCAGCATAATTCAATTTTAAATTGGCAGCCTTAATGGGATCAATATCACCAATCAAATCAGCAATGGTAACATCAGGCGTTGCTAATTTTTCGAAAAAACGTTCTTCCCTGTGTATCCATTCAATAGGTGTATTGTCTCCTTCTTTATTTATCAAATCTTTTGCAAAGCGGCTGATGGGCTCAAAGGGATCATCGTTTAACTCACTCCCGGCCACCACAGGTATATATTCATCCAGTAGTTGAACCATCAAACGAGCGATTCTGGTTTTACCTTGACCACGCAATCCTAATAAATTAACATTATGCTTGGAAAGAATGGCCCGTTCTAATTGTGGAATAACGGTAGTCTCATATCCATGAATTCCAGGAAATGTAGGCGTTCCGGATTTTAATGACGTTATCAGATTATCTCTTAGTTCATCTTTAATACTTTTAAAGCTATATCCGGAAGCTTTTAGTTCTCCAAGTGTTTTAGGTTTCGTATTCATTGTATTATTTGATTCTTTTTTTTCTGTTTGATTCGTAATCATGAAAAATCATTTCACCCAAACCCTTCAAGCCTGTATAAAAGGCTTTGCCTTTATTTGATTTTGTAAATTCATCAACAAAGGCTTGCAAATAAGGGTCCTGCGCTATCATAAAAGTAGTGATGGGGATATGTAGTTTTCGGGCTTGTGCTGCCATGTTGTAACACTTTTCCACAATCATTTCATCCAACCCATTACTGTTTTTATAGTACTGCCCATCAGGCATTCTCAAACAGCTTGGCTTGCCATCTGTAATCATGAATATTTGCTTATTGGTATTTCTTTTTCTGCGAAGAATATCCATGGCCAATTCAAGTCCTGATACCGTATTGGTATGATAAGGCCCGACCTGTAAGTAAGGCAGATCTTTTATTTTAATTGGCCAGGCATCATTGCCAAAAACGATGACATCCAAAGTGTCTTTGGGATAGGAAGTTGTAATAAGCTCTGCCAATGCCATGGCCACTTTCTTTGCCGGAGTAATCCGATCCTCTCCATACAAAATCATACTGTGACTAATGTCTATCATCAGCACCGTGCTCATTTGCGATTTGTGATGCGTATCCTCCACAACAAGATCCTGCTCTGTTAAGCGGAACTCTCCAATGCCGTTGTTTATTTGAGCCTTTTTGAAGCTCTCGGTAAATGAAATGTTTTCAATGGTATCGCCAAATTCAAAATCCCTGAATTCACCTGTCAATTCATCTCCCTGACCACTCTTTTTGGATTTATGATTTCCAAGACCGGTTTTTCTGATTCTACCGAATAGTTGTTCCAATGCGCTTTTTCTAATTGCCCTTTCCGTTTTAGCAGTGATAGCTGTTTTATTTTTTTTATCGGGAGTGATTTCCTCGCGTAAATACCCCTTCTGTTTTAATTCTTCAATGAAATCATCCAGGGTATAATCATCAGTTGTGAGCGAATACTCCTTATCAAGCATCCTAAGCCAATCCATTACTTCATCCATATCCCCGGATGTATGCGTGATAAGTTCAAGAAACACCTCTAAAAGCTTCTCAAAAATTGATTTTTCGGGCGCGTTAAAGGAAGTGAAAATGTATCCGGAGTTGAGCATGAAATGTCTTTTAAAAAGAATGTATAAAATTAGACAATTTTTGCGGAGAAGGTATGTTAATTAAAATGACATGCGACTTTCATTAAAAAATGATTTAAATTTGAATCCATCTATTTTATTCATTCTAATTTAAAGTCTGCTTAGATTCAAGTCTTTTTAAAAAATAAACTATGAACAAAATAATTTTAATCCTTTTGGTAGCCGCTACATTAATTTTTGTAGGCTGTGAAAAAAGCACATCAAATCCAAATCCAGTGAGCCCATCCTATGATATGGAAGGTAAATGGATGTATGAAAACAATTCTCTAAATACAATGTATATCTTCCAAGATGGCGTACGATATACATACTATTGTTCGGGAAATAATTGTGATTCTTTGTATCAGACCTTTGAAGTGGGAGATGGAAATAATATTCCTGGGACTAACAACTATACATATGCAAATGATACACTAACCATTGATTTGAATTTTGGTAATGAGTTAGTCACGCCAATTGCATTTGAAAACAATGGCAACAAGGCAAACTTTATTGCGCAAGGATATAGTTTGTATAAAATAAATTAAAAAATTATTCAAACAAGGCCTTCGCCATAAAGTGTTTTTTTATTCGGAATAAATGAAGAGCTTAAATATTTCTGTCTTGTATTAGGATTCTAAGTTCAAAAAGTATAAAATTAATTTGTGGATGTAAATAACCCAACTCGGTAAATAATTACAATCGTTAGCGTTCTTTTATCATTAAGAGTATATACAGCCTCTACTTTTATCATTAAGGGGAGCAAGCCGCAGTAAGCGATTTTAAACAAACAACACAATGGCATATTTAAAATATGGCGTTTTTGAAAACGAAGAAATCGCTTGTTCAAAATGTAAATGGAAAGGATTAGGCAGCGAACTAAAATTAGAAGGATTTAGCGACGAACATTTTATAATTGACCTCTCCTGTCCTAATTGTCATGAACATATCGGACATACGCAGCCTGCAACTAATAATGAGGGATAGTGATTTTGCAGTCCCTTCTTTCCATCGCAGTTGTTAACTTGCTTGCAGAGAAAAAGAAATAAAGAATTTCAGTGCCTTGGCTATTAATACTGCACGGGTAGGTCAGTAGTAGCAACTGCAACAATTCTTCCATTTACAACAACAGGAACAGATCTTGTTTTCATCCAGATGTTTCCTCCACCGGCATCAAAATAAGGCGCTGTCCAGATAGCCACACCACCGTCAATAGGCTCACGTAGCCATGGCTGAGCATCGATGTGATAGCTGGAATCGGCTGCTAGATTTATAGTCAACAAGCTGTCGGCCGACCTGAACCAATAAGGACTATAAGTTGCGTGTCCTGCAGTATCCAGGAGCGTCACCGTTGATCCATAAAAATATTGCGGCGGTACGGCAATAGTTTGCATGTATTGTTTAACCCTTTCTGAAACATCTGATGAATTTGGTGGATTGGCAACAAGCGATGCTACAAACTGATTAAGTGCATTTTCGACGTTTTGTTCTGGCGTGGTAGCTTCCTCTTTTTTGCATGAAATAAAAGATGCAACTATAAATAACATCAATAATGGAAACAGCTTGTATGCTTTCATGATAAAGTTTTACACAATATAGTTATTACTTATGAATCATGGTGTATTTCTACATTTATTTCAGAACTTGTGATTGTTATAACGGTTTAGTATAAACGATTTATAAAATATAAAACGATTGCGATTTGCGCAATGCCTTGCATTAGCAAGCATCACTTAAGCTAAAATGGTATTATTGTTTATTTCTTATTACCAGCAAGCTGACAAATGAGTTTTTTCTCTTTCCTTCAAAATAAATAAAACAAGATTAAACTGATTGTAAATCGGATGTTTTTCAAATTTAGTGCTGTTTTTCACTGAAAATACTAAAAAGGTTCGTTGAAGTTTGTAGCTCGGGGAGTCGACAGTTGTTTCATCCTTTCTGTCTGTTACATGAAAGGGTTTTTTGATTACTTTTGAAATCTATTGTTAACATAAAATCATTTTTATTGCTATAAAAGAATAAACACGAAATCATTATAAACGTTTTGCTTGCTTCTTAACTAGGAAAGTCGAAATTCTAAATGGATACAGGAGCAGAGAACAGCCACAAAAAATATGTGGACTACACTCTGCAGGTATCCAAGGGCTTCGACTCCCACTAGTTACTTCAGATGCTGTTAGTCCACATTTATTTTTTAACAATCCAAACTTCTGAAAATGTAAAGTAAAGGTTATGCAAATTTTTACTACTGATTTCAATCAATCCATCACGTATTAGTTATAATTATTAAGAAGTGTTTTTAATAAAGCGCAATAATTTAACCCCTATAAGTTAACACACTTTATGCTTAATCGGATTTGTTTTAAGAAAGCATTTTGATTTATTGGTACAGTTTATGTTGTACTACTTAACAGTTTTTGCTGTTTATTCAAAAACGTTAATCCATTCTACTTAACTCATTCTTTAAAATAACCCCTATGAATTCACCACTATTTACCCATCTATTTACAGCAGCTGAAAAAGAAATGATCTCATCGCTTTTAATCAGTGTTTCTAAAAAAGATCAGCGAGGTCAACCTTTAAAATTATCCTACTTCAATTCTGTTGAAGAACTTTTGAGAATACCTGTTTTGGCGAAATTTGTCAGCAATGACTCCAGTATAGATGTAGCCCTTTCCATAGCAATAACATCTATAACAAATTGGGATGAAGACAAAAAAACTTTATTAAAGGGACTTGTTATTGACTTGCTGTGTTACAATGATGAATTGATAAAAGAAGAATGCGAGGCAGTTCAAAAAGTATACACTGCAATTGGTATTTATGATATTGAATTCAATCGTATAGTACAATCAAAACACTTCAATCCGTAATTTAGATCATCAATTAAAATAGTCGAATCAAATAGTATTTACATTCCTGCTTTCGGTTTAGCTTAAATTAATTCTTTTATTTTAAAGTGTCAGAAATTTACATCGTTCATTAATTGATTTAAACCGGCATGTGTATTTACCTCGTGTAGTTTTATCTTTTTAATTTCCAGGAATGAGCTACTGATTTCAATTCCGGGCTCAACATAAAAACCAACATAACTACCATTTCGGGCGAAATGATATTCGTGAGCCGTATAAATTGTTTTACCGTTAATGGAAAAATGATAGTATTCTCCAATTCTGTAAATAGTAAATCTAATAGGTCTGTTGCGTATCGCTTTGGAGTTTTTTCTCGTTTGAAACCTATGGAATACTTCACGATGATCTTTTTCAAAATGCATTATCAACACTCTTTTTCCATCGGCTGACATCGTAAACCGGTTGAAATACTCGAGTTCATCATCAAAACCCCATACCAGCCCAAAGTGCCCAAAGCTGTCTTCATTTCTTTTTAAATCTATATAAGCATCCAGCATAAAATGCTGGTCTTTTTTAAGATTGGATTTTGTTTTATAGTATTTCCACCTTCCTTCAGCTTTATTGATCATCGTATAGCGACCGTTTTCTAAAAACGCCAACTCTGTTTCGCTCTCTACATGCTCCCATTTGCGCTTATTGTTTTTAAAGTCTTCTTTTACAACGCTAACACATTTTTCAATTTGGTACAGCGCGGGAATTATATGCATTTGCTTTAAATTTTTATTCGAAACTACTTTTTCAGACCGCCATTTTTTGGAGGAGTAAATATTTTATAAGTCCTCAAAAAAATGGAGGAGTTGCAATTGATATTTGCGTTTCAAACTTCCAAGAGTATATAACCAACTATAAACCTTCTTTAAATAAACTATATGAACAACGAATCTTATTCAAATGTAAAAATCAACATTGATGCGTCTTTTGCAGAAATACTGAATGAAGATAATAATGAAAATGCTCAAACAACGGTTTTCTGTAATTACATTTCCAAGACTATATACACCAATGGTGGTTGGATAAACATCTACCCTACTACCTATCTCGTTTGTGAAATGGAATCTTTGCCCTTGTTGCATGCTTTTAATGTTCCGGTTGCTCCCGAAAAATTTCACTTTGAAAAAGCGGGACAGCACAAAAGATTTGCATTGATCTTTCCGCCTGTTCCAAAAATATGGAAGACATTTAGTTTTTTGGAGTCATGCCCGCATGATGGTGGATTCTATTACGAAAACATCAAAAGAAACGATTCAGGAATCTACGAAATCAATATAAAATAATTTTCACGCCTCCAAAAGATGGAGGTGTGAGCAACTAAGTTTGTTGTTTAAATTAACCTGTTATGCTTAAAGACGAATTACAATCCCTTTTCATTATTAATAAGATTAAAACTACAGGCTGGCAAAATCGTATTTACATCAACCATATACTGTTGATGTTAAGAATGATGAAGAAAAGCAAATTAAGTCCAGCTGAAGGGCAACTCTTTTTTCTTTTAAGAAACAAATACGAAAACGAATATTTACAACTCCTGAAAGAAAACGATCAGGAAAAATACCGTGCTTTCATGGAAGATCGGGAAGTTCAGCTTAACTATAAAGAAGCTGAAGCCGAATCTAAGCAACAGAAAATTGCTAAACGAATAAAGCAAGAGTTAGAGGAATACAAAGAATGGATTACCATTCAAAAAGGAATGAATTAATCATATAAAAAATAGAATATGCCTGAATTTACCGCTGCGTTATTTGCAAAAAGAGAAAGACCTCACGGTCAGGAATACAGTTTAGTTGCTCATGCTTTGCTTTTTGAAGGCTCAAAACCCTATTGGGAAGTTTACGTGGGTGAAAAAACATTTCGTTTTATTGCACACCCCGATCATTTACTGGAAGATGGGTTATGGCAGTTGAACAACTATTGTCAGATTCCAGAATCAGAACTTAAATACGATGTGAGCATCAATACTCCTATACCTCTTGAACTAGAATTTGGAGAAAAAATATGTAAGGAAGCAAGAAATGAAATAGGGAAAGATTTGAGTGCAGCAGGCTTTCATTTTACATTGGTAACCTGGCCCGGCGTTTGGATGCCAAAACTCGATGAAAAATTGGCAATATGGAAATCAATGGGTGCAAATATCTCGTATAGAAAATAGTTGTTTTTGTTTGGGTTATTAAGTAGGTTAAATAGACAATGCCATATTTGCATTAGCTTATATGGCATTGTTTTTTATTAATAATACTTCAAAGATTCGCTCAATATCGCTTTGATTTTGTTTTTTAAACTAGCAGGCTGAACAACTTTACAATAAATCCCCATTGCTAAAATAGTGTTTACAAGCTCATGATTAACGTTGATACTGAGTTCGATTTGAGCTCCATTTTCTGTTTGCTTTGACATTTTTTGCGAGTGATGGATGGGCTCCAATTCAAGCAATTTATGGTAGGGGCTTTTAATCATCAATACAACTTTAACCGCCTTTTCTGCTGTTTCCATAATGCCAACGGAATGCTGCAAAAACACCTTAGGATCGAAATTAAAAAGATGCTTCTGAACCGTTGAATTCGTTTGCATTTGTTTTATCCTGTCCAACGCAAATGTTAGGTAATCTTTTCTGTCTTCCACCCAACCTACCAAATACCATCTGTTGCGATGTTCTTTCAAAAGTTTTGGATAAACCACATACTTTTTAGTTTCCTGCTTATAGATGTTTTCGTATTCAATATTTAGCAGCCAGCGGTTTCTTAGAGCCACATAAGCTTCCTGTATCCAATGGTAGCCTGTGGTGAGATTAGAGGTTTCGAACTGAATGTAATTTTCAAAATCATCCTCTTCTAAATCAATCATCAAGTTGAAACGGGTATTAATTTTCTCAATAGCCTGTTTAAAATCACGGAACAAGGGAACATCTGAATATTGGTGCAACAGATTGGCCGCATACCTTAGTCCATCCCACTCTTCATCGGACAATTTCAAATCGGAAATCGAAAAACCCTGTTCGGCATAAAAATATCCTCTATGTTGCTTGCTGTATTCTATAGGAGCATCATAGCCATGCGGATGTGGCCTTTTCATTTGTCTGATGTCCTTTTCAATTGTGGAGGTTGAAATTCCTTCCCTGATTTTTTCACTGCAGACCTTGGCAAGAGCCTCAATACTTGGATATGGCTTTAGACTGTTGGTCAGGCATGCATCAATGATGTGGTATCTGTTAACAGCAGATTTGATTTTGGGCATGATTAAAATTAATGAATTATACTTATTTTTTATTCTGACTGATTATTAATGAACTAAAAATGAGCGTTGTATTGGAATTTTCCAAGTATGCTAGAAAGGGTTTGTTTTTTATGGAAACAGGCCTGTATTTAAGAGACTAATGCCTTTTCTTCATAATTTCTTAACATACCAAATCTTAGGTTGAATTATTTTTACTGATTACGGAATCTTCTGAAATCAGATTGTAGACTACTAAAAAACAGAATCTATGAAACCCTTTTTCTTAAAGTACAAAAAGCCCATTATCATTTTACTTTCCATTACAATTTTGCAATTGAATTTTGGATTTGATCCTAAATTCTGCATTATCAATATTATTTGGCTGTTTGTTTAAACTCAATTTTCGACATGAAAAAAATACTCGTTTTATGTACAGGCAACAGTTGCAGAAGTCAGATAGCACATGGTTATCTTGAGCATTTTGCCGGTAATAAGACTTTGGTTTACAGTGCAGGTATTGAAACCCATGGTGTAAACCCTAATGCTACAGCCATCATGAAGGAAGATGGCATCGACATCACTCATCACACCTCCAATCTTATTACAGAATACCTGGAAATTGATTTTGATTTTATTCTAACGGTTTGCGACAACGCTAATGAAAACTGTCCGGTTTTTCCTGGAAATAGCAAGCGCTTACATTTCAATTTTCCTGATCCTGCAAAAGCAGTTGGAACGGAAGAAGATATTAAAAAGGCATTCGTGACAGTAAGAGAAAGCATTAAATCTTATTGCCAGACTTTTGTAAGGGAGCACCTGAATAAATCAATGGATTAAAGCTTATTACAGTAGGTTTTATTTACTGAATACTATTTGCAGATACTAAAGCTCCAGCTTCAAAGAACAAAATAAAGTTCTGCCATCAGCAGGCATTACTCCCGGTCCGGGATATCCGCTCGCTCTTCTGGTGAAATAAAATTCATTTCCGATATTGTTTACTCCTGCAGCAAACGTCAGGTACTTTTTGATTTTCCAACCTATGTTACAATCCCAAATCTGATAGGATGGAATGATTCCATTTAGCGCATTGGCAGAGGGGTTTGATGTATTATTGGCATCGCTGAATGTAGCATCAGTAAAACTGTATTGAATTGTAAGATTGAATGATGAATGTTCAATTGACAGACCTCCCCTTACTATATTCGGTGGCGCATTTTCAATAAGCTTTCCCCTTGTACTTTCAGTCTTCTGTGTATTGCTGTAACGTGCGCGCGTATAACTGTAAGCACAAAATAACGATACATCGGTTTTTGGATTACTGTTGTTTACATATGAGGGATGAAATGCAGTATAAGCTTCCAGTCCATAGGATTTGCTATCACCCACATTCGTGGTCAATCTGGCTCCATTACTACCTGTTATTGTTCCTATTCTGTTTTGATAATTTAAAACAAAAATACTCATGTCGAAACGTAAAATATTTTTCACTGTACCCCTTAATCCTAAATCTGCATTATAACCTTTGGCGTCAGATATATTTTTATCAATACTGTCTGTTGCAGGAGGTACCTGCAAATTAGAGAATTGAATGGGTCGATACGCTTGCGTGATGTTTGAATACAATTGAATAGCTGAGTTTATGTTGTATTGAACGCCTAATCCGGCAATGATAAATTTTCTCGCTTTAAGCACAAATGGAATTTCCAGCGGATTTCCATTGGAAGCATATCCTGCGCGACCTTCAGCAGATCCGGAAATATGTTCCAATCTTGCGCCAGGTATTACCATAAGTTTACGACCAACAGTAAAAAGATTCTCAACATAAACTGCGCTGTTCTTACTGAAAAAATCAATTGCCTGCGGATACGAACCATTAGCCCTCATGTCAAATTCATTCAATGTTGAACCCTTGCCATTGCCATTTCGAAGGGTATGTCCTTTGAAGAAGCGAATACCCGATGTAAAAGTGTGTTTCTTACCAAGCAACTGATAGGTAGAGGCGATCCGACTTTCGAAACCAATGTTACGATAACTGTCGCCTAACAATATCCTTTCATTGTATTGCTGTGTTTGGGAGTTGATGGTATCATAAACCTGTACCGATTGCATAAAGCCAACACTGTTTCTTTCTGCGATTAACGCAAAAATCTTTGTACTCCATTTTGTGTTGGAATTGATATTGTGCTGAATGGTAATTGCTGGTGTCATCCATTTAATTTGCATCCAGTTTCTGCTTCTGATGCTTTGCTGTGGATCAAGCAGAAACATACTGTCAGTTAATCCTCCAGGTTGCTGAACAAGGGATTGAAAATGTAAAAGCTCAGCAGTTACAGATAAATTGGTGTTGAGTAAAAATGTTGCAGTGGTAAATAAAGTATTGGAGCTAAACCGGCTGTTTTGTCTCCATCCATTACCGCTGCGGTGATTGAAAAAAGTATGGTAATACATTTTTTTAGCTTTGCCGCTTATAGATTGATAAGCGTTCCATAACCCATTGCTTCCTATGGTTTGATCTGTTTCAAATTGAAATGGTGCTGTTGTGTTGCTCCCGTTTTTAAGAACATAGTTTACCATCCCTCCAAACTGCGGACCGTATTGCAATGCAGCTTGTCCTCGAACGATTTCTATTTTCTCAACGCCCTGCAAGGGAGGAGAATAATACGCTTCCGGATAGCCGTAAGGATCGGCGGCAATATCGTATCCGTTTTGCCTGATATTGAAATCCCAGCTTCTGTTGGGGCTCAATCCTCTTGCAGCAATAGCCACTTGAGCACCACCGGGATCGCTCTCCCAAACATGTATGCCTGGAACTTTAGCCAAAACCTGTCGCATACTGTTTACCGATAGATTAGCAGGTGTTTTATCAATAAGAATGATATTGTTCTTTTTTCCTGCATATATAGAAGTGCCTTGTATATCTGGCATGGTAAGCATATTTGACTTCATACCGATAACTTTCACATCAGAAAGTTGGCGAATGTGATGATGGAGCGAATCACGCTCTGCAGGTTGAGACTGGGCAACAGCCGAAGAAAAAGGCAAACATCCTGCTAAAACAAAATAAAATAGGCGCATCTAAACGTCGGTTAAAATTTCGACGAAATTAGCCGACGAAAAAAATACAGGGTTGCGAAAAAGGAAAAACTACTTACGAAATAGGAAAATGCTTCTCTTCTGGTCAAATAAAGAATTGGCAACTAGACCTGTTGAAACAAAAACAGCAATTGATGTCATTTAGTTGAACGGGGCTTATTCCTCTATCAAATCCTGAAGATGAAGGTGTAGCGCCTTAACTGAAATACTAATTTCCCAGAATGAAATACCCAGCGATACCAGCAAACAAAACATACTTGCTCCAAAAAGATAAATACCCAAGTGATTCATTTCTAAAAACAAAACCAGCATGGCAAAAACTGAAAGAAACAGACATAGAACACCCATAAGCTGCATGTAACGAATTAGGGTTAATCTAAGATTAAGGTTTTTGATTTCAAGAAGAATATTTTTATTCTCTTCGCTTTTATAGGTTTTTTTAAGTTGCCTAATTAGTTGGGCAATGTTAAGAAACCGATTGGTATATGCCAATAATATCAGCGTTGTCGCCGAAAACAGCAATGCCGGTGTTTCTATGGAAAGCGTCATATTGAATGATTTTATCTAATTAAATGCGCAGGTGCAACAAATCTACTGAAAATAGATAACTGTAAAACATCTGTTACGTAGATTATACAAAATTGAATTATATTTAAAGAAAAAATTATGGCGATATCATCATGCCTTCAAAAGGCAATAGGAAGTTTAGCGTTTCTGTTCTTTTTCACGACAATATCAATTGCACAAAACAATTCTTCTGCAGAAATAAAAAGCGATAGTCTTTATCAAGGCGAGGTATCTTGCGGCACCTGTATGTTTAAAATGAAAGGCAATGGATGTCAGCTGGCGGTTAAAATAAATGAACAATTTTATTTTGTGGAAGGTTCAGGTATCGATGATTTCGGAGACGCACATGCTGAGGATGGGTTTTGCAATGCAATCAGAAAAGCCAAAATGATGGGCGAGATAAAAAAGGATATTTTTGTTGCTAAGAAAATAACACTAAATAAAGATTGATTGTAATTAAGCTAAATCAAAAAACAACCTGCTTAAAATCAAAACGCTTTTACAATTGATTGGAAAGATTTGATCTTTAACAAGTCTTCTTTGAAAAAAATGTAACCTTCAAACATGAGCGCCCTCATTAAGAAATTTAACGACATCGATGAATATCATAGTCAGCACCCTCACAACATAAAGCAATTGCTTGATACCATTCGACTGTCCATAAAACAAGCAGCTCCAAATACAATGGAAACCATAAGCTATGGTATGCCCGCATTCAAAGAAAATAAGGTTTTAATATACTACGCTGTTAATAAAAATCACATTGGCATATATCCTGGATCTAATGCAATTGTTTACTTCAAAAAAGAACTCGAAAAATACTCCACTTCTAAAGGCGCCATTCAAATTTCTTTAGCAAAACCAATCCCTGTAGGGTTGATAAAAAAGCTAGTTAAGTTTCGAATAGCAGAGGATGCAAAAAAAAATAATGGACTCCTTCCTGGCATTTATCATGAATTGACAGCTGATATCAAAAAAGCAATCAAGCTCAATAAGGCTATTATTGACAAATGGAACAACCTTACTCCTATTCAACGCAATGAATGGATTTGCTGGATAACCATTGTTAAGAAAGCAGAAACCAGAAAAGAACATCTTGAGAGAATGATAGAAGAATTACAAGAAGGAAAACGGCAACCTTGTTGCTGGCCGGGTTGTCCTCACCGAAAACCCAATACTCAAAAATGGTTTTCCAAAACAAAAACAAAATAACCTACATAAAGCGTTGTAATCAAAGAAGCCAAATAATTTTGTATTTATAGATGCATAATATTAAAAATGGCTTGCTTCATTTTACAACAAGTGATTATTCATTACAATAGCAAAGCATGTCAACATACCTGATTATATGTCTCCTTGCGTTAGTAGGTTCCTTGCTTACGTTTTTTTCAGGCTTTGGATTAGGCACTTTGCTTGTTCCTGTCTTTGCTATTTTTTTTCCGATAGACCTCTCCATAGCATTGACGGCAATTGTACATTTTCTCAATAATATTTTCAAGCTTTTCCTCATTGGAAAAAATTTAAACAAGAAAATCGTTTTGCAATTCGGTATTCCTGCTATTATTAGTTCGTTTGCAGGCGCTTACTTATTGAATTTCATCGCCGACGTAAAACCTATAACTGTTTATACCATTTCAGCTGAAACCTTTTACATCACTCCCTTAAAATTGCTGGTTGCCGCCTTACTCTTGGGATTTTCGTTGTTGGAGCTTTTTCCTAACCAAATTAAATTCGAATTCAATAGCAAATGGATTCCTTTGGGCGGACTTTTGAGCGGATTTTTTGGCGGACTTTCTGGGCACCAAGGCGCTTTAAGAACTGCATTTTTAAATAAGGCCGGACTGAGCAAAGAAGCTTTTATAGCTACGGGAGTAGCAGTTGCTGTGCTTGTTGATGTGTCAAGACTAACGATTTATTCCGGTAAAATTCTTGATAACACGAAATCCATTGATTACAATCTGTTGTTTTGTGCAACAGCTTGCGCATTTGCAGGCGCATTTATAGGCAATAAATTGTTGAGAAAGATTACCATCAAAACATTGCAAACGATAGTGGGTATAATGCTAATCTTGTTTTCCGTTTTACTGGCTTTAGGTATTATTTGATTAAGATGTCAATAATAAAAGCTCAAATGTTTTTATCAGTAGTTTTTTACTTTTAAGATAAGTTGAAGTCAATGCCAAGCTTTGTATTTTGGCCAGTGTTCAAAATTTATTACATTCACTAATGAAAACAAACAACTTATGTTATCAAGAAAATCTAATTCATTAAATCTTTACAAGCCTATGGCACACATGCTATTAAGGGTAATTATATTTAGTACATTATTTTCCTGTTCGAAAGCTGATAATCCAAATACAGCATATCCATATAATGACCCAGTCAATCAAACTATAAGAACAATTAGATACAACAATGTTTCTGTAGATGTGGTTATTGATAAACCTGAAGGCAATTCCTTCGATGCGATGCTTGTTTTTCATGGAACGGTTGGTTATGACAGTTTAATTTTAGGTGCTGCACAAAACACCTTAATGGGATTTAAAAATTTACTGGATTTACAGAATATGCTTATTATAAGCGTGGCTTATCCCGAAGAAAACCTCTTGTTTGGCGATAATATTCTACAATGTGAAGCTGCACTGCTTTGGCTGCGCAACAAAGCTGCAACAGAAATGGGTATTACCATTAATAAAATATTTCTTGCCGGACATTCACAGGGCGGATATATTGTTACCCGATTAAACACCATACATCAAACTGATGGAGTGATTGCAAATGGTCCGGGTCCGCTTAACCTTGTTTACAGATGTGGTCTAGAAGAAAGCGGACAAATTGCTTCTGGCGCACCTTGCGCATTGATTAACAATCAATTCGGAAGTACTATAGCCAATCCGGATGCCTATTTTCAACGTTCATTGCTGAATTTCACCACAGGATTCAAATCCGATATTTTATTTGTTCAGGGAATGAATGATTCTGAGATTCAAATGTACTCATGGCCTACATTTAAACAGGCGGTACAGAATTGTACAGATTGTCAATCAACAGAATTTTTAGAACTCGCGGGACTTGGTCACAATGCCTTATTTCAAAGCAGTGAAGCGAAAACCAAATTTAATTTGTTTATCAACAGCAGGCGGTAGTATTTTATAATCAAAAAAACATGTGC
>Ga0315905_10003288_pt1 | contig 16717 bp, 7 predicted proteins | sample LakEriMetagenome_5_FD_203522 | JGI IMG/M metagenome (GOLD analysis project Ga0315905, IMG submission 203522) | Freshwater fungal communities from buoy surface, Lake Erie, Ohio, United States - Buoy 4 MA121 | ecosystem: Environmental > Aquatic > Freshwater > Lake | place: USA: Lake Erie, Ohio... | reverse complement strand
GGGGGGGGGGGCTGGCGGCGCCCGCCCGGGCCCGGGGGCCGGGCGCCCGCGGCGTGGGGTGGGGGGCCCTCCGCGGCGTGGTGGTGTGGTGTGGGGGTGGGGGGTGGGGGGGGGGGGGGGGGCGCGGGGGTTGGCGGATGCGCGCGCGCGCGGGGCGAGACGGCGGCGGCGGCGGCGAGCGGCGCAGCGGCGAGCGGCGCGCCGGCGCGCGGAGCTGCCGAAAAACACAACACAAGAGCGGCTTGGCGCCCACCCTCGTCGCGAGCAGTGCGCACGGGTCGCCGATCGCGCCCGAGGGCCGCGCCCAGGCGAGAGCGCGGGCGGGAGGCGCGCAAGATCGCGGGCAAACGGCGGGCGAAACCCCTCTGCTGCTCTGTCTCACCTCGACCAGGCACATGCGGCAGTTGCCCGCGACGCTCAGGCGCTGGTGGTAGCAGAAGCGCGGCACGTCGATGCCGGCCACCTGGCACGCCTCGAGCACGCTCTGCCCCTTCTTGATCACGGTGCGCTCGCCGTTGACGTAGACCTCCATCTCGTTGGGGGCGAGCTCGCTCGGGGGGGGAGGGGCAGGAGCAGCGGGCGCCGCGCCGCCCGCCGGGGCCGGAGCGGTCGCCGGCTGCGCCGCGTCGGCCGGGGCCGAGCTCTGGACGCCGCGGAGCGCGCTCAGCAGGCGGCCGGCCGCGGCCGCGCCGGGGCGCGGGCGCAGGAACGGCAGCATCGAGGTTTGGGGGTGGGGGGGGGGGTGGAGGAGTGCCGCGCGCGTCCTTTCCCCCTTTGTCGACGCGGGTCTCTGTCGAGGAGGACGATCCCTAGTGGCGTGAGAGGGGGTGATCGACCTGCGCGCGCTGCTTTGGTGGTGGAGCGATGTGCGAGTGTGCGCGCGCGGAGCAGTGCTGGCGCGGCGGCGTGATCAGCGCGCGCGCTCTCTCGCGCCCGTGGGCGGCCCGCCGCGGCGCGCTGCCGACTCGGCTCCCTTTTGCCTCTCTCAAGCAAGCTGCCAGCGAAGAACTGCAATGCCCGAATCCTTTGTACTGGCCCAATGCACTGCATCGTCGAGTCGACGGCGCCTCCTGGCGGCGCGGAGGATGCGGCCACAGCTGCGCCGCGACGGGTCGAGGTGTCGGAGAACTCAGAAACCGTCGTCGAGCGCGCGCACGGCGAGCGCATCAAGCTCATCCTCGCGCCGCCGGCGTCATCGAGCTCACCGTCATCGTCATCGACTCGCGTGCGCATCGTCTCGACCGCGCGTTTAGCCGAGGTGTACGACGTCTCGCCGTCGGCCTATCGTGGCACGGCGACGGGGACGCCCGTTCCTGCGCCGCCGCCGCCACTAGTTTCCTCGGCCAGCAGCGTCCCGACCTCGTACTACGCGCTCGAGGTGCTCGTGCGGGGCCCGACGGAGCTCAGGCTCGCGGGCATCAAGGGCGCATTTCGCTTGGCGAAGATCGATTGCGGCAGCGACGGCGGCAGCGCGCAGCTGCCGCCGCACACGACGCAGGCGCAACAGATGCGGGAGCTGGTCGCCCTGGCCGCCGAGCAGCCGCCGTCCGCGTCGTCGAGCGACCAACCACAACATGTCCCAGAGGGCCTGCAGGAGCTCTGGGCGAAACTGAACGCGACGCCAGGCAGCGCGGAAGGCGCGGCGGTCAAGCAGCTCGCGGCGGCGCTCGCGCGCGGGGTGGTGCTTGGGGGCGGCGGGGGTGGCGGGGGAGCAGCAGCGGCGGCACCATCATCCGTAGGCTTGGCCGAACGACGACAGGGCGATGCCGGCGACGAACCCGGAGCGGGAATCGAGGCGGCGATCCAGCGCAGCGAGGCCCGCATCATGGCGGCGATCGACGGGCTCGCTCGGCGCGTCGGGGCGCTCGAGATTGCGGTGCAGGCGCTGGCGCCGAGTAGAGAGTAGAAAATTACACACGTGTTCAATAGTAGCCGCCGCCACCACCACCACCACCACCACCACCCCCGTACGGCTGCTGCTGCGGCGCCTGCTGCTGCTGGTAGTGCGGCGGCATCGGCCCCAGCTGCCCCTGCCCCTGCTGCCCACCCCCGCCGCCAGCCGCAGCGACGCCGGCCGCCGCGCCCTGCAGCTGCGCGACCGCCTGCCGCCACTGGCCGTCGAGGTCCTCGACCTCGGCCGCCAGGCGCCGCAGGGCCCCCGACACCGCGGCCACGGGCGTCTTCCCCGCCGTCGTCTGCACGCGCACCTCCATGAGCGGCTCGAGCGGGTGCGGGATGCGGTAGCCCGCAAAGACGACGTCCGGGTCCTCGTGCAGCGCGCACCGGAGCAGGTTGCCCGCCGTGTGGTCCTCGCGCATGATGGAGAGGACGCCCGCGTTGGGGAGCTTCTGGTCGCGCGCAAAGGTGACCTTGGACTCGCCCTCGCGCGGGGCGAAGCGGTCGTAGCGGTCGGGTTGGTTCATCTTTCTTTTGTTGGTGCGCGAGCTCTCGCGGTGGCGACTCGAAGAGCGTGGGCGCGCGCGCACGCACGCGCGCTCGGACGGCGGCGGCGGCGGCGGCGCGAGCGGCGGCGGCAAAGGCCGGCGCGCTTGCTTGCTTGCTTGCTTGCTTGCGGCCGAGGCAGGCGACTGCCCCCGTGCGTCGGGCAGTCGCAAGAATACGTGCGTGCGACGGCGGCTGGTCGCGAGCGAGGAGGGCGAGCGCGGATGAGAGCGGCCAACAGAGCAGGAGCGGCGTCTCTCTTACTCTTCTTGCTCGCGCGTCGTTGCCTGGCTAGGTCGTGTCGTGAGGCGCTGGGTGTGTGTGTCGATGAAGAAGTGGCGTCGTGCGTCGTGCAGTGCTTTGTTTCGTGGCGAAGCCGAGCGATCCCCGCGCACTTGATGATGCTCCTGCCTGTTTTTGCTGGCAAGTGGCTGTGCGCGTGGATCGCCCAAAAACACGAGGCTCCCCCGTCCACGCGATCCGTCGGCTCGATTCAATCTAGGCGTTCACTCGCGTGCTGCCGCCACCAGACCCATAGCTATATTGCTTCTATCTACCTAGCTACCGCCGGCGTCGTCGTTTCGAGGCGTTCCGAGGCGCAGGACACGTCGCCCACTCTCCAATCCGCCGCTGCGCACTGCGCGCAATCGAGGCCGCTCGTACGAATGCGGCAGTGACCACCCGCCGAGTGCGCGCCGCGCGGGTTCCGCACGGCGCCCGCAGGACATCGCGCGCGCGCGCGGCGCGCTTGCGACCTCGCCGGCATCAAGAGAAGGCCCCAGAAGGTTGGTCGTGTGCCCGTCGTCACTAGGACGCCGCTAGGCCATGGCCCGGACCTCCTCCGCCGCCCGCACGGCGCCCGTCGTTCGCCACCTGCTAGTCCTGGCTATCTCCACCGCGCTCGCTGCTACCGCTGCGGCGGCGGCCAATGGCGCCGCTATCGCCGCCGCCCCCGCGCGCGCTCGCGGCGGCGTTGGCGGTAGCAGCAGCGGCGGCGGCGTGACCGCCCTCGACAACAACAACAACAACAACAACAACAACAACGGCGACGACAACGACGTGCTGCTCGTGAGCACGCTGGACGGCGCCCTCGTCAGCCTGGACGCGCGCACGGGCCGGCAGCTCTGGACGGCCGACACGGGCGCGCCGCTCGTGTCGGCGCGCCACTCGGCCGCCTCGCCCGTCAACGTCTTCCCCGCGGCCGACGGAGGGCTGTATGCGTATCACGGAGGCGGCGGGGGCGGCGAGCTAGGCAGCGGGCGGCAGCAGCAGCAGCAGCAGCAGCAGCAGCAGCAGCAGCAGCACGACGCCCAAAAGCAACAGCAACCGTTCGTGGGCCTGGAGCGCCTGCCGCTCACGCTGCCGGACCTGGTCGAGGCGGCCCCCTCGGTCGCGCCGGACGGCTCGATGGTCGTCGGCAGCCGGCGCTCGCGCATCCTCGTGCTGGACCGGGCGACGGGCGCGCTGCTGCGGACGATCTCGGCCGAGGGCGACGAGGAGCAAGGCGCTGCGGCGGGCGACCCCATCGCGGACAGCGGCCAAGGGCAGCAGCAGCCGCCGACGACGAAGCAGACGCGCGCACCGCCCTCCGCGGGCGCCGTGGTGTCGTCGTCGTCGGCAGCCGCAGCGGCATCAGCGCGCCCCACGGCCCTGCCCGAAAATGTCGTCTTTGTCGGCAGGCAGGACTACACGGTGCGCTCGGTGCGCCTGGACACGCGCACGGAGACGTGGAACGCGACCTACTCGCGCGTTTTCCCCATCGGCAACGCGTCCGTGTCGGCCTTTTTGCGCGGCGGCGGCGGCGGCGGCCCCGGGGGCGCCCTCGCGCTGCCCGCGGCTGGCTCATTTGGCGCCGTTGCTGGGTCGTCGCCGTCGTTCCCGCGGCTGGTCGCGGCCTCAGACAACTCGATCCAGGCCTTTGACCCGACCACAGGGCGGCAGCTGTGGCGCGCCCCGCTCGCGGCGCCGCCCGTCCTGGCGCAGACGCGCGGCGGCCTCGGCGCCGACTTTTTGGCGCGCCGCGAGGGTGCGGCGGTTTTGGCGGGGGGTCCAGGTGGTGGTGGCTCGTTGCCCGCGCTCGGCGACCCGCGCATTGCGGCCCATGTCAGCTCTGCTCCTACGCTAGGCGGCGGCGGCGGCGGCGGCGGCAGCGGCGACTCGGGCACCGTGATCGTCGGCGTGCTCTCGGGAAGCCTGTACGTGCTGCCCGCGGACAACCTGCTCGTCGCGGACGCCGGAGGGGGCGGGGGCGCGGCCGGGGGGCGGGGCGCGGCGGGGCGGCTGGTGCCCGGCTTGCGCCCGCGCGGGCACGGCGTGTTCACGCCGGAGGTTCCGGATGGCTTGGACGATGACCAGGGCCGCGACGACGACGAGGTGTGCGCGGCCGCGGACCTCGAAGTTGAAGACGACGCCGATGCCACAGGCGCCGACGCTGCTTCTGCTGCTGCAGCGGTGCACAAAATGGCGCTGCCCGAGGCGCCGATCGGGGGCCTCGCCGACACGCTCGGCTCGCTGGTGTGCCCGACCCCCGCGCTGGGCCTGCACAGCGTGCGCGCGGCGGCCGGGGAAGAGGGCCTGGGGGCGTGGGCGGGTGACGGGTCACCGGCGGCAGCGGCGACGATGCTGTCCCCCACCACCACGTTGCCGGGCCTCGGAGGCGGCGGCGGCGCGGCTGGCGTGTCGATCCCTCCCGCTTTGCCCTGGCTGCCGGGCGCTTCCGTGCTGTCGCAGCGCCAGCGCCAGCAGCAGCAGCAGCAGCAGCAGCAGCAGCAGCAGCAGCAGCAGCAGCAGCAGCAGCAGCAGCAACAACTACCAGGCCAGCAGCAGCAGCAGCCGTACATGCTCATGCTGCCGCCGGCAGCGGCCGCCCCCCCGCGGCGCAGCCCCGCCGTGCGCGCCGCGGTGACCGCCCTGGCGCTGATGGGCGCGGCCGTCGTCTTCGTCATGCCGCTGCTCGTGCTGCTCGCGTTCGTGGCCGTGCGCAACGCGGCCGCGGTGGCGGCCAGCGAGGTGGCGGACGGGAGGAGCACGGGCGCCGTGGTCAGCGCTGGTGCGGGGGGGTTGGGTGGTGGCCGGTGGGCGCGCGCCATGCTGCTGGCGCTCGCGCGCACCCTGGCCCTTCAGGCCGGTCTGCTGTCGCCCGAGGAGCTCATCTCGCCCACGCCGTCGTCCTCGTCGCCGTCGCCCGTCCCCCTGCGCCGCGGCACGCCCGCGGCGGGCAAACGGCGTCAGGGCGGCGGCGGTGGTGGCAGCCGGCCGTCCTCTGCTGCTGGCGGGGACGACGACGGCGGCGGCGAGGACGACGACGCCAACAAGGCCGACGGCGGCAGCAGCAGCAGGCGCTCGCGCCCCAGCACTGCAGGGCGCCAGAAGAACAAGGGCGATGACGACGCCGCCGCCGCCGACGACGACAACGACACCGACAACGACGCCGCCGCCCTGGCCGCCGCCTCGCCGCTGGTCGCGCGCCCGTACGTCGACGGCGCCGACGGCGCCGTGGTGATCGGCCGCCTGCGCGTGGGGCCCAAAGCCATCGGGTACGGCAGCGCGGGCACCATCGTGTACGAGGGCGTGCTGGACGGCCGCCCTGTCGCCGTCAAGCGCCTGCTGCGCCAGTTTTACGACCTCGCGCGCAAGGAGATCGGCGTGCTCATCCTGAGCGACGAGCACCCGGCCGTCGTGCGCTGCTTTGCGATGGAGGAGGACCGCGAGTTTGTCTACCTCGCCCTCGAGCGGTGCAAGGGGTCGCTGTCGGACTACGTGGCGTCTCCCGAGGGCGCGCGGGCGCTGGCTCCCGTGCTGCGGTCGGCCGCGGGGACGGTCGGGGCGCGCGCCGCCGCGGCCGCGCAGGCGCAGGCGGCCAAGGCGGCTGGGGGTTCGGCGGCAGGCAGCAACGTGCCGCTCGGCGCCGCGCGGCCCTCTCCCACGTGCCTCGCGCTCATGCGCGACGTGTCCGAGGGCCTCGCTGCCCTGCACGACCGCGGCGTCGTCCACCGCGACCTCAAGCCGGGCAACGTGCTGCTGACGGCCGCGGGGCGCGCCAAGCTGTCCGACATGGGCCTGAGCCGGCAGCTGGCCGCCGAGCAGTCGTCGTTCGAGAGCCACGGCGCCGCGGGCGGCACGAGCGGGTGGCAGGCGCCCGAGCAGCTGGCGCTGCGGTCGGGCGTGTTGGGCGGGGCCGGGCGGCTGTTGCATTTGCAGCGTGGCGGCGGCGCAGGGGGCTTGGAGGCGTTGGGGGAGGGAGGTGAGGGGGGCGGCGGAGCGGGCGGCGGCTCGGCCGACGGCAACGCCGCCAGCGCCGCCGCCGACGCCGACACCACCACCACCCCCTCGGCCCGCCAGACGCGCGCCATGGACGTCTTCTCGCTCGGATGCCTGCTGCATTACTGCATGACGGGCGGCAGGCACCCCTTTGGCGAGACGTACGAGCGCGACGCCAACATCCTGCGCGGGCGCGCCGACCTGCGCGCGCTCGCGCGCGGCGGCTACCCGCCCGAGGCGGCCAACCTGGTCGCCGCCGCGCTCGCGCGCGTGCCCGCGGCGCGCCCCGCCGTCGCCGCCGTGCTCGACCACCCCTTTTGGTGGGACGCCGAGCGCCGCGTGCAGTTCCTCGTCGACGTGTCGGACCGCGTCGAGGGCGAGGACCGCGAGCCCGACACGTCGCTGCTGGCCGCGCTCGAGCGGTACGCGCGCGCGGCGTTTGGTGGTGGTGGTGGGGGGGGTGGCGGGCCGCTCTCGGTGGCTGGCGCTGCTGCTGCTGCCGCCGCCGACGCTGCGGACGCCGACGCTCCGACCGACCCCGCCCCCGCCCCCGCCCCCGCCCCCGCCCCCGCCCGCCCCCACTTGACGACATCCATCGCCAACTGGGGCGCGCGCGTCGACGCGCGCCTGATCGCCAACCTCGGCCGCTACCGCCGCTACGACTTCACGGCCCTGCGCGACCTCCTGCGCGTCGTGCGCAACAAGCGCAACCACTTTCGCGAGATGCCGCCCGAGCTACAGGCCGAGCTCGGCCCCTTTCCCGAGGGCTTTGACAGCTACTTCACGAGCGCCTTTCCCGCGCTCGTCATGGCCGTCTTTTGCTTCGCGGCCACGAGCCTGGCAGACGACCCGCTGCTCGGCAAGTACTGGCCGTGCGGCACGGCCGCGCTCGGGCCGTTTATGACGGCGTTTTGCCGGGCGGCGGGGGTGCGGGACGAGGGCGAGGCGGCTGCTGCTGCTGCTGCTGCTGGTGGTGGTTTTTCGGGCCGCGGCGGCGGCGTTGTTGGTGGCGGGACGGCGGGCGCGATGCCGTCGAGGCTCGCGGCGGCTGCCAACCAGCCCCGCGCGAACCAGCCCCCGCTGATGCTGCCGCCGTTGAGCCCGGCGTCCGGGCGGTGGACGGGCGGTGGTGGTGGTGGTGGCGCAGCAAGGCCCTCGGACAGCACCTCGTGGCGCGCGCAGCCGTCGGAGCAGCAGCAGCCGCAGCAGCCGCCGCCGCCGCCGCCTGTGTCGCCGCCGTTGGCGCCCGGTCTGCAGCAGCAGCAGCAGCAGCAGCAGCACCAGCACCAGCACCAGCACCGGCGCAGCAGCACGGGAAACGGGCATCATTACCACAGCAGCCCGGGCGGCGCGTACACGCCGCCTCCCGCACAGGGCTCGCACCACGGCGGGGGCGGCGGCGACGGCGCCCCTGCCGCCGCTGCCGACGCGCCCGTGGTCGTCGGCTACGACGTCGACCCGGCCGGGACGCCCTTGGTCGCGCCGTCGTTCCCCTCGAGGCCCGGGAGCAGCGCGTGCGAGTTTTACGTCAAGACGGGCCATTGTCGGTACGGCGGCGACTGCGTCTACGATCACCCCGAAGCAAACCGCGTGATGCGGTGCGCGCGGACGGGCCTGCCGTACCGCCCGGGCGAGCCGCTCTGCACGTTCTACAGCAAAACGGGCAACTGCAAGTTTGGACCGGCGTGCAAATTTCACCACCCGGCGCTCGTCCCGCTTTTCGCCGGGTCGGCGGCGGGCGATGGCGCGATTCTGTAAAAAAACAGTTTAAACGGCTTCTTCAAGTGCTCACTGCTTTCTTCGCCTCGGCCTCGGCCGCCTCGCGCCGGCGCACCTCGGCGAGCGCGGCCGCCTCCGCCAGCTGCTGCCCGCCGGCCGCCGCCAGCGCCTGCGCGCGGGCGGGCGCGGCCTGCGCCAGCGCCTGCATCGCCTCGGCGAGCGCGACGAACGGGTCGACGTGGTCGAGCGGCGACTCGGCGTCCTCCTCCTCCTCGCCCCAGTCGTCGCTGTCGTCGTCGTCATCATCGTCGTCGTCCGCATCGCCGCCCCGGCCGCCCAGCATGGAGCGCGCCGCCGCGCGCAGCCGGCGCTGGGTCACGTCGTCCGCCTCGACGACGGCAAAGCCCTCGTCCTCTTCGTCCTCCTCGTCGTCGCCGTCGTCGTCCCCGCCCTCCTCGTCATCGTCTTCCTCCGCCAAATCCTTGGCCCGCTCGTCCTCCTCGACCTTGAAGTCCGCGAGCACACGCAAGACGCCGTTTAAGATTTGGGGCATGCCCGCGACGAGCTCCGCCGGCAGCACCTGGTCCGGCACTCCGAGCAGCGAGACGAGGCCGAGCGCGACGGCGCGCTTTTGCGCGAGGGAGCGGAAGTGCTGCGAGGTCTCGCGCTTTTTCCGGCGCGCAAAGATCATTCCGAACCACTCGCCGAAGAGCGGGGCGGCGCTCGCGCCCAGCACCGACAACGTTTTCGCCGCGTCGTAGTAGAGCGCGTTGGCCACCAGGACCAGCAACTCGTCCCTCAGGGCCCTGGACGTCGGCTTGGAGAGCCGCTCGCCGACGAGGCGGAGGTACGGCTCGAGCCACTGGTCGACGCCGCCGCGGCAGTTCTGGAGGACCACGCACGCCAGCCGCGGGGCGCAGAGGATGTCCTCTTCATGCGCGTCCACGGTCAGGCTGTGGCGCACGATCTCGAACACAGTTTGCGGGTAGGAGGGGCTCGCCGCCGCCGACGCGAGGAACGTGGCCGTGTCGCGCGAGATCAGGTTGTCGCCGAGGATGAGGACGCCGGGCCACGCCTCGAGCGCAAACTCCACCAAGCAGCTGGCGGCCTGGACGAAGAGACTCCACAGTCGAGGCGACAACGGGACGTCCGAGTAGAAGGAGAAGAAGCACGCGAGCTCCAGCGCCTCCTCGATGACGTCTTGTCCCTGTGAGTTTATGTTGGAGAGGAGGAGGAGCAAAGCGAGGGCGGTCAGTCGGGGCGGGGGCGGGGGGGCGGTGGCACCTGAGCCGCCGGGGCAACGCCGACGGCAGCACTCGGTCCGCCAGGCGCACGCCACGGAGGGCGTCTTCGCGGCCTGTTGCACGACTGGTGCATGACAGGGCCTCGGCGGCGCGCGCGCGCGGGGGCGGACACAAGAACGCGCGCGCGGGGGCGGGCAGACGCCGCCATCCTTCTGCCTGGCGCCGCCGCCGCGCTCGCGCCACCGGCACCCGCGACGCGCACCCGGCCGTGGCGGCCTGTGCTCTCGACCACCACGCCCCTTTTATGGAGAGGGACGCCGACCGGCTCCGCGAAAGAGCCGGTCGGTCGGTGGATCGGTCGGTCGATCGGTCGATCGATCGGTCGATCGGTCGGTCCGGCCTCGGTCGGTCCGTCGGTCGATCGGTCGGTCCGGCCTCGGTCGGTCCGTCGGTCTGTCGGTCGATCGGTCGGTCCGTCGATCGGTCGGTCAATCGATCGGTCGTTCCCGCCTCGCTCGGTCGGTCGGTCGGCTGGGTGGGCGTTCAATTGGATCGATCGATCGACCGAGGCCTTTGATCGATCGGCTTGGGGAGACCGCGTCGGCAGACTCGGTCGAGTCGGCCGATCGAACCCGGATCAGCCAAAAACACTTCGTCGCGTCCGTCGACCTGCGCGCGCGCGCAATCTCTATCTCTCTGCAAACAAAAACGCACCTCGTTCGAGATCAGCTTGGCCATCAGCGGGTACAAAATTTCCTCGAGCTGCGGCAAGAGCTTCGTCGACTTGAGCGAGCTGCAGCTGTCGAGCAGCGTGATGAGCGAGCGCAGGCAGCCGTACGCGGCCATGGAGGCTGTGTGTTGAATTGGGGGGTGCGTTCGGCGTGTGCTTGCGGGGGCGGGGGGGGGGTTCGGTCGGTGAGCGAGGCGCGCGCGCAAAAAGGGGGATTCGGGCGGAGGGGTCAGCGTCAAGCAAAAAATCGACGTCCACCCAGCGCAATCGAAGCGCAGTCCAACAGCCATCGGCATATTCGATGGATCGACGACCCCGTAAGTCGATACAAGCATCGATCGACCAAGTCGACCGCAAATCGACTGGACCGATACCGAGTCGACTCGATTTTTCGTTCGAGTCGATCGATCGATCGATCGATCGATCGATCGATCGACTGATCGATCGATCGATCGATCGGGGCCCCCAAGTCGAGACCGCGGGTGGCCCGCGATCGACGGTCGCCGCCTCCATGCGCACGCGCCGTTTGTCTTCGATCGATCGATCGATCGATTGACCGGTGCCCCCTCCTTCCCCCCCTCCGCCCCCACGCCGTGTCCGCCGCTGCCACGCGCGCCGAGGAGCGTCGCTGGCCGCCGCAGCATGGACCACGCATGCTTTACCGCCGCGGCAGCGGCTCGCAGTCGAGCCCGGCAGGAGCAGCAACAAGTGGCGGGCGGGCCTCGTTTTTTTTGTCCTCGGGCCACCGCCGTCGCGCCGGCCGACGACGCTCGCGCGAGCGCCGTCGGCCGGCCCGCGTTTGTGCGCGAGAGGAGAAGAGGTCTTGTAGGCGCGCGCGCGCGCGCTGGTAGTGCGGCCAGATGCACCCCACCCCCCACCGCACACCCTCTCCCACATCCACACAGATCGCACGCACTCAACACAAAAAAACATCCACTCACCCTCGTCGTTCTCGTCGTCCTCGTCGCCGCCCGTCGTGTACTGCCAGTAGGCGTTGGTCAAGTTCTGAGCAAGCTGAGCCGCATACGGCGCGATGTCCTCGCCCGCCGCCTCCACGATCGTCTCGAGGCTCGCGACGAGGTCCTCGGAGCCGACCTCGGCCATGAGCCCAAAGATCGACTCGAGCAGCCGCGGCAGGATGGGCTTGAGCAGCTCGACGTCGGCCAGCTCGGCCACAAACGCGCGCATCGCGACGACGCTGTCGACGCGCACGGGCAGCTCCGGGTCGTTCATTCCGTTGATCACGCGCTCAAACAGCAGCATGAAGTTGGGCCCCGCGCCGATGACAGGCCCCCCGTCCCCGGCCGCAAACGGGATGTCGCTGTAGCACCCGGCGACCCACGCGGCCTTGGAGCGGAGGTGGCCGTGCGGCGACGCAAAGCACGGCGCGACCTGCGTCACGAGCATCGTCTCGACCTGGCCCTTGTACGGCGCCTTGTTCTTGAAGACGTCCGAGAGCGAGCCCACGAGGAGCAGCGCGCCGTCCATGCGCCGCGCCAGCGCGACCGAGACCGCGGGCGCGGCCGCCGCGTGCTGGGCAAACACGCCCGCGATCGTCTCCATGACTTTGGCCATGTGCGCCTTGGGCTTTTTGGTCACCAAAATGTGGATGAGGTTGGCGGCGGCCGTCTTCGTCGAGTACATGTCCTCGACCACGTCGTACCCCTTGCGCACGTACTCCTGGGGGTCCTCGTCCCAGAGCGTGGCGTCGTCCTCGCTGAAGCACGTCAGGGGGAACACGACGGTCAGCATGGCGTCCACGTGCGGCTTCAAAAGCGCGTAGCTCTCCTTGATCTCGACCGCCCGGCCCACGTACTGCAGCGCCAGCGAAATCACGCGCGGGGACAGGTACGCGCCCGGCTCGGCCAGCCGCGCGAGCAGCGCGAGGTGGTCCTCGAGCAGCTGCCGCCCGCCGCCGTGTGTTTGAAGCAGCTGCGCAAACGCGCGGTCGTTGCCCTCGCGCGCCATCTTCGGCTCGCCGTAGCGGCTGAACATGCGGTACGTGATGTGCAGCACCCATTTCAGCATCTTCCAGTAGGGCGCCGACGGGTCCGGCGGCGTGTCCTGTGTGTTTGTCGTTTGGGTTGTTGGGATCGATTCCCTTGTCGTCGGCGGCGTGAGCGGTTGGCGGCGAGAGCACAGAGGTCGCGCGGGTTCGCGTTCCTTGCGCGCAAAAAAAAAACCGACCGGGGGCGGGCGCGCCGTGAGCGCGTGGTGCAGGCACGTCATCCACCCGGCAAACTGCTCCTCCTGCAACAGCTCCGGGGGGATGCCCATGAACGTGGCGCTCCAGAAAATTTTGAGCACGAGCTTGGCGTGCAGCGGCGATGCGCTCGCCTGCAGCTGCTGCAGCAGCGCGAGCAGCACGGGAAAGGTGCCGGCGACCACGTCGCGCAACGGCGCCCGGTCCTCCTCGTCGCGGAACTCGTACTTGCGCGCGAGGATGCGCAGCGCGTAGAGCGCGCCGAACAGGCGCGCGCCGGCCGGGGAGGCCAGGTCGCCTGCGCCCACGCCCGCAGCCTGTGCCAGCGCTTCCTGGACGGCCGGCAGCAGCGCCGGCCACCGCTCGGGGTAGTCGGCGTAGGCCACGGCCTTGAAGGCGTCGCCGAGCTGCACTTGCACGGCGTGCGGCGCCGCCATCAGCGCTTCGAGCAGGTTGGCGCGGACGGCCGCGCGGTCGGCCTCGGCTAGAGCTGGAGCATCTGCGGCGTCCTCCTCGGATCCCCAGCGCCGCTTCACAGTGTTCTTGAACTGGATGGCCGCGACCTGCCGCACGCCCATGTCGGCGTCGGGGCGCATGCACACCCGCAGCAGCGCGACGACCAGCCCAGGCACCGCTTCGTGCTGCTTGAGGGCGGCCTCAGCGGCCGAGCGCTCGCCGGCGTCGGCGCTCAGGCACGCGGCCAGGACCCGCGCCAGCTCCAGCTCGTGTGCTTCCGCCATCGGAGGCTGCTTGGCGTTCCTCTGGTTGCCGGCCGGCCGTCGTCGCCGCGTCGCCGCTCGCGCCTTGGTGGTGATCGGCGCCCTGGTGGTGCCGGTGCCGCCGGCGTCACTGCCAGCCGCGCGTGCGCGCAGGCAGATTCGCGCCCGCGATTGTCGCCAGTCGATTGGTATGCGCCCGACCTGCGAAGTGGACGAGCGGGCGGCCGATGTGGACGCTTGGCGTCGCGCTCGCGCACGCGGAGTTGCGAACGAGGCGGCTGAAAGTGAGGGGGAGGGGTTCGGCGCAGGCCCCCGCGCTCTCTCGCGCGACAAACGTTGGAAGTGGCGATGCGGCGCTTCGATGGGGTGGTGGTGGATTGCAGGTAGACGTCTAGATTGACTGTTGCGGTGGGCCCGCTGCCGGGCGGTTGCCAGGTTCACTGGGTCTCTCTGGCGCCCAGCACAGCCGGCTGGCGGTGCCGGCGTTCCCGCGCGCGCGCGCGCCGACCGCGGCGGCGCGACGCCGAGTCAACGTTGCCCGCTCGCCGCCGCGTAGTCGTGTGAAAACACAACCACACCCCGTCCCAGCGTCGTGCGAACGTTAAAAAACACCATAGGGCATTGCTCCATCCCCGGCCCTCGTCTCAATTCCGTCGATCGCCCGCGTCCCCGATTTGAAAACTGAACGTCGACTCCCATCCGCCAATCTCGTCAGCCGAACGCGCGCGCGCGCAGCAGCAGCAGACGTAGATTGGTCACGCCATTGCTGCTCGGCCCACCAGCAGCATCGCACTTGGCGTGTTTTGCCCCAAGGCGCGCCCGCCGCCGCCTTTCCGTCGCCGCCGACGAGCGCGGCGAGTCCGCGACTCGCGCGAGCGCGACTTGTGCTCCGCGACGGGTTTTTTGCGGATCGAACCCTGAAACCATAAGCTCGCACCACGTGAACGATCCGTTCGCAAGGATGGGTCTCCTCACATCGCCGCCAACAACAACAATCGACCGCGTCTTCAACCTAGCCACCTGGTCCCCCCAAAAAGGCGTCCAATTCGTCGTCGCCGGCGCCCTCCTCTTTGCCGTTGCCGAAACCCTCCTCGCCCTCCTGCTCCGCCCGACGATCGGCCGCCTCTTCCGCGCGAGCAACCCGAAACTGGCGCGCGACCCCAAGCGCCTGCGCGCGGCGGTCACGGCAGGGATCGCCAAGCTCGTCGGCACTTTGCACAACAGCCTCGCGATCCCCATGGCCGCGGCCGTCCTGCTGTCCGCGGACGTCGGCCGCGCGGCCGTCGGCACCGCGCGCACGCACGCCGCGTCGCCGCTCTCGCTGGCCATGTGCGTCGTTTCCGCCTCGTACTTTTTGTACGACCTCGGGTGCTGCCTCTTGCGCTTTGAGCAGGAGGGGCCGGCCTACCTCGTGCACGCCATGTGCTGCCTGTACGTCTACGGGTACGCCGCGACCTTTTCGCAGACGCTCCACTGGCACGGCGCCGGGTTTTTGTTCTGGGAGCTCTCGACCGTGTTTGTGCACGTGCGCTGGTTCTTGTATCAGAGCGGCCGGGCAGACACGCAGCTGTACCTGATCAACGGCGCCCTCCTCGCCGCGACCTTTTTCCTCGCGCGCAACGTGGGCGGCGCCCTCCTCTCGCTCGCGTTCTTCCGCGACACGGCCGAGGAGCTGCGGCTCGCGGCGCTCGGGCGCAGCGACTTTGCGCCCGCGGCCATGTGGGCCTACCGCGTGGCCAACGTGGCGCTCAACGCGCTCAACGCCGTGTGGTTCTACAAGATCGCGAGCAAGGCGGGCGCGATGATTTTCGCGGGCAAGAAGGCGGGCGAGGTGCACGACGGCAAGGAGGGCTGAGTGAGAGTGGCGGAGCGGGGGGAGGCGGCCGCCACTGCCAGCCGGTGGAGGCCGCCGGGGCCCCGCCGCAACCGCAAAGGCTAGATAGAGCGAGGAGCGCTGCGGCAAGCCGCAGGGCGGACGAGCGCGCGGCGCCAGCGAAAACTGACGCGCCCGCTCGCGGCCCGGCCCCCATTTCATGGTGCTCCCCTACTGTGCGCGCGTGGAAATTAACAAAAAAATGTTAGCGAAACTGAAAGGCCGTCTGACGGTGCGACCGCTCCTGAGGCGCGCGGACGGTCTCGGCGCGGCGCGGCGCTCGAGAAATAGCTCCTCTTTTGGGGGGGCCCTTCGGATGGCTTGCCCTGCCTTTTATTGGCGAAATCAGAAGCACTTCCTGTGCACGATGCTCGGCCCGCTCTCCTCGTACTCGCTCTTGGCGATCCACATCTGCTGGAACGTCGAGAGGCTCGCCAGGATCGACCCGCCGATCCACACGCTGTACTTGCGCTCGGGCGGCGCGACGACCTTGATCTTCATCGACGACGGCGCCAGCGCGGTGAGCTCCTTGCTCATGCGGTCGGCGATGCCCGGGAACATGGTCGTGCCGCCCGACAGCACGACGTTGTTGTACAGGTCCTTGCGGATGTCCACGTCGCACTTCATGATCGAGTTGAACGTCGTCTCGTGGATGCCCGACGACTCCAGCCCGAGCATCGTCGGCTGGAACAGCGCCTCGGGGCACCGGAACCGCTCGTTGCCGATCGTGATGACCTGGCCGTCGGGCAGCTCGTAGTTCTTCTCGAGCGCCGAGGACGCCAGGCTCGTCTGCATCTCGGCGTCAAAGTCGAGCGCCACGTACGCGAGCTTCTCCTTGATGTCGCGGACGATCTCGCGCTCGGCCGTGGTCGTGAACGAGTAGCCGCGCTCCATCAGCAGCTTCATCAGCCAGTCGGTCAGGTCGCGCCCGGCCAGGTCGAGGCGCAGGATGGCGTGCGGCAGCGCGTAGCCCTCGTAGATGGGCACGGTGTGCGAGACGCCGTCACCCGAGTCGAGCACGATGCCCGTGGTGCGGCCCGAGGCGTACAGCGACAGCACGGCCTGGATGGCCACGTAGATCGCAGGGGCGCTGAAGGTCTCAAACATGATCTGCGTCATCTTCTCGCGGTTGGCCTTGGGGTTGAGCGGCGCCTCCGTCAACAGGATCGGGTGCTCCTCGGGCGCGATGCGCAGCTCGTTGAAGAACGTGTGGTGCCAGATCTTCTCCATGTCGTCCCAGTTGGTGACGATGCCGTGCTCGATCGGGTAGCGCAGCGTGAGGATGCCGCGCTTGGACTGCGCCTCGTCGCCGACGTAGCAGTCCTTCTGGCCCATGCCGACCATGACGCCCTGGTGGCGCGGGCGGCCCACGATCGAGGGGAAGACGGCGCGCGGGGCGTCGTCGCCGGCGAAGCCGGCCTGTTTTTTGTGGCGTGGCGTTGTGTGCGTGTGTGTGGGGGGGGGGGGGGGGGGGGGGGGGGTTGGGTGGGGGCGGGGGTGGGGGGGTGGGGGCGCGCCTCGAACCGG